>BNJT01000585.1_pt1 | contig 21852 bp, 30 predicted proteins | sample 8540491 | NCBI WGS metagenome assembly BNJT01 (sample SAMD00202455, study PRJDB9452) | human saliva metagenome | host: Homo sapiens | reverse complement strand
GTGTTTATAATTTACCATAGTTTTTTTCTCCTCTGCAAGTTTATTTCTTAACTTTTTATATTTTTCGCAAAAAGAGACTGTAGTTTTTAGGCTACAGTCTTTTCACGTTATTGAACAGTTCCAGAAGTAATTTCCTTACCATCACTAACAATTTTTATATTTACCCATTGTTGAGTATTACTGTAAACTAAATGTTAAATTCACACTAGTATCTTCACTAATTTCTATAGTGTTATATACATTTTGAAGCTGGTTTTACTCGAGTCTTCAATGTAAATAGAAATCTTATTAACTTCTTTCTATTCGAATTGTTTTTGGTTTTTGATAAGGAATTACTATCTGTTTTGTTTACTGTGTGTACTTTTTACCTTTTTGATAGCACAATTGTTAAAGGTGCACCTTTTTAATCTCTGAACCTTCACGAATTGATTGACTAACAACTGTATCCACTGTTGCATCATTTTCTTCTTCTGTAATGGTTAAGTTTAAATTATTAGCACTAGCATATTCAATAGCCCCTTCTCGAGTATATCCTTTCAAGTTTGCCATTTTTATTGAATTTTCACCTTTACTCTACCACTAATGTTATAACAGTATCTTTTTCCTTCTACTTTTTGATTTGGAGCAATACTTTGAGAAATTACTTTCCTGAATCTACATTATCCGAGTTTTCATCTTTTCTTTCTACTGTAAAACCCTAATTTCTTTAACTCATCTCTGGCTGCTTCATAAGTTTTATTTCGATAATCCTTCATTGTTATTGCTTCTTTTCCAGAACTTACTTTAAGTGTAACTTTTGACTTTTTCTTTTACAGTACTTCCTGCCTTCGGATTTGTTTCAATAACTTTTTCCACTTTCTACTTCATCAGATTGTACTTGTATTACATCTGTTACATTTAATTTTGCATCCGCCAGTTTAATTTTAGCTGCAGCTTCTGTTAAATCTGTTACATCCGGAACTTGAACTTCCTTTGGACTTGTTTTAAAGAATAAAAATGCCATGATTCCCCACAATTGTTATCATCATAAGTAATAACACCCAAGGCCATTTTTCTTTTTTTCTTAACCGGTTTTTCTTCATCCATTTCTACTACCGGTATTTCACGACCTCGATTGTATTGGTTTTAATTTTTATGTAGAGATTTGGAGACAATACTTTTTGTCTCTCCCGAAAAACTAGCTGGTACAAATTTCTTTTCATATAATCTTGTTGGAGTCCAAACAAGTTTTTAAATCTTGAAAACATTTCATAGCAACTTCTATACCGATTCATTGGATCTTTTGCAGTTGCTTTTAAGACTATATTTTCCAAACTTTGCGGAATCATCACTGATGGATTCATAACTGGAGGTAACGGTTCTTGAAAATGCTTTCCAGTGCAATTGATACAGCTGACTCTCCATCAAATGGAACTCTTCCCGTTAATAATTCATATAACACTAAATCCCTAATGCATAGATATCCGTTTGAATTGTTGCTATTCCACCTCTTGCTTGCTCGGTGACAAGTAATGAACAGAGCCAAGCAATGTATTCGTTTGTGTTAACGATGTATCGGATAATGCTACAGCAATACCAAAATCAGTTATTTTAATATTCCCTTCTCGATCAATTAAAAATATTTTGTGGTTTTATATCACGATGAATAATTCGATTTTGATGAGCTGCAGCAATAGCTGAAACAATTTGCATCATGATACGAACTGCTTCTATTGGATGTAAAAGCTCCTCTTTGTCTTACATAATCTTTCAAATCTGTTCCTTCTACATATTCCATCACAATGTAATTCATCTCTTGTGACTGGCCAACATCATAAACTCCAACGATATTAGGATGTGTTAATTGTGTTGCTGATAATGCTTCACGTCTAAATCTTCTCATTGCATCATCATTTTGTCTCAAAAATCTAATCTTAAAACTTTAATTGCTACTAATCGATCTAAAAATCAAATCAGTTGCTAGGGTAAACCGCAGCCATTCCACCGGTACCGATTAAAGATTGAATTTTTATAACGTCCATTTAATGTTTTTCCAGCTTCTAGCATTAGGCTACCTCCTCTTGTAATTGGATTTTTGCAATAACAACCGTAATATTATCACGGCCCCTGCTTCATTAGCTGCTTCAACAGCTTTTTTTCTACTTGTTTTTTTCTATACTCAGAATAATGATTCATCACATTTCGAATCTCTTCTAGTGATAACATATCACTCAATCCATCACTACATAATAGTAATGTATCGTCTTCTTTAACTGAGTCATTCTGACAAAGTCTATTTCTACCACTGAAGTAACACCAAGTGATTGAGTCACAATATTTTTTTATTAGGTGATTTTCTGCTTCTTCAGGAGTAATTTCACCAGATTTCAACAATGCATTTACCAAACTTTGATCTTCCGTTAATTGCTTTTAATTGAAAATTTCTTAACACATATGCTCGACTATCTCCAACATTAGCAATCATTAATTGATTATCAATCACAATTGCTGCTACTAAGGTAGTTCCCATCCCATACAAATCTTCATATTGTGTGGAACGCGAAAGAATATCATTGTTGGCTTCTTCAATTTTATGAATCAACCATTGATAGACTTCTTCGATATCCTCTAATTCCATTTTTTCCCAAGCTTGACCAATTGTCATAAGAGCCATTGAACTTGCAACTTCACCAGCATTATGACCACCAATACTGTCACATACCATCATAAGCGGGATATTATTTTTGCTTTCAAAGTATCCTGCAGTATCTTCATTCACTTTTTCTTCTTTGGGCCAACATCACTTTTATGGCAAATTTCATATAATCCTCCTTGATGTTTAGGATTTTAACTAGTTTACAAATATAAAAACCATCACTATTAAAAATCACTTTGGTAATATTGTAATATCTTCTGTTTCTTGATGAATCCCACTTTCCAATCGGTTCAATTTTTAAACTCTGGATCTCGTTTCTAAAAAATTGATTGACTAGCTCTCTATTTTCTGACTTATTTTATTGTACAAGTAGAATACACTAGACTTCCCTTTGATTTTACCATTTTTGAAGCAGATATTAAAATATCAAGTTGAATTTTTCTAAACTCTTTAAATCTTTTAATTCTTTTTGTATATTTAATATCTGGTTTACGACGAACTAATCCTAATCCTGAACAAGGTGCATCCACAAATACCGCATCAAAACTTTTCAGTTGGATATACTTCATAAACAGTACGGGTATCTAGTACTTTCATGGAAATACAATCTTCCACTCGCAATCTTTTTGCATTTTCTTGAATTTTTCTTTAGTTTATGTTCATATAAATCTAAGGCATCAACTCTGTCCACCTTTTGATGGATCTAAATAGCTGCAATATGCGTCGTCTTCCCACCAGGGGCAGCATGTATCTAGCACTCTATTGGTTGGTTGTAAATGAGCAACTTGCGCTACTAAAGAAGAAGCCTCGTCTTGAATCGTAATCAGTCCTTGTTCAAAAGCTTTCGATTGGAAAAACGTTTCTCTTCCACAATGAGACATCTATTGATAAAACGCTCTCTCTAGTCTGAACTCCTTCCTCTCTAACAGTACTTTTTACTTGTTCCTGCGATAAATAACTTTGATTGAATTCGAACACTGACACTTAGTGCAGTTAAAATAGACTCAGAAATTTGTTGTGCTTTTTCTACTCCATACTGTTGTTGAAATAATTGGTACATCCATTTTGGAATACTATACTGTACGCTCATTCTTTCATCTGCATCTTTTATTTCTCAAAACTTCTTAAATCATTTCTTTGGAAATTTCTAAGTACACCATTGACAAAATTTAGCAAACCCCTTGATGACCACGTTTTTTTGCAATTTGTACTGCTTCAAAAATGCTGCATGATCTGGAATTTTATCTAAAAACACCATTTTGATAAATGGAAATTCTTAGCAATTGTTTCACCCATGGTTGAATTTTTCTTTTGCTTTTTGAATATAAGGGGCTAAATAAAAATCAATCGTCATTTTTCGCTGAATCGTTCCATAAAAACAATTCAGTTAACAGACCTTTATCTTTTGCAGTCCATTTTGTTGCTCAATTACCTTTTTAAAACTAATCGTTGAATAAGATTGATCTTGTTCCACTTGAACTAATAAGTCTACAACTGCATTTCTGACCTTATCCATAATTTACTCCTTCCAAAAGCAAGCTTTCTCTTCAATAACTGAAGCAAAACCATTCATAAAGGCATCTGAAGTCATTTTTAGCTTTTTCCAGCAGGTTGTAATTCAATAATTTCTAATACGGTTTTGATTTCCACATGCTACATACAAATAATGATTTTCTTTAAATAATGTTCCTGGTTGTTCAGCAGTTGTTTGATCTACTACCTTCACTTGCCAAATTTTTCACTCTTTCACCATTTAATACAGTAAATGAAGTTGGCCAAGGACGTAATCCACGGATAAAGCAATCCACCATTTTTGCTCTTTTGTCCAATCGATTTGTTCTTGTTCTCGTGTAATATTTGGAGAATACGTTACGAACGTTTCATCTTGTACAATTTCAGTAATTGTCCCATCAAAAATTTTTCGGTAATGTGTCTAATAATAATTCCGCACCTACCACACTTAATTTTTCAAACATGGAAGCTACATCATCAAATTGTTCAATTGAATCGAGCGTTGTGATAAAATATTTCCCGCATCCATTTTGCTAACCATTCGCATAATGGTTACACCTGTATGAGAATCCCCATTCATAATAGCGTAATGAATCGGTGCACCGCCGCGATATTTTGGTAATAAAGATGCATGAACATTAACAGCACCTTGTTTTGGAAATTCTAAAAAATTTCTTCGGTAAAACTGACCATAAGCAGCTGTTACAATTAAATCAGCATCTAATGTCATTAATTGTTCTAATTCTTCTGAACCCGTTAATTTTTCTGGTTGATATACAGCAATATTTTGCTCTAATGCATATTTCTTTCACAGGTGATGGAGTAATCACTTTTTTTACGACCAACTGGTCTATCTGGTTGAGTCACAACCGCAATCACTTCATATTCTTCTGAATTGACTAAAGCATGCTAATACTTTTTTGTTGAAAATTCGGGTGTCCCCATAAAAATAATTTTTCAAAATTTCACTTCCTATTTTTATAAAAAATATTGAGGTTCAACATCAATGGATACCGCTACTTTTGACTGCGGAGTCTGGCTGAGTATTGACTAAGACCTCATGTAATAAAAATATCTAATACTGGATCTTTTTATATTTAATAATTAATTGATAATAACGATTATTCATTCTAGCAATTGATTTTTGCACTTGGACTCTAATAAGACGGATTGAGAAGATAGCTTACCTTCCAATACCTTTTTAATGTCATAAGCCTGTTTTTGTGCAGCATATTCTTGTTCACTAGAAACTGTAATCATCACTGTAAAATAATAGGGCGGATAATGAGCAAGATGTCTCATTTTCACTTTTCTTGAGCAAAAGAAAGCCTCGTAATAGTGATTTTGTGCTAATTGAATCGCATAATGATCTGGGTTGTATGTTTGAATAAATACTTCTCCAGCCTTATCTCCTCTACCAGCTCTTCCTGCTACTATGTTAATAATTGGAAAGTTTTTCTGCAGCCCCTAAAATCCGGAATATGTAAAGCTGTATCTGCATTGACGACTCCTACCAAAGTAACATTTGGAAAATCTAACCCTTTAGCAATCATTTGTGTTCCAATTAAAATATCCGCTTTTTGTTCTTCAAATTGTTTTAACAACGATTCATGTTGTCCCTTTTTACGAGTTGTATCGACATCCATTCGAATAACTCTTGCAGTTAGGCAATAATTGTTCTAATTCTTCTTGAAGCTTTTGAGTTCCCGTTCCAAAATAACGAATTTGTCGGCTATGACATTTAGGACAGTGATTTGGAATCCCTTCTTCATGCCCACAGTAATGGCATTTCATCACTTTTTGTATCCATATGAAGCGTCAAAGAAATATCATCAATTTGGACATTCCAATACATAACCACAATCTCGACACATAATAAAGGATGAATATCCTCTTCGATTTTAAGAGCAACACACTTTTGCTCTCCTTTTTCTAATCGGTCTTCTAAAAGCTTGTAATAGACGTTTGGAGAAACTTCCTTTGTGCTAGAAATTCTTTTCATATCTAGCACATGAACTTGAGGTAATGGTTGATAGTTTAGCACGTTTTGTTAAACGTAATAAACGATAAACCTCTTTTCCGCTCTTGCTCTAGATTCTAAACTTGAGTTGCACTACCAAGTACGACAGGGCAATGATGATATTTTACCTCTCCAAATTGCAATATCTCGCATGATAACGTGGAGTATCATCCTGCTTATAAGTACTCTCATGTTCTTCATCCAAAAAATAATAATGCCAATATTTTCTATCGGAGCAAACACCGAAGATCTTGCTCCAACAACAATGCTCAGCTCTGACCTTCTTTTATTTTTGCCATTCATCATGTTTCTCACCAGGATTCAACCCACTATGTAAAACAGCTACTCGATTTCCAAATCGTTCTTTAAAACGCTGAACCATTTGAGGAGTTAATGAAATTTCTGGAACAAGCATCATAGCGCTTTTCCCTTTTTGAATGGCTTCTCCAATCCATTGAAGATACACTTCTGTCTTTCCTGAGCTCTGTCACGCCTTTGCAATAAATAAACATGAGAGGTTTCATCAGTCTCTTCTTCTAACACTTGTTGAAAAACTTGTTTTTGCTCTTCATTTAGTTCAAATGGTTTCGAGTGAATAATTTTTCTCCCTCGCATAAGGATCTCATTCTACTGCTCTTTTTCTATCCAACCTTTTTCAACAGCTTTTCACATCTGCTTGCACAACATTAAAGCGGTCATAAATTCAACTTTCGCTATTTCTGTATTCTCTAAACTAGATAGCCTTTTAGAAATCTTACTTGTTTTATCGCATTTTTGGGACTTGCTTCATCATCTCCAAATATTCTTCAGGTAACACGATAATACAATCCAATCTTCTGTTTTTATTTGTTTGCGGTCTTCTACTAAAGTTTTTGTTTGAACAATTCCTTTTGTTTTTAAACGTAGTAACTCTGCTCAAAATTTCCTTCGGCATTTTTCATCGGTTACTTCTAATTCTAATTGCCCATTAAAAATTCTTTTGAAAAATTTCTTCTTGTATTTTTGAGGATTTTCTAATACAAATAACTCTCTTGTTGTTGTTTTTAACATCGCTGGCACATTGTTTGATAACAGTGAATTAAAAAGGCAAACATGATTGGACATATATTCCCTAATTCAATCATTTCTTTTTGAGAGAACAGGCTCAAGATCCATCAATCGTTCAATTTCTTTTTAATTTACCGTCAAACTCTGTTGTAGGAGAAATGGAAACAACAAAGCCTTGCACACTTCTCCCAGCAAATGGAACAACGACTCTCATTCCAACTTCGATTTCTCCATCAAAAATTTCTGAATAATATAATCAAAAGTATGATTCACTTGTTTTTACTGGAACATCTACAATTACTTGTAGCAAACATGATTTCACCTCGCTTTAGAGGTATACTTACCCCTAATTTACATCATAAGATTAGTGTATCATCTTTTTCAAAAATAGAAAAACGATTTATTCACTATTAAAATATATTTTTAAAAATAAAAACCTTGAAGGGATTTCTCCACTTCAAGGCTTCTTCCTCATTAAACTTCTTCAGGAATACTATCTTCACGAATTCCCTAATTCACTCGGCGATAACTTCTTCTAACGCACGGCCAACATTTTTATCTGATTGATAGTTCTCTAATTTTTGTGGTTCATGATGGTGTAATTCATGAGTCTCTTTTATTTGATAAAATTACTAAAGAATATTTTTGAATCAATTTCATTTAATAATTTATCAATTGAAGGATATAACATCATAATAGATTACCTCTTTCTACTCTTCATCCAGTATTTCTTCTAACCTTCTATAGTATCTAAATTTCTAACGATTCGCAAGTGCTCCCGTTTGAATAATTGCTTCAATTTTTGAACAGCATTATCTACTGTATCGTTCACTACAGAGTAATCATAATACTTCATCAACTCTAATTCTTCACGAGCTGTTTTCATCGTTTCTGCAATTACTTCATCGGAATCTGTTCCTCGATTAACAATACGGCTTTCTAATTCATTTAAATCAGTGTGGCGTTAAGAAAAATAAACATCCATCCGGCATTAAATCACGAACTTGAATTGCTCCTTGTACATCAATTTCTAAAAATACATCTTTACCTTTTGCTAATGTATTTTCTACATATTCTAGCGGAGTGCCATAATAATTCCCAACATATTCAGCATACTCCAATAATTGTTTATTTTTGAATCATTTGTTCAAATTCTTCTTGTCTTGAAGAAATAATCGACCCCATCTGTTTCACCTGTACGTGGTAGACGAGTTGTTGCTGAAATTGAGTAAACAAATTTTTGTTCCCCTTTTGAAAAATTTGCAGCTCTAACTGTTCCTTTCCTACGCCTGATGGCCCAGATAAAAACAATTAGCAATCCTCTTTTGTCATAATCGTCTCAAAACTCCATTCTTTTTACAGCTTTTTACTATCTTATCATAAACCCAGTCAAACAACAAGCCAAAGTAAAAAATTATCCCTTCCTCAACAAATTATAATCTTCCCTTCATTATTATGTGTCTTATTTCTTTAATAAAACCAGAAAAATATTGTGAAAAACCAAACAAAATATTGACCTTTCAAAAACGGAATATAATAAAGATAGATACGAAAAGGCTATTTTACATTTTTATTTTGAAGGGAGAGTTATTTATGAACAAGAAAAAGAAAAACTAACTTTAATTTTATTTGTTGTACTCGTAATATTAGCACTTTTCTTAACACCAAAATTACTTGACTCACTCCCTAAGCATTTTTCTATCTCATCAGACGCTAATTTTTATATAGTAGGATATAAAAATATCGAAGGATATCAACTGGACAATTCAGAATTCAAGAAAGTTTCTGATGAAAATGTAGAAACTGTTAAAGGACAAATTAATCCAACTGTTAAACGTCAGAATTATCTAATCGTTATTTAGTATTTTCTGAGGAAGGAAAACCCACGGAGTCATTGGAAGAGTGACATCTATCGACTTTAAAGCAGGGGAAATCAAACACTCATAAAACAGATGACTATGCTTATACGTCTTCTGGCTCAAATCCTGATTACTATTTCACTTCCGCTTCAAATTATTTAGCAACTTTGATCCAACATTAGTAGATAAATATATTTTTGAAGAACCAGTCATTCTTTTCAGACTTTTTCAAACGAGGGGAATCATCTATATTTTTCAGGAACATCTGTCAAAGGTGATGCGAACTCATAATTATCCAACTTACTTCTATCACTTTTCATTACAAAACCAAAAATTACAGTTGGAAAAATAAAGAACTATTATACGAGGATCCAAAGGTTACTTATTTTCTTTTAATGATAGCATTGTAAGAGAAAATCAACTTTTCGTTACTTCAAGTGGTTATCGTCAAAAATTCTACGAAGGAAAAATAGTTCAAGGACAAATATTCCACTATGATATGGATTCAGGGAACAAAAAGAGTTCATAGATTTACCTGAAATTGTCCCTAACAATCTATATGAACTAAAAAGGTGATTTAGTAGTCATTGAACATTCAACTGTATATTCTAAAAATTGGGTTCAGCCTTTTTCATTTAACAAATCAGACCTCACAATTCATCGATTTATCTGAATTCTGGGTTTGATGCTAATAAGGATTCTTTAAAAAGATGTAAAACAAATAGATGACGACACTTTATTAATTTTAGTAGGGAATAAGATTCTAAACTCATCAGATTAGTACAAGTACAGTCCTATCTCAAAAGAAGTTGACCCTCATTCATTTCATATATGGGTAATAAAAAGGAGGCTTAACCTGCCGTTGTCTCTTTTCTATCTTATTTTTGTCGTAATCTTTCGATATCTCTTTATGATTTCTACTTCTTCATTTGTTGGAATGTTTAATACTGTTACTTTCGCATTATCTGATGAAATGATTGCTTCTGGAACGAGTGTTGTTACGTTCTTTGTCAATATCACATCCGAACCATGTAATTCCGCTAATAATTAAGTCACGGATTTTAATTGAGTTTTCACCAATACCTGCAGTAAATACAATTGCATCTACCCCATTCATTACGGCAATATATTGACCAATGTATTTTTGAACACGATCCACAAAGATTTCCATTGCTACTTTAGCATCTTCGTTAGTTGTTGAAGCATTGTCAATATCACGCATATCACTTGATAAACCTGATAATCCTAATAAACCAGATTTTTGTTTAAAATGTCAACCATTTCGTTAATATCTGAAATATTTAATTTGTTCATTAAAAATCCTACTAATGAAGCATCAATGTCTCCAGAACGAGTACCCATTGTAACTCCCTGCTAATGGTGTGAATCCCATAGATGTATCTACTGATTTACCACTCATCAACGGCTGTAATTGAAGCACCATTTCCTAAGTGACATGTAATGATTTTTAATTCTTCAATTGGTTTTACCTAATAATTCAGCTGCACGGTGTGAAACATAACGGTGGCTAGTTCCGTGTGCCGTATTTACGTGCTTGAATTGTTTGTAGTATTCTAATGGCACACTGTATAAGTATGCTTTTTAGGCATTGTTGTATGGAATGAAGTATCGAATACAGCAACACTTGTAATATCTGGTAAAATATGTTTGAAAGCACGCATCTGATAGCTTCTGCTTTATTGTGTAATGGAGCAAATTCTGCTAAATCTTCTACTTGTTGGATAACTGTATCGTCTACTCAAAAGCTGAATCTTTGAAGATTTCTCCCCCAGCAACTACACGGTGTCCAACACCAGTAATTTCATCAAATGAAGCAATAATGTTTAATGCTACCAATTGCTCTAATAATTTTTCTATCGGCAATTTCGTGGTTTGGAATATCTTCTACCACTCATATTTTTGATCATCTCCGTAGCTAATTGAGAAGATTGAATTTTCTAATCCAATACATGTCTCACTAATCCTTTTGCTACAACTTCTTCTTGAGGCATGTTAAATAATTGGAATTTCAAACTTGAACTTCCGGCATTAATTGCAAATTGATTTTGACATAATCTGTCTCCCTTTGTGTGATAATAGATTCTACTTTTGTGAAAAACACTGTACAATTTTCCTTTAAAAAGTTTCATGTTTCAGCATTTCTCGTACCTCATTCATTTTAGCATAACTAAGTACAGATTGAAATAATAAATCCTTTAGTTCTACAGAAAATAAAAATGTCAAAGTATATATCTACTCTTAGCTTTTTAGTCCTACTACTCTCTACGAAAGTTCTTTTCGCCCATTTTTCAAAGGTTTGTGTAAATTGTCTGAACTTATCGATGTTTTTCATATCCGGGATGTCGCCTAACAATACTTGACGTGCTTGTTTTTGCACCTTTCCTTTTTCTGGAAAATAAGTAGCGACTTACTATATTGTTGGTTTTTGAATAATGTTTTTAGGAAAGCGAGCATCGCTTGAACAAAAGATTCTTTTGTAAATGTTCTAATAATGACACACTTTCTTCTGTTTCAAATAAATTTGTTGGTACAATCATGAATCCAAAACCGCCTGGTTTTTAAATAATTCAAATGTTGTTCGATAAATAAATGATGAGCATGAATGTCCTTCTTTTGCATGAGTCTTAAATTCTTTTGCACGTTCATCAACTGGATATTAGCCTACTGGTAAAGTCGGATAACGCAATATCAATTGGATCCACTAATAAATCACTTAATCCATCTTGCAACATCACTCGTACCTCTAAACTTTCTAAGTCAAAAGATTGCAACACTAAATGCACTAACACTTCATCATTATCGACGGTAGTCGTTTTGAATTGTTTTTCCACTTTCTTGTAAAAAGATTTGAACGGTACTTAATAAATTCCCACTTCCACAAAGACAAAATCAGCAAGTGCTAATAGTTTCTTTATTTTTCTGTTAAACGCTCCACCAAAAACGCCACTAACAATCCAATTGAATCAGGTGTCATTTGGTGATTCGTTTTGTAAACCATCTTCTTTAGCAGCTTTCAAAGTATATTGAATCATGCGACGAATTTGTTCTTTTGTAAAGCTTTGTAATGCTAGTTCTTGATAAGCTGTGTTTTAATGCTTCAATCAGTTGCTATCTCTGGTTCTCCTTCTACTTGTTGCGCTTGATTTCCTGAGGCAATATTTTGCAAGGTTTCTCCTAATGCCTCAACATACGAATAATCAATTGCTTTTTGGAGTACTTGAACAGCCTCCCATAATTTTTCAAAAACTACGAATTTCTTTTATTTTCCTGTTCCATCAAACTCCTCCTTTCAACAAAATAAGAGACAGGACAAAGTCCTGCCTCGCAAATTCCATATTATTCAGCAGCTGCTACTGGGTAAACAGATACTTGTTTTTGTCACGGCCTTTACGTTCGAAACTGTACTACGCCATCAACTTTAGCGAATAATGTGTCATCTCCACCGATTCCCTACATTGTGACCTGGATGGATTTTAGTTCCACGTTGGCGGAATAAAATTGAGCCACCTGTAACAAATTGTTCATCAGCACGTTTAGCACCTAAACGTTTTTGATTGAGAGTCACGTCCGTTTGATGTAAGAACCGCCCCCTTTTTGTGGGCGAATAATTGTAAATTCACTTTTAACATGAGAGTGCACCTCCCTTGATAGGTTAATCAGCTTGAATGGTTAGATAGTTAGGGATATTCTTCTTGAATTCCTTCTAACCCTAGTAATAGACTATTTAATAAAATTTGAGTTGTGTGAGCTTGAACCTTGGTTACATCTCGTGCAACTTCGAAATATAAATACCCACCTTCGACTTCATCAACGTCAACAATCGGTTGATAGCCTGCTAGCTTCTCGATACTATTGACAGTCGTAATCGCTAATGCAGAAACGCCTGCACATACAATGTCTTCCCCATACCGCTAAAGCCAGCATGACCTGTCATTTCAAAAGAAACTAATTCGTGGTCTTTTTATGAAACGTTACTCGTATCATCGTCAAAATTAAGCGTTGATTGCGTTAATCACAACTTTTGTATAAGGTTGACGGTGACCTTTGTTTACAGTGAGAGTCTTTACGACGTTTGTATTTGAAAGTTACAACTTTCTTTTGACGGCCTTGTTTTTCAACAGTTCCTTCAACAGTTGCACCTGCTACGAATGGAGCACCAACTTTAACGTTTTCTCCACCTACAAATACTACTTCTTCGAAAGTCACTTTGTCGCCAGCTTCTGCGTTTAATTTTTCAACGTAGATTGCTTGACCAACTTCAACTTTAACTTGTTTACCACCAGTTTTTACGATTGCGTACATATTGCACCTCCTATATTTTAGACTAAGACTCGCCAGTTTAAAGTGCCGATTCCGGTCTTTTGTACTCTAATCCGAGCGGTTGTAGCTGTGGTGCTTCACAATTACAACATAAATAGTTTAACAGAGATTTCTATTTAAGTCAAGCAAAAAGCTTGATCAATTAAAATGAAAAATTAGCCGACAATTCTATTAAGAATCATTCGGCTAATATCTCTTTAACGATTTAACATCTTTTTCTAATTCTACTGTTGTGAACGGAGTTGCGTCATCTTCATGAACACGTTCGATATTTGCTCTAATGCACGTAATTTATGATGGAATTGATAATATCCACGATCTAAGTATTTTTAATTCAGTTACACGTGTATAACCTTTTGCCACCATACCCGCAATAATTAAGCTGCTGCTGCACGTAAGTCAGTTGCCTTTACTTGAGCACCTTGTAATTGTGACTCTTTGATTCATCACTGCAGTTCTACCTCTCAATCATGAACTCTGCATTCATACGGCGCAATTCTTCTAAATGATTAAAAACGATTTTCGAATACTGTTTCTGTCATTGTACTTACTCCTGAAGCTAGCAACTGAACTACTGTCATTTGTGCTTGCATATCAGTTGGGAAACCTGGATGAGGTAATGTCTTCACATCTGTTGGTTTTAATGTTTCTGGTCCAATCACACGAATTCCATTTTCTTTCTTCAATAAATCGAACACCCATTTCAGATAATTTAGAAATTAATGGTTGATTATGTTCTGCAATCGCATCTTCTACAAAAACATCTCCTCCAGTAACAGCTGTAGCAACCATGAATGTTCCCATGCTTCAATTCTATCAGGGATAATTGAATGAATTGTTCCTTCTAAGTGGTTCACTCCTTCGATACGAATGTTTTCAGTACCTGCACTGAAATAATTTTTGCACCCATTTTATTTAAAATGTTTTTGCTAAATCAACAATTTCAGGCTCTCTTGCAACATTCTCTAATAAAGTTGTTCCTTTCGCAAGTGTTGCTGCCATCATTAAGTTTTGAGTCGCGCCAACTGATGGGAAAATCCATATAAATTCTTGCTCCACTAATTGATCTGCATGAGCTTCAACATAGCCATCTGCTTTGGGTAATAGTTGCACCCATTGCCTCGAATCCTTTTAAATGCAAATCAATTGACGAGTTCCAATTGCACAACCTCCTGGCATTGCCACACGAGCATGTCCAAATCTTGCTAACAATGGACCCATTACAACGATTGATGCACGCATTTTTACTCACAAATTCAAATGCTGCTGTTGTTTGAATATTTTTGTAGCGTTTAACGTAATTGATTTTTCCTCTTCATCAAAAGTGCTTGTGACATTTTAAACTATTTAATATCTGCTAACATTGTTGCACATCCGATAAATTTGGTACATTTGTTAGATGTGTTACTCCATACTCTACTAAAATACTTGCTGCTAAAATTGTGCACAGCATTTTTGCTCCCTCTACTTTTACTGATCCATTTAGACGTGTACCACCTCGTACAATCATCTTTTTCCATTCTAAAAACCTCCAAGGTTACTTGCTCAGTAATGAATTCGAACGATTGAATTAATCATATCTGATATCGTGAAAATTGCATTAGCAGCTCTATTCCTAACAGAAGAGCCACTAATAGGATGAATAGTCTTGCTTGTTCAATTCGTTTTTAATATAATTTTTCTAGATTGATCGCATTGAAGTGACCAATAGGTACAACAATCATTCCTAAGTCAGCACTAATCGTACGATTTGTATATATTCGTCATATAAATCTCCTATCTTTTATAGAGATTCTGCTTTTTCTATCTTACCATATTTTTTTCAAGAAAAGTAAAAGGACGGATACCTTTTTAAGATTAAAGATTGGATCAAATTATAAAACGTCTCAAAGACAGTGACCCAGTCTAACTTTTTGAGGGCCACTTTTATTGTCGTATGACGTTTGATAAAAACAAATTTTGTTTATTTTATTCTTCGTCTTTTTCTTTTGCTACCGTTGGTGTTGCTAATCCTAATCCTGCTAAAGATTGCTATACTGCTGGTGTAAAGACTTCTAGTTCTGCCGTACCTGTATTAGGTAATTCTTGTTTTGCTACAGGCGTTGACTTCACTTCTGGTGTAGAAGGTTGTTCTTGTTTTTGTAGTTGGAACTTCTCTACTGCTTGTGGAGCTTTAGGGTGTCACTTCTTATAGTGATGTAGAGTATTCCTTTCAGCATCAGTTGTTGAATGACTAAATTCATATCCTTCCAACTCTATTGGATTGTGTTTTTCCTTCTTTATCTGAGAGTAATTCGGTTACCATTTTCATCTAGGTATTCCGTTACAATTTGAACTGTTGAATCACCATTTTGAGCAATTGCTCCCCACCATTTTGTGATTTAGGTGTTACTGTTACTGGAATGCTCGACTGTAATAATACGACCATCCGGTAATTTTACTTTCACTTTTAACCACTGGTTTTGCTCCAGGTGTTTTCAGTTGTTGGAATTTCTCCTACTCAACAATTTCCCATCCTTCTGGTAGACTCTACTTTCTTCTTAACATCTTCTTCAGTAATTGGTGTTCCCACTTCACTACAATAGGCGTTACTTTTGGTAGTTACGATGACTGGTACATCTACTTCAACTATCTCACCAGTTGGAACTTTGATTTTCACTTTAACGCTTGGTTTTACTCCAGCTGGAATTGTTGTTGGAAATTTCTCCTACTTTGACAATTTCCCCATCCTGGCTCTTTTGGTAAATCAATATGACCTTTTCACATCGTCTGGAGTGATTGGAGTTCCTTGTGGTACAACAATTTGTCTTACTGTTGGTGTTACGATGACTGGTACATCGACAGTAATTTTACGTCCATCTGGTAATTCGATTTTCCACTTTAACAACTGGTTTTTGCTCCAGGTGTTTCAGTTGTTGGAATTTCTCCTACTTTTTGTTACTTTCCATCCTTTTGGTAATTCAATATGTTTCTCAACATCTTCTGGGTGTAACTGGTGTCCCTACTGAAACTACTACAGGTGTTACTTTTGGCGCTACGATTACTGGAATATTCATCGTTACTCGAATTCCATTTGGTAATTCAATTACAACCGGAATACTTGGTCTCTCACCTGGTACATCCGTTGTTGGTTTATCTCCAATTGAGATAACTTTTTGCTCCTTTTTGGAATGTGTTTTTCAACATCTTCCGCAGTAACCGGATCACCTTGTTTTTAACAATATCTTTAATAGGTGTTACATTCACTGGTACTTTCTACTGTAACTACTTTTTCCATTTGGTAATGTGATCGTTACTTTAACTGGATCTTTCTTACCTGGTGTTGTTAAATCTGGAATGTTTTTCTACTTTAACTGTTGCTCCCTCTGGTACTTTAATTTGTTTTAAGATATCTTCTGGAGTCAGTTTGTCTTTTGTTACTGGTGTTTCAATTGGTGTAATTGGGGTTACATTTACTGGTACTTCCACTGTAACTACTTCTTCCATTTGGTAATGTCACAGTTACTTTCACTGGATCTTTCACCTGGTGTCGTTAAATCTGGAATATTTTCCACCTTAGTAGTTGCTCCTTCTGTACTTTAATTTGTTTCAAAGATATCCTCTGGAGTCAATTTATCTGTTGTAACTGGTGTTTCAATTTCTTTAATTGGTGTTACATTTACTGGTACTTTTACTGTATATGATTTTACCATTTTTCAATGTAATCTTAACTTCTACAGGTGTTTTTCTCCTGGTGTTGTTAAATCTGGAAGATCTCCACCTTAACAGTTGCTCCTTCTGGAATCTTCATTCCTTTTGTATAATCGTCTTCAGTCAAAGGAGTGTTTGTTACTGGTGTTTCAATCGGTGTTGGTTTTTGATTCCACAACTTTAATAGTTGCTGAACTTCTACTAACACTTTTCCATCTTTTATCTTTTACAACTACAGTAACTGGTTTATCCCCTGGAGTTGTTCCATCATCATGGAGTTGTTTGTCCTTCCGGAACTTTGTATTCGAATGTTGATCCTTCTGGATAGTCACTTGGTGTGATACTATCTTCAGCTTTAGGTTTATCTTTATCTTCAGCATTTACTGGAGTTAATTGTTCTTTACCTTGAACGACTTTAATCTTCGCAGGTACTTCTACAATTGTATCTCCATCTGAATCTTTCACAACTACAGTAACATCTTTTTCACCTGGTGTTGTTCCATCATATGGAGTTGTTTTGTCCTCTGGCGTCTTGTATTCAAATGTTGATCCTTCTGGATAATCATCCGGTGTGATGCTATCTTGTGGTTTTTGGTTTTTATCGTTTTCAGCATTCACTGGAACATATTGTATCTTAGGTTCTACTACTACAATTGTCGCTGGAATTTCTGCGATTGGTTGTCCATTTAACTTCGCTACTACCGTTACAGGTTTTTCACCTGGTGTTGTTGTATCTACTGGAGTGTTATCTTTGTATTCAAATGTTGTTCCAGTTGGGAAATCATTTGGATTAATGTTTTCTTTTGGATTTGGCTGTTTATTAGCTGGATCTACTGGTACATATTTAGGATAACTTTCTACGACACGACACAGTTGCTGGTACTTCATGCGATTGATTTCATCTTTATCTAATACTTCAACAATTACATCTTTATCTCCTGTGTTGTTACATCGATTGGAGTTGTTTTGTCCTTCTGAGTTTTGTATCTAAATGTTGATCCTTCTGGATAATCTGTTTTATCAATGCTTTTCTCTGATCTGGTAAAACATCATTATTTTCTTTTACAGGTGACGATTTGTGGGACACCTTCAACTACCGTTACTGGTACTTTAACTGTTGTAGTTAATGGTTCATCCTGTCCAGGAACTGTGTACTCTAACAGTTACTTCTACTTCAGTATCTTCTGTTAAGTCTGGCACTGTTACATGAACTGTTTCATCAACAGTAACTGTTGCTCCTTGAGGTACACTACCTTTAAATGTACCATCTTCAATTGCTTTTTAACTTTATCTAAAACTTTTTCTTTTGCTTTATCCTTATCACTATTTTTAGCAACTAGAATTTCATCAGCTTCTGGTTTTGGTATACTGTTACTGGTACTTTCACTTGTTCCGGCTCTAGTGATTCCGTCGTAAGTCTACTGGTACCGTTACTTCTTTTCACCTGATTGTTTTGTTAAATCAGTTGGAATTACTGGAGTACCCTTTTGTTCCATCAGTTCCTGGTGTAACTGCACCTTTAACTGTATCAGCAGTTACTTCATCACCTTCGAAAACAACGATTTTGACTTGGTGTTGAGCTTACTACTGTTACTGGTACATTAATCTGTATCTTCTGCTACTACCGTACCTGTAGCATCTTTTATATTGTACTTTTACTGGTACATATCATCTTTATCACCATTTGAATCTGTTGCTGGAACAGCATGTATGTTTGAGTTGAATCTAATTCGCTGTAACTCCTGTTGGTAATGTTGGTTTACCTAGTGCAGCTTGTGCTTTTTCTTCACCGCTGTTGTTAAGTTTTCACTAGTTGTATCTTTTAATGTTGTTACTTTTTTCTGGTGTTGCTTTTGGTAATACTTCAACTGGTACATTTACAGTTTCATCTCCTGTTGGATATCTTACTGTTATTGGTACAGTTACATTGAGGTGTTCCTGCTTTTTACTGTTGTAGCAGGTAAATTCTTTCTTTCGGAGCGTTTACTGTTCCTCCAGCACCTGGTGTTACTGCATTCTTTAACTTCTCAGCGTCTGGTTTTGTTCCTTCTACAGTGTATACTGTTTTTGGTTCTGGAGCCTAGTACATTAACCGTAATTTCTGCCTCTTTTGTATAAGTTGTTCCATCTACTGTAAGTTACTGAACTCTACAGTTCCTGTTCGTTCCTTTTTCTGCAGTGATTCTTGCTAAAACTCCTTCTGTAATCTCACCAACCACTACATCTTTAGAGCCTTCTGGTAATTTAGCTTTGAAGTCAGCTGATGCTGCTACTTCTGTCGCTTTCTGCTTTTCTCCTTCTTTAACTTTATCTACTGAAGCCCTTTTGTACTTCTACATTACCTGTCGCTTTTTGGTAAGACCAACACACAGGAACTGTTACTGTTTCGAAAGTACAACATTTCCTTCGTATAAGATACTGTTGTTTCAACATTAATGATTTGTCCAGCTTTTACCAGTTGTTGTCGGCATATTTTGAACATCATTAACTACAGCTGTATATCCAGGAACTGCTAGCAGAGTTATTTTTCCCCCTAATATCATCATTTTGGATTGTATCTCCTTCAAAAACAACTTTCTGTTGCGTAGTAGATGCCACTACATTCACAGTGATGTCGTTACGATTATTAAATTTCTTACCTCCGACAGTGTGAGTAACCGGTACTTTTAGAGTTCCACCCATTTTCTTTTGACAGCAGCTGTAGAACAACCTTGTACACTGGTGCACCATTAACCTTGTTTCCGCCGTTGAAATTTACGAGCAGATAGATTTTAATGTTGCTACCTTTTCTCTAGTGACTTCCACAATTTGGCTAATCTCCTTCCTTTGTAGCACTTTGCTGACGCTCCTTTTGCTTTTTCAAAAGTCCGTTCCAATCTCGGTACAGTTATAGTGCTATTTCCTGTCATAGATCAATATACGTACTACGATTATATTTATAGTCCGATTATCCGGAGTATTTAAACTATTAGCCCTAAAGTTTCTCTTGGTGAGATTACATGTCAGCCAGCTGTCTGAGCAAATCCACACGGATATATAGCATTTCCTAAAGCATCCTTTCACACTCCAACCATTTTGACCAGTAATTTTGAAAAGTAGTTTCCACCCACCATAATCAGGAGTCACTATAAAGTGGAATTTTTACGCATCTGTTTTTCCAGTCTTAGGGTCTCTGATCTACTAGTTTGGAAGTATTAATCTCAAAAAGATAACTTCTCCTCGTTTTTGCTTATCATATCTAAAACACGTGGTATAACTAGGGTGCAAATACGCAAAACACATTAGCTTCATTTAAATCTTTACCTTGAATAGACCCTAATTTTACTCCTTGAGGGCTGTCAATACATGCTATACTTAGTATCACGAGAAACATCTAGCCTCTCTCTATTACTCAACGTAGCTTCAAGAGTACCTTCTTGTTCATTTTCTATATAACAGAGTCGTCTGTAAATCCATAGTGCTTTATATCTTCACCGGATACAACAGGTCGTTGTTAAAGATAACGCGGGACCTGCGTTAATCCCTAATCCTGCAACGATATATCCATCTTCTACTTCTCCACCTTACCTAAATTCGAAACCAGAAGTTGGTTGATCAGCTAGCCTCAATAAAGACACGTACCTTGTGGTACCATCTGGAATTTGCAGACCTCTTCAGAAGAGCACTAACTCCTCATTCCTGCCACCTGGAGCAAGAATAGGAAATTCCGTATCTGGTGCTATCTTCTCTTTTTAGTTCAGATAAAGGCTCCTGTGTATGCATCAACAATTTTTAATTTAACTTTTCCCTGTTGAAGCCAGAGCAAGTTTCATATGACCTGCATATAATAAATGTGCATAAATGTGAATTAGGATTAACATCAAAATCTTTGTAAATTGTAGTTCCTTGTTTTCTTAATTTAGATAAAAATCTTTATTTACAGACCACTCGCTTCTGGAGCTTCAATTTTGGAGTTATAATCATAGTATTAAGTAATTTACCACTAAATTAGGTGCTCCTTGTCCATCCATATTTGCCTTGCCTTTTATTATCGTATACTTTTTGCAGAGTTAGGATTATATTCCTCTCTGTTGCACCATTTTGACGTTGAATATCAGTTTGAGTTGTTCTGGTTTTAACAAGTGTTACAATATTCTTCTAGCTTTATCTACTATTTTCCACCCGTCCAATGCACCGAGCACAGCATCACTAACTGAAATATTTTTCTTTCCAATGATATTTTACAGGAACCTAGAATTGTCCCTGATAATCCATTTCTTTGATTTTCAACAACTTTTTCGTGCAGTCAGATACTGAAATCAGGAGTTCCAAAAAGTATCATTTAAATTACTAATTATAGCATTTGTCGGATTATTCCCATAATTTGCTAAGGGTTATTAGCAGGTGCTCCCCAGTCTAATGGCTTCGATATAGTTTTAATAAATCAACTTTTGCTTTTTAACTCTTGTAAAGTGCATGCTTTTTCTTTTTCTGTTGTTGGAATGTTGCTCCCTTTATTTTTAACAGCTTGTGCAGACTCTTTTACCTGTGTCAAGATTTCTATAAATTCCTTATCTTTTTACCTCTCTTTTTAGCATTTTCAGCTGAGATTAAAAGATTCAACTTTTGCAATTTCTGCCTCTAATTCAGAAGCTTTTTGTGTATATCATTTGTATTTACAATAACAGGATTTTCAGTACCATCTGCAACCGTACCCTGTATCTCTAAACCCACTCTCACCTTTTCCTGAATAGCTTTGCCATTTCTTG
>BNJT01001857.1_pt1 | contig 21914 bp, 23 predicted proteins | sample 8540491 | NCBI WGS metagenome assembly BNJT01 (sample SAMD00202455, study PRJDB9452) | human saliva metagenome | host: Homo sapiens | reverse complement strand
GCACCTTCATTATTTCAGATTACTTCAAATCCTTACGGATTTCTCTATAATCGCTGTAATGGGGTACCGGTGCAAGCCTTAGTCTTGCACCTTCAAAGCTTCAAAAAGGGAGTAAGGAATCAATTCCTAACTCCCTTTAATTTATCTTTGATACCATCCCCCACTACTGCGATTATAGGATCCGTAAGATTCTTCGTAATCTTTGTATAGTAAATTTATATTTGCAGAACGCATACGGTCTTTTATCTTGGTTCTTCTGAAAATATCACTGTGCTGTGAAGTATGCTAAGCCAAGCTTATAAAAGCTTCGCTATGATGGGATGAGTTCCAAGGGAAAGAGTGCTTTCTAACGGCTTGCTAATTAGGCGCGGTTACACTTTGGAACATTACGTGGGCGCAATTATCATATATGGTAATTTGAAGTGCACCCCAAAAGTTAGACAGAAAATCTAACTTTTGGGGTGCTTTTTTATGAAATTAACTTATGAGGATAAAGTTCAAATTTATGAACTCAGAAAACAAGGAGTTAGCTACGCACGACTTGCAGATACGTTCGGTATAAATGCGAGAAATCTTGTCTATATGATTAAATTGATTGATCGTTATGGTTTAGAGATAGTAAAAAAAGGGAAGAATATTTATTATCCTCCAGAAATAAAAACAAGAAATGATTGATAAAGTCTTACATAAAGGTTTGAGTATAGAAAGAGTTTCTCTTGAATACGGTCTTCCAGGTCCTGCGATGCTTTATAACTGGCTCGCACAATACAAGAAAAAAATAAGTATACTATTGTTGAGAAAAACAAGAGGGAGACTACTTAATATGGGCCGTAAGCCAAAGAAAAAATCAGAAGAGATGACAGAACTAGAACGCCTTCAGGCTGAAAATGAGTATTTAAGAGCGGAGAATGCCATTCTAAAAAAGTTGAGAGAACTCCGCTTGAAGGAGGAAAAAGAGAAAGAAGAAAGACACAGATTGTCAGAGAGTTAGTGCCAGAGTTTCCTTTGAGATATTCTTCTAAAGATTATTAAACTTGCTCGTTCAACTTACTACTATCACTTAAAGCAGCTAAACCTAGAAGATAAGAATCAGGCCGTAAAAAACGAAATAGAAACTATTTATAACGAGCATAAAGGAAATTATGGCTATCGTCGTATTACTCTTGAGCTTAGAAACCGTGGTTTCATCGTAAAACCATAAAAAAAGGTACAACGCCTGATGAAAATGTTAGGTCTAAAGGCTCGTATTCGTCGAAAACGTAAGTACTCTTCTTATCATGGAACCGTTGGAAAGAGAGTTGGAAACATTATTCAACGCCAATTTGAAGCTGAAAAACCGATGGAAAAGTGCTATACAGACATTACGGAATTTTCTATCCCAACAAGTAACCAAAAACTATATTTATCACCAATTTTAGATGGTTATAACAGCGAAATTATAGCTTATTCCCTTTCGTCTTCACCAAATTTAGACCAATTAAAAGATATGTTAAAACAAGCTTTTAGAGATGAACAATATGAGAGTACTATTCTCCACAGTGATCAGGGATGGCAATACCAGCATGAGTTTTATCATAGTTTTTTAGAAGATAAGGGCATTCAGCCATCTATGTCCCGCAAGGGTAATAGTACTGACAATGGCATGATGGAATCGTTCTTTGGCATTCTTAAATCAGAGATGTTTTATGGCTATGAGCAGACATTTAAGTCTATAAAGGAACTTGAGAGGGCAATCGTCGACTATATTGATTATTACAACAACAAACGAATCAAAGTAAAATTAAAAGGACTTAGTCCTGTGCAATACAGAACTAAATCCTTTGCTTAAATTAATTGTCTAACTTTTTGGGGTCAGTACAAATTATCATATATGATAATTTTAAGAATTTGGGCAAAAGAAAAACTCTTAGGAACTACTTACTTATAGTTTCTAAGAGTTAATTTTTATTTGTTTTTATTTTGCTGATCTATGAATTCTCGCATTCCAAGGAGCCAGTTGAAGGTAGATGTTACTAGTAGGTACATAAACATCCCTACTCCTCCACCAATCCCTAACACGCCAATCACCATATAGATGGTTGCTGGTAAGAACATCGCAGAGATTGTTAATTGTTTCGATACGGTTGGATGCATTTGAATATACGCTCTCATAAATAAGGCTGTTAATAATCGTACGATGAAACTAATTAAAATCATCAGTACATACATCATTAAGGTATTATAAATGAATCCAACTACTAGTACTCCGATAAATACTAACCACAGTTTTGACTGGAATTCTTTAATAAATTGTTGCACATTTTCTTTAGTGAAGCCGTTTAAGCCTTCATAAGAAAATTTTGAAGTATTAATGATAGTGTCTACAACAATATGGTCTTGTAAAATCCCAACGGATGGAATTCCTTGTCCAGATTCAGACGTCACATCATTATCCGTTGACTTTCCACTAGGATCGAAGACGATATTAAATACATCCGAACGGTAAACAAATCCCGTATTGTCTCCCGCCGACAACTTACCATCTTGAATCGAGAGGTCTGGGAACTGTTTAACAACGATGCCTAAGTTCGTATTCATGCTTGCGATATCTTTTCCAGCACGAATAAAGCCAGGAATTGAAATGAGTAATACGAGTAGGAAAAAGATTCCTTTTATTTTCTTCAGTGGATTTTGTAAAATCGTCCAAATTTTATTTGGTTTTAAAATACTTAATTGAATAAAGTCTCTAATCGTCATGTGCGCCTCCTATATAGAAAACAGTTTACAGAAAAAGAGCAGGCTTTTCAAGAAAACGGGGCTGCACGAAGGAAAATGATTAATATTAGAATTCCTAAAAATCCTTTCGGATTTCTTTTTATAGTAGCTGTAACGTTACATCGGTTCGAGTTGTTTGGTCTCTCACCTTCGAAGATTCAAATGCGGAATACGGGATAAATCCCTATTCCGCATAATTCTCTTTCGATGTTTTTCACGTTACTGCTACTATAAGAAATCCTCGGCTTTTAGGAATTCCATTGAAAACATTTCCTTCGCTTTAAAAATAAAAAAGACTAGGTTTTCACCTAGTCTTTGCAATGTTTCATTAGTCGCGGTCAACCCACTTGCGGCCATCGCGTTCAATTAAATCGTAACCTGATTGTGGACCTTTGCTTCCTGCAGCATAGTTAGGAAACTCAGCTGCAATTTCACTATCCCATGTTTGGCGAATACTGTCTACATATTTCCAAGAAGCGGCTACTTCTTCCCAATGCGTGAAGTTCGTCATATCGCCTTCGATACAGTCAAGAATTAAACGCTCATACGCTTCTGGACTGCTCATCGCGAAGTTCTCATCGAAGATTTTTTCCAAGTGACTTGTTTGAAGCGCGATGGTATTTCCAACGGCTTTCGAATTAATCACAAAGCAGAAACCTTCACGAGGTGTAATATGAATCGAAATACGGTTTGATGGACAACCATCGATTCCACAGAATAATGGGGAGTTTGCTTCTTTAAAGACAACATCAATGATCGTTTCTTTTGAATGCAGACTCTTACCTGTTCGAACATAGAAAGGCACGCCTTCCCAACGTTCATTATCGATAAATACTTTACCAGCGACATATGTTTCCATATTGGAATCATCAGCCACATTAGCATCTTCACGGTAACCAGGTTTTAAACCGTCTACAGAAGGGCCATATTGCCCACGTACGAAGTTTTCGTTCACTTCTTCGGCAGTTGTATAAGGGCGAAGTTGTTCTAACACTTTAATCTTGTTTTTACGAACATCTCCAAATGAAACGGGTGGTTCCATCGCTACTAGAGCAAGAATTTGTAAAACATGGTTTTGGACCATATCCCGTAATGCACCACTTGTATCGTAGTAACCCCCACGTTCTTCAACACTCACTTGTTCTAAGAGCGAGATTTGGACATGGTCGATATTCTCTTTATTCCACAACGCTTCAAATACGCGGTTTGCAAAACGTACCGCGGTAATGTTTTGAATCATTTCTTTCCCTAAGTAGTGATCGATACGATAGATTTGTTTTTCTTCGAATGATTGACGAAGTTGATTGTTTAATTCTTCTGCAGATGCGTAATCTTTCCCGAATGGTTTCTCGATAATAAGTCGATTATAGCCATTTTCCGTAATTAAGCCTTCTGCTTTTAAATGTTCTGTAATCGTTCCAAAGAAAGTTGGTGCCATGGCTAAATAGAAGACACGATTGCCTTCAATTTGATACTGTGCATCTAATTTTTCTGAAAGTTCTTTTAATACGACATAATGATGTGTGTCAGTAACGTTATGAGGTTGATAATAGAAATGAGAAAGGAATTGGTTCAATTCGTCTTCTGATTTCACTAATGACTGAACAGATTGTTTAATAACATCTCTGAAATACTCATCAGTCCACTCTCTACGTGCTGTCCCAATCACTGCAAAATGATTTTTGATAAATCCTTTTTGGAATAAACGGAATAACGCTGGATAAAGCTTACGGTGAGCTAAATCGCCTGTTGCTCCAAACAGTGTAATGAGTACATGTTGTTCGCGCATGAGTTGTCCTCCTTGAATAAAATATGCAAGTCGATAGCCTGCCTTAACAATAAATAACTACCTTTCTAGTGTAAGTTATAAGTGTAGAAATGTAAACTATAAAACGCTCCTCTTCAAAAGAAAAGGAGCGTCTTATTTTAATTTATTGGTAGTTTTACTTTAAACAAGGACCCTTGATTCAATCTAGAAGTCACGCTAATCTTCCCGTTATACCCTTCAATCAATTCTTTCGCAATGGATAATCCTAATCCATTCCCACCGCGTTCTCTTGAACGAGCTTTATCTACACGATAGAAACGTGAAAAGACTTTTTTCTTATCTTCTTCACTTAACCCCATCCCAAAATCTTGAATTCCGATTTCGACCGCTTCAGTGGTTGGTGAAAGACTGACAATAATTTCTTTGCGGTTTGTTGAGTACTTCACCGCATTATCCAGCAAGATAATAATGACTTGCTCAAAATGATTGCGATAAATTGGAGAAATAATTTCCTTCTTGGTATCAATATCCGCAATAAAAGTAAACTCTGGATAAAGTACTTTGAAATTCGTGACGATTTGTTCTAAAGTCGCAACGACCTCTGTTATGGCATCTTTATACTGTTCCCTTACTTGCGGCGCACGAGATAAGTCAAGCATCTCTTGTACTAATGTCTTCATGCGCTGAATCTCTGATAAAGAAGCTGTGAGCGATTCTTCGAGCACTTCTGGGTCATCTTTCCCCCAACGGTTTAAAAGCTTCAGGTGGCCTTCTACAATGGCTACAGGCGTTCTCAATTCATGCGAAACATCTTCAACGAAGTGTTTCTGCTGCGAAATATAAAAACTGATTTTATCTAGCAACTCGTTAAATTGTTGAGAAACAATCGCAAACTCATCATTTTTCTTCGGAACAATGAGACGTTTGGTTTCAATATTTTCCTCGTTAATAGACGCAATAATATCGTGAATTTCTTCAATTGGCTTGGAAATCAGTCGCGAAATGAAATAAGCGAGTCCAATCGAGACAATTCCTTCCATCACAATCAATTGAAAAAATAAGAAACGTAATTGTTTTTTCAACTCTACAAGTTTTGCCATACGATTGGTCACTTGCAGATGTCCAATTAACACACGAGTATTTCTAGATAAAATTGGCATCATGACCTGTACACTTTCCTCGCCTGTAGACAGTGTCACGATATTGTGTCTCTAACTTACCCGACACTTGTGGGGTGTCTTGCCATTTGTTTGTGTCTGGAATAACAGCTCTCTACTGGTGTCAAAGACGCGAATATTCACTTCTTCATTCATCGGATATAAAACTACTATTCTTCTTTATAAACCTAGATTTTTGATCTAATTCATATTGTTCTGCCTTATTTAAAACTGCTAGAATATCCTCTGTCGTCAACTTTTCTCAGTTTTTACAGAGAGTAAATCTGCTACAACTTGCGCATACACCACTGTCTGATTTTTTTCTCATTTTCACGCAGTCCGATTATTTGTCCTTCAATTAAAATAGCAGTCAAAACAGCTAATAATGCCAAAAATGGTGGCTGACATCACCCACCACCATTTTTTCGCTACTGACTTATGTTGATTTTGATCATTCATATGTAGCTCCTCAGCTTCTCATGACATAACCTGTTCCACGAACGGTTTGGATATAACTTTCTCTTCCTGGAATGTCGATTTTATTACGGATATAACGAACATACACGTCAATCACATTTGTCTCGACCTCGTTCTTATAACCCCAAACTTCTTTTAATAACACTTCACGTGAAAGGACGATATCAATATTTTCCATGAGTAATAAAAGTAATTCATACTCCTTCTTCGTTAAATCAATGACTTCTCCCGCACGACGAACAACACGGTTTTCCACTTCAATAACAAGATCGCGATACTCCACTCTTGTTTGTTTCACAACACGAGATTGTTCTTCCATTTGTAGACGTCTAAAGAGTGCGCGAAGTCTTGCTAGAATTTCTTCGATTTCAAAAGGCTTCACGACATAGTCATCTGCTCCTTGATCGAGACCTGCAACACGGTCCATCACTGAATCGCGCGCTGTCATAATAATCACTGGTGTTTGTTTGACTTGACGAAGACGACGAACGACTTCTAATCCATTCATTTCTGGTAACATTAAATCTAATAAAATAGCATCCCAATGCTCATCAATGGCTGCTTGTAATCCGCTACGGCCATCTGCACATACTTTTGTCTCATAGCCTTCATGCTTTAATTCTAATTCCACAAAACGACTTAAATTCTTTTCATCTTCAATAATTAAAATACGTTGATTCGCTGGCATTTTGAAACTCCCTTCTCTATTTTTCCCTAACAGATTTATCATATCATATTCATAAGTTTCTTAACAGAATTTAATGAAATTTTCTGTCAATTTTATTAAATGAAACAATCAAAATTAACATATATGTTAATTTTGATTTACTTCGATACAGACAAACAAAAAAAGCCCTAGCCACGTTGGCTAGGACTTCATCATTTATAATTATTGTTCAATCTCTTTTTCTTGAGCCCATTCGAAGTGGAATGTTCCTGGTTTGTCTACACGGTTGTAAGTATGTGCACCGAAGTAGTCACGTTGAGCTTGAATTAAGTTTGCAGGTAATGTTTCTGAACGATATGCATCATAGTAAGCTAATGCACTTGAGAATGTTGGAACTGGAATACCAGCACGAACAGCCGTTACAACAACATCACGAACTGCATCTTGGTAAGATTCTGTTACATATAAGAAGTACTTATCTAATAATAAGTTTTTCAATTGAGGGTCACGTTCGAACGCATCTGTAATCTTTTGTAAGAATTGCGCACGGATGATACATCCAGCACGGAAGATTTTAGCGATTTCGCCGTAGTTTAAGTCCCAATTGAACTCTTCACTGGCTACACGCATTTGAGCGAATCCTTGCGCGTAACTCATAATTTTAGAGAAGTATAATCCTTTACGAACTTGTTCGATTAAGGCTTGACGTTCTGAATTTGTTAATTCAGGAATCTTAGTTGCTGCTAATTCTTTACTTGCTGCAACACGTTCTTCTTTCAATGTTGAAACGAAACGAGCAAATACAGATTCTGTAATTAATGGAAGTGGCACCCCTAAGTCTAATGCGCTTTGTGAAGCCCATTTACCAGTACCTTTGTTTCCAGCAGTATCCATGATAACGTCAACCATTGGACGACCTGTTTCAGGATCTTTCTTCGTTAAAATGTCTGCTGTGATTTCGATTAAGTAGCTATCTAATTCGCCTTGGTTCCATTCTTTGAATACTTCAGCGCATTCTTCTACAGATAATCCACCTACACGACGTAGGATATCGTAACTTTCAGCTATTAATTGCATGTCCCCATATTCGATTCCGTTATGAACCATTTTTACGTAGTGACCTGCTCCATTTGGTCCAATGTAAGTCACACATGGAGCACCATCATCTGCTTTAGCAGCGATTTCTTCTAAAATAGGTGCTACTAAATCATATGCATCTTTTTGTCCACCAGGCATGATTGAAGGTCCTTTTAAGGCTCCTTCTTCCCCACCAGATACACCAGTCCCGATGAAGTTGATTCCTGAGTTTGCAAGTTCTTCATTACGACGCATTGTATCACGGAAGAATGTATTTCCTCCATCGATTAAAATATCGCCTTTATCTAAGTGCGGAAGTAAACTTTGAATTGTCTTATCTGTTGCTTCACCAGCTTTAACCATTAATAAAATTCTTCTTGGTTTTTCTAAAGACTCTACAAATTCTTCAACAGAGTATGTTGGAACTAATTTTTTGTCTGGATGTAACGCAATCACTTCGTCTGTTTTTGAAGTTGTACGGTTGTAGATTGAAACGCTATAACCACGGCTTTCAATGTTTAAAGCCAAGTTACGTCCCATAACAGCCATACCCACGACACCAATTTGTTGTTTTGACATGAAACTTCCTCCAATTTGTTTTATTTAACACATCTATGTTATCAAAAATCACACCTTTTTGAAAGGTATTTGAATGCTTTTCTTTTACTTACTCTTTTTTTCATTTCAACCATTTTCACTCTTAGAAAAACCTTTTTAACATTTAACTCTAGTAATTCACGCCGATTTACGGTAAACTATTACCGAACAAAGAAAAAAGGAGCGATTTTGTTGGCAAAGAAAAAACGTAATCTTTCAACAGTTGAAAAAATTACACGTGTTGTAGCAGTATTAATGTTAATCGGTACACTAGGTGCTATCATCTTACAAGTAGCCTTAACTGCATTGAATTATAAATAATAAAAAAAGCTTAATACCTTAATTTAGGTATTAAGCTTTTTTTACTACTTTTTTATTATTTTGAAATTCCAGTAATCTTTTTTTGTAGATTTATCCATCCTTTTACTCCTATATGTATTGGATCATACATATAATCTTCTTCATATTCCAATTGACTTGCATCATACACTTCTATATTATATGGTTTTGTTATTTCAAGAATTTTTTTGTGTAGGTTTGCTTTCTTCGTTCACTAGTAAAGCCTGTATAATCGAACCACTTACCATTTACAGGGAATACCGTAACTAGAACCTCAACACCTAAATCTTTAGCAATTTCTAAAAAAACAACTCCATGTCTGTATATTCTGCAGAATTTAAATCTGTATAACCTGGATCATTATTTATATTATGACTATTCTTTAAGTTCTCATATTTATCTTTTTATGAATCTTAAATAGTATTCATTATCAATACCATATTGATTATTATTTGTTGTTGTTTTATTTTTTTGAATCTCACTCTTTTCGAGATTTTTCCCAATCGATTGAATAAGCACTACCACTGTTTAAAGCTAAATTTTTCTTTCTCTCTTCTTTCATAAAAATAGCATTCTATTTTTTTCAAACTATATAGGTAAGCTTCAACACTTGCTGAAAGTGGAATAAAAGGATTGAACTCTCCATCTACAAAAGCAGCTTTATATGTTTTAAACGTATTATTTAACTCCGTATCGTCAACACTTAATTCAATTAATCTTTCAATAAATTTCTTTTTAGTTTCTTGTTTAATTTTAGGGTTTGTCATTGTCCGATAAACATGTTCTTTGGAAATTTTATTAGACAATTTTTTTGAGATACAAAAACCATCACGATTAAACCACTGAATAGATTCAATTAAAACGACTTTTTTTATTTGGAATTTTCTCTCCTATAGACCCTAAAAATTGAAGCATGAATAATATTCTGTGAATCCACCTCACCTATTTGCATAATATTAAAATCTGAAAAATTTAATACTTGTTTTGGATGATATTCTTTTTGATTTGTTACAAATAATTCAGAGGACCCCATTAATACTAAGGTATTTTCTGTGATATTAGATAATAAAAATTTCACTATTTTTTTATCTTTTTAAATCTGAAACAGTATATCTCACACTATTATCTGAAACTTTGTAATATTCAAATACTTCTTTAAAAATACAAAACTGCAACTATTCCGAGCGTTAATGCAGATAAAAATACTCGCTAGGATAAAGGCCAATATTTTTTTTCATTTGTTCTCACCATTATTTTTTTTATCTAATACTTAATTAGTATAACCTACAATTCTTGAACTGTATATATGAGGCTCCCTTTTTTTCAATTAAATTTTTAATAAAAAGTTCCTATTTGTTTTAAAACAAATAGGAACTTTTAGAATTTATTCTATTTTAAAAAGTATATAATTTAGTATCATTATATTTTTTTATAGACAATTTGTAGGTTTTCTAAACTTAAATTCGTTTTTTTAACGTCGATAATTCGAAAAATTTTGTCTTTATTTCTAAAAATCATAGTAATCATCATTGGATTTTAAGTATGCAAATTCTATCTCATCATTTTCATCCATGAAACTTACTTTTGAGACTACTTCTCCCTCTATTGTAACATTTTTTTCTTACTAACATTTTCTAACAACGCATCTTTATTTAATGGCGGGTTAAGTTTCATTTCTTTCATTTTTTTCATACGAAAAAAATATTGGTCATGAATCGTATATTCTGCTACTTCAAAAAAATAACAATGTCTGGTTGGAAGAGATTCATATAATAATCAATATCAAATATATTTTGATAATTGTGAATAGCAATGTATTCTTTAAAACGATCTTCTAGATACTTTTCTCTACCGTTTAGATAACTACCTTGAAAAACTAATGCCTTAGGTAAATCATTCGCCGCTTCAGTATTATTCTTAAAATAGCTAAAATGATTTTGTTGAGAATCTCTATTAATAAACAAATCGTATTTACCTGTCAAGTCTTCAACATTAGTTTCTTTTTAGTGAATATACAGGAACTAATTCATTTACTTCTATTTTGGAAGTAGGTAAATATTGTCTGTTTTCCTCTGTTATTGTAAAGTCATCCTTCGAATGTGGATGAACATTCGGAAAATCTTTTGAAATAAATTCAAGAATATTATTCGTTCCATAAAAAGCGCCTGTATCATTCCAATGTCCAGCATCATATTGTTTATTATAAACCATCTCAGACTTACTTTTTTCTTTTAAAACATCAACATTATCAATCCAATTAATATTAGATTCAGTAAGTTTTTCTTCTAAAGTATCTAACCATAATCTATTATAATGTACTCCTTCTGGAAGCTTTTCAGTATAAACAGATGTTTTTTCTGGATTTAAAACTACATAAAATTTAGCCCCTCTTGACTCGATATACTTTGCAACTTCATTTAATGATTGTACAAAAATGCTCTGTATGATCTGTAAAAACTTTTTTTGATATAAATCAAAAAAACACATAATTATCTTTTTCCGTAAATATAAGAAGGATGAACCAAAGTGTTCAATAAATTTTTTTATGCACATTCGTATACAATGTAATCATATCTTCTCGAAAACCTAGACGATCTTTAAAAAAGTTCGATATATTTTTAAACGTGTCAGAATTGATTTGTGCTAATGAAGGAAATTCTGAGAGTTTTCGATTATCAATTTCTGAAATATAATCCTTTTTTTCCAATTAAAGAAAAAAAGTGGAATTAATAGTAAGATAATAAAGATTATATTAAAAAAACATTTTTTTATTCTTTTTCATAACTATTCATCCCCTAAAAATTGAAAAATATAAAAAAATGGACTATATGAGGAATTAATCATAAATAGGATTGCAACGAAAAAAATAAAAATAATTAAAGCAATTTCTCTTATTATTACTCCTTCAATTCTTGTATCGAACTTATCTTTAATTCGTTTATAGAATTTAGTTTCAGGTAAAAAAACTACCAATTAGTCCTATAATAATTATGACAATAAGTTTCAAACTCATAAAATATTGAAATCCAAAGAATACTTCTCCTGAGGGACGACCTATTATCGCTTTTTAGATATTCAATAAATTGCGAAAAGGAAGGTAACATGAATATAATCCATGTGAAGTAGACAAAGGACATCGTAAAAATCCATTTAATAAACTTTGGTATCTTTTAAATACCAATTTTTTTTTCTAACTATTCTTTCTAGCATTGAAAGGCATCCATGCAAAATTCCCCAAATAATAAAGTTTTTTTCGTTGATCCATGCCAAATACCTGTAATTAAAAAAATACTATAAATAAATTTAGATAAACATGTTTTCTATTCCCGCCTAATGGGATATAAATATATTCTCTAAACCATGAACCTAGAGAGATATGCCATCTTCTCCAAAAATTCACCAATGGAAGTCGAAATATAAGGATAATTAAAAATTCTCAAAAAAATATTGAATCCAAATATGTTACTAATACCTATAGCAATATCAGAGTATCCAGAAAAATCATAATAAATTTGTAAGAAATAACATAGAGCTCCTAACAATGCAGTGGGAGAATCTATACCAAAACTTAAATTCCCCGTGATTTTTGAAACTGTCACACCGAGAGTATCAGCAATAATTGATTTTTTGGCAAAACCAATCATAATCCGATTAATTCCCTTAAAGAATAACTCTGTATCTTGCGATCTAGTTTTTAATTGAGGAGCAAAATCACGCCACAGCACAATTGGTCCCGAGGATACTTTAGGGAAAAAGGAAACAAATAGCAAAGTATCTAAAAAACTTCCTGCCTTGCTTTTTCCTAAATACACATCAATTAAATAAGATATCCCTTCAAAAAAATAATGAACGAAATCCCAAGTGGTATGACAATAGAATTAAAAAAAGAGAAATTCAAGAACTCTTCAAAAAAATCCGGTGTATTTGAAAAAAATTAAGGTGAAAGATATTATTCCAATTAGTAAAGATAGCAAATAAGGACTTCTTTTTACGCTCAATTAATTTAGCAGAAACAAATAAAAAAATACTGCAAAAATTAAATAAAAAAAGAAAAGAGGTTTTAGACCTGCAAAAGCATAAAAAAATTAAACTTGCAAAAAGCCAAAAAAATAAATTAAGAATATCGACTTTCTTAATTTGCATAACTCCATAATATGCAATAATTGTTATAGGTAAAAAAATACAAAAAAATAAATGGTGTACTTGTGAATGGCATTAGTTTTTTTCTCCTTAATTTTTTTGAATTTGATAAAGAAAAAAACAAAAACTATATAGTTTCTTTTTTTATTATCATCGTTATTCGAAGATATAGTTTTAGAATTCCTTTAAAAAAACTTCCCCACTTTCTTGAGAAAAAAATCTTCTGGAAAAATCATATAAAAAAATTCTTCAAGCTCTCTATTAATGATATTAATTTCTTCTTTATAAACATGATTACGGCTATACAATTTCAAGTTGTTTTTTTAGATTTATCGGGATCTAAATACACTCTATGCAGTTTATGATCTGCTTTTTTTCAAATCTAAGTATAATTCAATTTTTCTCAATTACTGAATCATAATTCAAAAATTAAATCCTCAAAAATTTAATCGCAGATAGTTACTCGTATAACCTTTTTTTCAGCTTTTTCTTATTGCCTTATAATATTTACAAAAATTCATTAACATCTAAAGGATAAGGAACTTCATTTCCTGAAGGTTCCCAGAAATATTTATTAGATATAAAAGACATCACGAGGGTCTCTCTCAACAATAATTGGATATACATTATTCAATTGATACTTTTCAAATCCTTTTTAAATTATGAGGAAGTAAAAAGTTGATCCAGAACAATATCTTGATTTTCAGTATTAATTTGATTGATTACATTTTCAATAAAGATTCTACTTTTCTCATAAAATTCTGTTTCTTCCACAAGCGAAATTTCTAGAAGCATTTTTTTTCTTTTTTTTATATGCAGGAGAGAAATTTACAATTTTCCCTAAACGATTCAAAATTGCCCTTATTAGATATCGAATATACGAAGGTCTGTCGTAAATATACCAATTCCCCTCAAACTTCACAGTTGAGATAGAATTTAAATAATTTTCCACAATTTCCAAAAAAATCTTTTGAAATAGCATGATCATAACCAGCAGGCCACCATCCACGATAAGTAAATAAATTTTTCCATTAAAGTTCTAAATGACTTAATAGCTTCATCGCTACGAATCGCATTATTATTTTCTAATATTTTTCCAAATCAAACAGTCCATTGGGTGCATGTAAAAAAATATACTCAAAATCGGCATTTTTTTGTATTAAGACGAGGATATTCTCGTAATAAATCTGTTATAGCCGACGATCCACTTCCCATGTATCCTGTTGGAATAATGATTTTTTTGACTGACTCATTTCCACTATATCCCTTCTAAGATCTTTTTCAAATTTCTTAACTTGCTCAGAAACATCGTACTTCTGAACTAATTTTTTTACATGTCTCCGATTTAATAATTCTATCTTCTTTATTTTTTTGAAGTTCTTCAACTAAATAATTTTTTTAAAACTATCTTTATTATTCGCCACGAAACCAGTCTGACCATTATTCGAAAGCTCATTAACTCCTCCAACAGGAGTGCTTACAAATCCGACTCCTAATGATAATCCCTCCACAAATACCGTTGGGAAGCCCTCGGCATAAGATAGCATCATTATAAAGGCTGCAGATTTAATATATGGATAAGGATTTGAAACATATCCTAGTGGGAAAAATATTGTTTTTGCAATGAATGTTCCTTGATGAACTCTTGCACATAACTATCTAGTTCTCCAGTACCCAATATGTACAACTTTTTTTATTCGGGATTATTTTTTTACAACTTCTAAAAAAATAAATCTAATAATTCTATAATCCCTTTATTTTTCTCCACTCTGCCAATAAAAATCAAATTATCTTTTTCTATCGGTTTCTCTACTATTTCATTTGATTTCAATAGAATTTCATCGAAATCATATCCATTATGTAACAATACCATTTTTTCTGAATACATTGGAAAAAAACCGTTTCAAGTGATGCATAAGTAAGGTCAGAAATTGCAATAATTTTATTTACATATGCTAAAGATTTCGTCATTTTTTTTCGATTAGTATCTTCCTGTAAAAGGTTGTAAACACTACCGTGATTCCAAGCAATAGTTTTTCTGTTTTTCTTTAAAGAATACACTGGATATAAATAATTAAAAGCAATTTCATAATCATACTTTTTTTGTTTTTTTGTACGAAATGCTCTTAAGAGATACGGAAAAATACTTCACACATTGCCATTTTATGAAATTAATTAATTTATTATCAGTAAAAATCATTCAGTATCGGTTTTAAAACTTTAGTATTCTTATTGATTTTTTTCTTCATGCATTCCAAATTTACCAATTTCTAATATATCAATCTCATATTTATCCTCAGGCAAAGATCGTGTAAGAGTGGATAACATTTTTTTCTGCGCCACCACCCATGCTAAATGTCCAAGTAATAAAAAAAGTAATTTTTTTCATAATCTATTAACCTAACACTCTCGTCATTAAAGATAAAAATTGGTTTAATCTGATATTTAATACTGTAAATCAATATCTTTCTTTTTAAAAAGACAAATTTTTTTAAATATTCATTTTTTTGCCAATCAGGGTATTTTTGAATTTAAATACTCTAAATACTCTTTTTAATATTGGCGCTTTTTGAATTAATTCGAAAAAAACATCCATATAATTGACATAAAAGCAAATTATAGATTGCCCAATATTCTAATTCATTTTTTTAAACTCCTCAAGCTCTCCTGTTTGTTCATAAAACGATTGAATATCATCGAATACTTCAAAAAAATTTCTTTTCTTCTTTCCAGATTTTGATTTCTCATTATTGAACCATCAGTTAAATAATATTTATATATTGATTCTTTAAAAGTACATATCTCATTTGCTTCTTTTTAGAATTTTTAAGATTCCAGTTAAAGTCCTCATAAAGTTTATTATTTAAAAAAACTGGATGCCCTTTTTGTTTTAAAAAAATGTTGTTTTGAAAACATAATGCCAACTAGCTGTATCAAATAATAAAAAAACTCTTTATTTTCGTAAATTGTTGTTTTTTTGTTCTGCTTTTACACATTTATTATGAAACTTAAAATTCCCTAAACTATCAAAAGTTCTGTAATTAAAAAAACATTAATTTCTCCCAATCGTAATCTAGATAAAAATAACTAATGAATTCTCCTCAATCTCATCATCAACATCAATCATCCACAAATAATCAGTGTCACAAAGATCCATAGATAAATTTCTTACAGAGGATAAGCCACCATTTTGTTTGTCTATAATTTTTTTATAAATTCATGATTTGAATAATTTTTTTAATATATCTAAACTATCATCTTTTTGAACCATCATTGATTGCCAAAACTGTTAATTGTATATCTCCTGGATTCACTTTACGATAGGCCAAAATAATTGAGTCTAAACAACGTTTGATATATTGGCTACCATTATAAATAGCTATACTAATTGTTAAATTCATACAATACCTCCGAATTTGTATCACTTAATTTTACCTTAATCTAAACTAATTGTCTAATGTTCATTTTATTTATAAGGAAATGTTTATACTTATTAATATTTAATATTGAATTTATTTTTTTATATCCTTTTCAATTAAAAATCTATCAGTTCGTCGAACACTTCTATTTTATTAGAGAAATAATTAGCTATAAAAAAATTTTTCACTTGTAAATTTCCATTGTCAATTAAACTATTTTAAAAAAATGTACGTTCAAAAAAACTGAACGTACATTTTTGATTTAATCTATAAATCGTTTTAAAAAAATGAAATAATATCTTTCACATCATCTTTATGGCATATAAATGTAACAGTAGTAACCATTACTAACGCGATTATGAACACTCCAAACCCTAAAGTAATCCATTGGAAATAACTTTGAACAATCATATTTCTCATAAAATGAAGGAGGAAAGTAGAGGTTGCTATAATCGTTGCAATAAACATAAACATCCTTCTCAACGTTAAACTCAAGATACCTTTAATTAGATATTTATTTACGTACAGTAACAAATCTGTATTTCTGTATAGATATGCTATTATTGTTCCAAGTAGTATACCATATACTCCGAAAATCGGAATTAGAGAAATCGAAACAATAATATTAATGCTCGCTTCTGCCAAAGCTCTAAATTGAGTTTGTTTATAATGACCAGCAGCAGCTACTACTGTTACTGTAGGAATTCTTATGCCTTGACATATTACAATAATCGAAAATAACAATACAAAAACCCAAAATTGTTATAGTTCGCATCTGTAAATCTTGCAGTATAAACTTGAATGAATGGACCTAATAGTACAATGAAACAAATATATATAATTGAAATAATATAGAAAGTTATTAATTCAAATTTTCTGTAAACACTCTTGATTTTTTTCTCATTCTTACTAACTAGTAAATCTCCAAAGCTAGCTTGAACTCCGGAAGTAATCGAGCTAACTATATTAATTACTGAGAGTGAAATTAAATTATATACACCATAAATACTAACTTCTACTAATGATTTGGAGCCCATGAAAACAGTAATAAGGAATAAATCAGTATTATATAAAACTACAGAAGAAATTTGGTGATACAAAACTCCCCAACGCTGTGGTAAATCCACGTTCTCTTTACTTCTTCCAAATTTAAGTTGTGGATATGTTTTCTTGAAATAGAGATAAACCAGCAATAAACGTACGGCTATGACAATAGCCCCCATTAATCGTACAATTAGATAATGCACATTATTTTGAATCAAGAATAAAAATAATTACAGTACTAACAATCTGTGAAACTGCTTGTAAAATATCCAATATATAAATTTTTTGATCTGCAATAAGAAGCACTTTATATTTGGAAAATAGGAAAAACTCAATAACTCCACCAGCAGATAAAACTATAATCAATAATCTTACTTCTAAAATAGGTACTTGTTCTGATACAAGATACGGATAGAAGATTACTATTATTGTAACTAGAAGTAGATAAATTAAGCCTGATTTAATAAAAAATTTTCTACTTGAATCGAGAATATCTTCAATCTTTTTATAATTTCTTTCTTGTAAAGGAGCATAAAGCATTGCAACTGAAGCAGCACTAATTCCTCCCTCTACAATCGCTAAACTAGAAATAATCTGATCAACCGCGCCTACTAAACCATTTACTGTTGAACCATATACCTCAATAAAAATATTCTTCACAAGAAAACCACAGAGCATAACGGTCAACTGCAACAATACTCCAACTAAAATATTAATAATTGATTTTTGCGTTCGCATATTCTTACCTTTCACACATGAGTTTTCTTTTTTAATTCAGTCCGTAAACCAATACTAAACACATGAGCCTTTCTTTCATTTTATAGCGAAAATGAAAAAAAGCTCCTTATTCTTTAGCCTTTAATGCGTTGTCAATTCCAACTTACCTTCAATATTTTCATTTTGAAAAAGCAAATATCCTAGCATAAAGTATAAATACATTTGTTGATAATCATTGTTAACAAAAATTGAATCTAAAAAGGCACTAGCTACAATTAGAGCTATTGTACCTAGGAAAATGAAATCCATTTCTGTTGATTTTTTTATAATACTATTAGAGAGACGAATATACTCTTTAATAAACCATATAGCTAAAGTTAAAAAACCTACTGCTCCAAAACTGAAAAAGAGATGAACAAAACTATTATGAAACGCTCTTCCAGCAATCATTTCTGGTATTTCTAGGTCATCAAATCTGGTTGCAGCATTTTTTTTGCATCGCTGGGCCGAAACCAAAAAAATGGAGATTTAGTAGTAAGCTCAATAGCATCTAACCAAATCGTAAAACGTCCATTCCCAAATTCTGTAGAAGAGTCTTGTTTAGATAAAGACGTATTCTCTTTAATTTGAGATAGATTAAGTGAAATTTCATTAACATTATCAACATACTGCTTTTAAAAATTTCTTTTTCTGACGTATCATTTAATCTTAAAAATGTATTACTTTCATTTATAATTAATATTTTTTTGTTGGATTATTCTGTTCAAGTATTGTGAAAGAAGCAAATTTAAAGAATTGTGTTAACACTAAAAATGTTACTCCCAATCCTGCTACTTTTATCATTAATTTTTTGGTAATTGAAGATTGTTCTTTTTTGAAAATTAATTTAAAAAAAGTAATAACACAAAAATAAAAACAGAATGCTAACATAGAATGCTAACTCTGCTCCCCTCGAATTGCTTAGGGATAAAACCGACAGCTCTAATAACATAAATATTGAAAAAGAAAAAAATTTTTTTCAAATTTAGTTTTTAATCCTATCTTATTCCATAGAAAAAGACCTAGGAATAAGAAAGTTAAGGAGTAAACTGCTGCATAATTTGGATCGCTATATAGTCCATATAACAGCAAGGTAAATTGCTTAGATTCTAATTCTACATATCTGACACCAGCATAATACAACGTACTATTTTCTCCAATTACAAAAAAATACTGATATTTAAGAGATACATAATCAATGAACTTAAGCTAATAAAAAAATTTAAAGATAAAAGATGGATAAAATATCTTTTTAAAAAAATATCCGATTCAGACTGATATTTAGCTAAAAAGTTGATATGCAGGTAAAAAAATATCAACATAACAAAAAAATAGTTAATACACTTGTTTTTTTATTGATTCACCAGATATATATTGAATGTTATAAAGTATAGTCGCTATAACTGCTCCGAAAAAAAGCAACTAAAAACTATATATTTCCTTTCTTTAAAAAAATCCAACATATACTTAAAGTTGTATAAAAAGTAGTGAAATCCCCCATAACATTAAGCCATAGTGAAAGTACTTATAAAAAAACAACTATACTTGGTACAAAAAAACTCTATTTTAGGTTTTTAATGAAAAGAGAAAAATAAATACTAAAAAAATAATATAGGATTTTTTTCAATAATATCTTCTTAATCCTTTTCAAACATTTAATCACTCCTAATTAATTTTTTTATGTTTTTTTAAACTATATTATGTTATGAATTAACGATTCTTCTATTCGTTTTTTTCAAAAACATATTTATAAATTGATTCATTAATATTTAATAAAAATTAAGGCTACTTTCAATTTAGTAGAAGCTTTTAGAAAAAAAGTATTTTTGCCGCTAACACTAGATAGATAGGTCTTTTATATGGTTATAATCATCTAATTTTTTTATACTCATTAAGATCTAAAAATTTGATTAAATATCGACAAGTAAGCTAAGCTTTTTCCGTTGCAACATCAAATGATCGTATTCTGGGTAATTATTTTGAACATATTTTTTTCTAAATTGTCTACACTTTCTATATAGTCCATATCTCTATGAGAGAAAGGTTTAGTCGTAATACTTCCTTCTCTTATATAGTAGTAGTACAATGGATCACTTATTAATACAATTTTTTGCAGAATCTTTATCAACTCTAAACTATAAAATGCATCCTCATATATTTTTCCCACAGGAAATTTGACTTTTTTTGCAATTTCAGATTTAATCAATTTACACCAGGCTGATCCATAGACTCTCTCATTTAATAAATACTCTTCTAAATAATTTTGTGAATCTACTTGAAATTCAAAATCATCACTAGAATAAAAATCTATTGTTGTATTCTTATAGACTCGAGTAACGGTACATTCTGACATTTCTGCATCATGTCTTAGAATAGCAGAAAGTAATTTTTCATACATTCGTTCATGCACATAATCATCACTATCAACAAAACCAATGTATTCTCCAGTAGCTCTTTCTACTCCGTAGTTTCTCGCGTCAGAAAGCCCCCCGTTTTTTTTATGAAAAACTTTTATTCTGTCATCTTCTTGAGCCAGATTCTCACACATTTTTCCACTCTCATCAGTAGACCCATCATTAACAAGTATAATTTCAATATTCTTGTAAGTTTGTTGAAGCAAAGAATAAACACATTTTTCTAAATACTTTTCGACATTGTATACTGGGACAATTACACTAACTAATGGTTCAATCATTTTTTTACTCCTATTTAATCTGTTAATATATTTCTTTAAGACAAATTTATATACTCGTATATTTGAACAAATCAAAATCACACATAATTTCCTTACTATAGTTATATGTGGATTCTTCAGTAAATTATTAAAATTCACTGAAAAAAATAACTTTTTAAAAATTTTTTTATAATAGAGATTATCCTCAAAAATTTTTTTCTTGTAAAATAGCATTTAATACAGAAAGATATGCATACATTTGTCTGTATTCTACTTCTTGTTGTAAATCAGAGTGATTTTCTAATACAAAAATCATAAAAAAATCATCAACTATCTCTGCCAAATCTAGCATTTTTTTGGAGAAAAATGATGAATTCGTTATGCTTCCATTTCGCATATAGTAATTGTACATTGGTGCATCAGAAATCACATATTTTTTTGGCTTCTCTTATCAATTGTAGTGAATAATAGGTATCTTCATATAGTTTTCCCTTTGGAAAATATAATTTTTTTGCAATATCTTTTCGAATTAATTTTGTGCAAACTGATCCAAATAACTTATGCATAATTAAGTACTCTTTTAAATATCCCTTCGTATCTAAAACCTCTAAATACTTCTCTTTGGTGTACAATTGTTTATGAGACGGATAGCAAATATTCATATTGCACTCTGCTACATCTGCTTTATAAGATTTTATCATTCCGTACAATATTTCAATCATTGAAGGCTCTATATCATCATCACTATCCACAAATCCTATATAATCACCTGAAGCTTTGTTAACACCGTAATTTCTTGCATCAGAAAGCCCGCCATTCTCTTTATCAAAAACCACAATTCTATCATCTAGACTTGCCAAGTGTTGACACAATTCTAAACTTGAATCTGTTGACCCATCATTAATCAATAAAATCTCCAGATTCGTATACGTTTGATTCATGATTGATTTTACACATCGATTTAAATAGTTTTCCATATTGAAAACAGGAACAATTATACTAATCTTTTCTTCCATATCTCCCTCACTATAAACCTATTATGGTG
>BNJT01001458.1_pt1 | contig 21921 bp, 24 predicted proteins | sample 8540491 | NCBI WGS metagenome assembly BNJT01 (sample SAMD00202455, study PRJDB9452) | human saliva metagenome | host: Homo sapiens | reverse complement strand
AAAGATAAATGCACCATTTTTTTGGTGCATTGTTGCTGATGGATATAATACCATATATTTAGTTATTGAAGAAAAAGGTTCTATGAATCTGTTCAAAAAAAGTTTTTGAGAATATAAAAAAAGTAAGAAAAAGTATAATCTAAAAACATATTGGAGATATGAATCTATGGTATACTAGTGATAATAAATAGTTATCACTAGGAGAATACTATGGAAAAAGACACCAAATAATTACGTTAAATAGTGAAGAAAAAGATTTTTTTGTTCACTGATTGATTCTAGAGATTAAATCAATACTGCTTTGAACTACCAGTACAATATCATGAGATACTTCAAGTGGTGAATGGGAGTCGTTTTCAGACCGTTGTTAACATATTATGGTTATAAGTTGTTTTCTGAGAATCTAAATGAAAAAGTTTACAAATCTGCAATAGCTATTGAGTTAATTCATAAATCCTCTATTATTATTGATGATATTATAGATCAAGACGATAAAAAGACATAGCATATACACAGTACATAAGCAATATTCTATTGATGAAGCCTTAGTAATCACAGTTTTTTTATTAGGAAAGTGTATTGAATTATTATCTGAAATTGATGATTCTACGATTAGGGATATTTAGCCAAATGATTATTAGAATGTGTCAAGGGAACAATACAAGAATTGAATATTGATATTAATGTAAGTATTGATAAAAATAAAAAGAAATCTTAGATAACCAAACTTCACAAGTTATTCAAAAATTGTTTAGTGATTGGCATGAAATCATATGATCCTGAATTAGACAATCAACATTTAGCAATTATTGGTTATAAATTAGGCTACTTATTTCAATTACTAAATGATTGCGAAGCATACTTTAATCCTGAGTTTACTGTAAAATACAAAGGGAATCATAATTTTGATATTAATAAAAGTAGGAAAAAAATTTATGTTACGTTTACCTTGAACAGTTTCTCTCTAATAAAGAAAAAAATTGAGACTTCAGAATAAAGATAAGGTGACTAATATAGAAATTTCTATTGAATAAATATAGTGTGTTAAAACATATAAAAAATGAAGTTTCGTTAATTGAGTTTGATATTAAAAAACAATGTGAAGTTTTAGAAAAAAATCACTCTATGGAAAGGTTAAATTATTTTATTGATTATTCAATTAAATTAGCGAAGGTGAGAGCGGGGATTTATTAAAATAAAAGAGCAGAGATTGGAATTCTCTGCTCTTTTAACAACACTAATTTTGTGATAAAAATGGTTGAAGTAACCTATATAGATTTATCAAAATGGGGATGTAACCTATCGGATTGAATATTTTTCCATTGAATAACTGTGGAAAGTTCGGGGAATCTTTATAGAGTTTAAATAGCTCAATATAATCTTTATTAAGTTGTTTATTACTGTAATCAGTAATATCATATTCCTTCAGTTGCATTCTTTTTTTATTTTTTTATTATCTCTTTAATATATTTCTTCCAAAGATAGTCAAAAAAATTAAATAACCAAAAGCCAATCAGTATAAAAAAATTATTCCCCAAGTAATTTTGAAATACTAGGTTATTAGGTGTATCTATTATTAATGTATATCCGGTAAATTTAATAGCAGATAGTGGAGTGGTTAAATAGAATAGAGCAGTATAAGCAATACCTAAAAATTCCAAAAATAATTACTAAATGAACTCATACTATCGGTAAATTTAACTATCCAATCACGATTCAGATGGATTATGTAGGGAAACTGGTACTCAATGAAAGTAAACTCTAATTTTGAAATCTTTCTTAAGGTAAGAATATAGAGTATATACTTTAAATACAATTGTATTGCAATAAATACAGTTAGAATTAGAGTAATAGCGCCATAGATTGTAATTAACTCGTTCCAGATAAGAACCTTTTAATAATACTAGTGAAATGAAATAAATTAAACCAATTACAAAAACAAATAGATATATTATACCATTTATTTAAATAACTCATTATTTTTTTACTGAAAGTACTGAAAATAGTGGAAGATTATTAACTTTAGTACCTGAAATAGATGTTTTAAAACGATTATTTCTTTTTTTCATTAAATTTTTGATATGTGATAATCTGAGCTAACAATAGAGAATTTACACCAAGAACATATATATAATTGTATTTTTCAATGATGAATCAAAAAAATTGATACTATAATTCCAATAAAAAAATCCAACAAGTAAAAAAATAATTGTCCAAAAAAACATTTTTTTGAGATAGAAATTTTATCAATTATTTTTTTATTTCCATAGTATTCTCCTACTGATAACTATTTATTATCACTATACAAAGCTCCCAAATAAGTTTATAATAGCATGATTATTGATAAAGGAGTTATTCATGGATTATACACTTATTTCTACTTTCTTAGACCACTGCGAAACTCATAGACGCTTAAGTTCACATACGATTAGAGCTTACAAAAAAATGATATTTTGCAATTTTACAATTCAAATTACACCCGTGTGGAAACCTATGTTGAACATTTGATAAAATCCAATCTTAAATCTAATACATTACGTCGCAAAATCGCTAGTTTGAAGGTATTTTACAACTACTTGAAATATCAGAATTTAGTTGATGAGAATCCTTTTAATCAATTACGTTTTCAATTTAGAACGGAAAAAAATATTACCTAAAAACAATTCCCTATGACATTTTGAAAAAGTATTTTTTTCACATTTAGAAGAGAAAGTTACCTATTCAAAATCTAAATATCAAAAACAAAAAGCTGAAAGAAATTTGCTAATCATTTCCTTATTACTTTCAACTGGTATTAGGGTTTCCGAACTTTGTCATATTCATCTCAAAAATATTAATCTTTCAAATAGGACTCTCCATATTATGGGAAAAGGTAAGAAAGAACGTATCCTATTTTTTTAGGAGATCAAATAACATTTAGCTTATTAGAAACATATATAAATAACTACTGCTTTCAAACCAGTGACTACCTATTCCTGGAAAAATATTCTCTCAAACCATTATCAGAGCAAAGTGTACGCTTAATTCTAAATAATCTTGTTGAACAACATAACTTAACTACACCTATTACCCCCCATATGTTTAGACATAGTTTCGCAACAATGCTTCTAGATAACGACGTAGATATTCGATACATTCAACAAATTCTTGGACATAGTTCTATCTCAGTCACACAAATCTATACTCATGTATCTCAGTCAAAGCAAAAAGAAATTCTAACTCTGTGTAATCCCATCGCTTCGATTCATTCACAGTCAAAAAAATAGGGCTACCTTCATGGAGGTAGCCCTATCCTGAATAATTAAGTCCAGTATCGTCAAGATCCTTGCCGTTATAGGCGAATGGATCCCCTGTCGTATCTGTGCTTGTCTTTCTTGCCCCATAGAGGTTATAGCTGCTTGATGCGACGGCTTGTCCATCCTTGGTCAAGCCTGTCACAGAGCCTGACTGGTTGGTCAAGTAGTTGTAGCTGTCACCTGTTTGGTTGTTGAGGTAGCTAGCTCGACCCTGACCATAGCTATAGGTCTCACGAGCCTTGCCATCATGGTCATAGGTTTCGAGGACTTCTGTATGTTCACGATTGACATCGTTGACATAGTTGCGTTCCTCGTAGTAGTTGTAGGTGTCCTCTCGTGTGGTATAAGGGATCAGGACATCCTGAACCTGACTGGCATAGGTCACTTCTCCCTGACCCGGTAAGTTTCCAAGTTCTGGTGGGTTGACGACAATCCCCTCCTTGGTCGCTCGATCCTTAGCCACTTTCTGGTGATAGGCTGTCGACACATCGTCAAAGATGCTGTGCCAGATGCTTCCTATTGTCTGTGGTAGGGTGGATAGGGCTTGGAGGACATTCTGACTAAATCCATACCAGAAGAGAGAGTTTTCTTCCCCACTTGGGGCTGTATATGGCGACTTACGACCTGACTTGCTTTCCTTTGGCTTGCGTTGGAAGAGCTGATAGGTGTTCTTGCCTTCCTTGCGACTAGCAGTGAAGACACGATTATCATCCCCATCGTATAGCGCAGCCATGAGAAGGCCTTTCTTATCCTTGATTGCAAGCAAGCGGTTCTCTGTATCGTAGATATAGTCTAGCTTCTCTGAATTCTTCTCAGAAGCGATACGATTGCCATTCTTATCGTAGGTATAGGTGATGGTACCATCTGGACTTTCTAGTTTGGTCAAGCGGTTATGATCATCGTAGGTAAAATGTGTCTGGCTCTCCTTGCCATCAACTGTCTCGGTGCTAGTCAGCTTATTGCCGGCTAGGTCATAGGTGTAGGAGAGCTTGGAGAGTTCCTTACCAGCTCCATCCGATACGGTCATGTTTTCCACTTGACCCAGAGTATCGTAGGTATAGGTATGGACTAGGGTTTCGCCATCCTGCTTAATGGTTTCCTTAGCGATATAGCCACCATCGTCATACTCATAGCCGTAGCTAGAGATGAGTTTGTCCTGCTTATCCATGTGACGGAGTTCGGTGAGACGGTGAGACTTGTCATAGGTCAAAGTTGAGCCATTAGGGATTTGAATCGCACCAATATAGCCATCTGTATTATAGGTGATACTATAAACCAAGCCTGTAGGAGATGTAATCTTGACCAGCTGGTAATTTTCATTATAATCAAAGCTTGTTTTATTGCCTTTTTCATCTGTCTGACTCGTTAAGAGACCATGATAGTTAAAGGTTTTCTCTTGATGATTGTGATCAACAATTCGGTATTCCTTAACATCGTAGTCTTCTTTTTTATCTCCTCCAAAGTCACCTTTCTTTGTTTCAACTGTTTTTACTTCGAGAGTGAGGTCATAGCCACTTGGAGCACGATATTTATCACCATCCTTTTTAAATTCCTTGAAACCATGCTATAATATAGTAAGTATAGCTCCAATAACCTAATGTTAAAGATTTCTTACATCATCCGTAAGTGTTATTCTCCTCTGATTCATACTATAATGAAAGTAACAAAAGATGGAGGTGTTTCACATGGAAACAATTTTACGAGTAGAATCATTAAAAAAGCATTATGGAAAAGAGCCGAATATCACCAAAGCCTTGAACGGTATATCTTTTCAAGTTGTCAAAGGTGAGTTCTTAGGGATTATGGGGAGCAGTGGTTCTGGGAAAACAACCCTTCTTAACTGTCTCGCTACTATCATCAAACCAACTGACGGCTCCATTCAAATGCAAGAAAAAGATTTAGGTCAGTTAAAAGGTAGTCAGTTAGCTGATTATCGTGGCAAGGAAATTGGTTACCTCTTTCAAAATTTTGAGCTTTTGGACAATCTGACAGCCAAAGAAAATATTTTACTCCCCTTGTCTTTGCACAAGGTCGATGCCAACGAAAGCAAGGTTCGGTTAGAATTACTTTCCCAATATCTAGATATTTCTGAACTTCTGGATAAGTTCCCATCTCAATTATCAGGTGGTCAACGGCAAAGGGTAGCTGCTGCGCGTGCCTTGATTTTAGATCCTAAGATTGTATTTGCAGATGAGCCCACAGGAGCTTTGGATTCAAAAAATGCGAGCATTTTGATGCAAAAATTATCCGAAATGAATCAAGTGGAAGAAACCACCATTCTCATGGTGACCCACGATTCAGTCGCTGCCAGCTTTTGCAACCGCATCTTGTTTATCCAAGACGGAAAACTATTCCATGAAATTCGACGCGATTATCCAAGAGAAAGTCAAGAAGATTTTTACCACAGAATACTAAAGGTCATGTCTGCACTGGCTGGAGGTGATGGCAATGTTTTCTAAACTAGTCTCAAGAAATAGCAAGAGGGATCGAAAGAATAATGGCTTGTATTTCAGTTCCATGGTTCTTTCTATTATCTCCTTTTACATCATCCTTTCTTTGTCCCATCAAGATGTGATGTTCTTTCTCAAACAAATAGAGAGTGACGCTGTAAATAAACTCTTTAGCATGATTCCCATTCTTTATGTAGCAACCCTCTTTATTCTCTTTTTTCTAGTCTACTTCGCAAGCAGTATGCAGATGGAAAGGAGACAACATGAATTTGGTGTCTATCTAACGCTAGGGATGCGAAGAAGCAAACTGTTCTTGCTGCTCCTACTCGAGGATTTGAGAAACAGTATCCTTGCTCTTGGAATAGGTCTTCCAATTTCAATCTTGATTTCAGAACTGATTAGCCTAATAACCGCTAAAATTGTTGGGCTAGGGATTATTGAACATCAATTTTCTCTATCTACTACAGCTCTATTCTATACAATCATCGGTTTCCTAGCCGTAAAATTAGCTGTCTTTATTCTTTTAAGTGCAAAAACAGCTAATAAGGAAATCGGAGATCTGCTATCCTATTCTCCTTCAGGCATGAAGAAACTACTCCCCAAGGGTGTGTACCTTCTTGCTTCTGTCCTCGGAATTTTGCTTCTAGGAACAGCCTATTACTTGGGGATGAGTGGACGAGCTTGGGAAAATGCCATAACAATGGGCATCACTGTTCTCTTGGGAACTCTAGGAACTATACTACTCTTCTTTGGTATGCGTTTGTTTATAGACTTTTTGGTCAAGCTTGGAAGCAATCGAAAACTCCACACCTATAATTTTAGACAGATTCAGGAATTAGTTATCCAGCGCTCAACTATACTGGCTATCTGCTCCCTCTTAATCTTCTCTGCCTTGTGCCTCTTTGGAGCAGGTGTTGCCATTGCAAGTGGCAGTTCAGGCAATCAAACCCACGTTTTGGATTATACATTTAGAGATAGCAAGCAGGAAACAGATGAAAATCTTGATATGAATACAGTTAAAAAAGAGCTTGAAGCTGCTGGACTGGCATCACAGTTTTCAATGATTCTACAAATCAAAGTGGGCGAACCGAAAGAACACGAGTCCGTGTCCTTCGAAGAGATTATCAAGGAGTTGAAAAAGCAAAAAGACAGCAAGAACAAGGAAATTTTGCTCCAAAGATTTAAACAGTCTACTACTTCCCACCTCATACCAGTTTCCGAATACAATGAACTTAGAAAGGTTGCCAATCTCCCTCCTCTAGAATTAACTAGTAAGGAAGCATATTTGTATATGGGGAAAGATTTTCTGCCAGATGAAAGTCTCGTCAACTCTGTCCTAAAGACAAAGCCTCAAATCAAAGTCATGGGAAATGATGTAAAATTGATTGGAGAGGTTCAGTCTTTACCGATTGTAACGGATCGTGAAATCACCCTCTCTGTTGCCCTCATAGTCCCAGATGAAGTCTTTATGAACTATACAGACGGTCGATACTCGAACTATGTCAGCGGTATCTTAGCTCCTGAGCTAGTCAAGGAAAAAGGCCTGATGAGGGCTATCTCAGATACCAATGAAAAGCTAAATCAAACCTCTCTTGGCTATGAAAGCTATATACAAAATATGGGAAGACAATTATTTTACATTATCTCTGCCAGCTATATCACCATCTATCTGGCTATCATCTTCCTTGTTGTGGCAAATACAATCATTGGCGTTCAGTTTTTGATGGGACAAAGACAATCCTACAGACGATACCAAACCTTGATCCATCTTGGAGCCAACTACGAAACTCTTTGTAAATCGTCAGAAAGCAAATCAACTGGTATTTTGGTCTACCAATAGCCCTTGCACTTATCAGTAGTAGCTTCGGAGTGAGCTCCCTCCTCACAGGAATATTACCAGCCAGTGCAAGAATGGCCATGGGGCAGAAATTTATCACAGCCATGGTGATAATACTGCTGTTAGCTGGATTTGAAGTCATCTATATAAGAATTGTAAAGAAAAATAGCAACAAGTACTTGTTGTCATTGATGGAACCCAAAAGAGGTGAATAAAGTAGAATAAAATAGGAAAAGGAGGAGCCGGTATGAAGCATATTCTGGTTATTGAAGATGAAACCTTGATTCGAGATGAAATTGTCATTTTGTTAGAGAATGCGGGTTATCAAGTTGATAAGTTGACTGACTTCAAAGATACAAGCCAGCAAGTATTGCAATACGATACGGATTTAATCATACTAGATTTGAATTTGCCAGGAGAAACAGGTTTCCACATTTGTAAGAATCTCAAGTCCAAACGCTCTGTGCCCATATTGGTTCTCACCTCCCGTGAACAACTAAAAGATGAGATTTACGCCCTAAAATTAGGGGCTGACGAGTACTTAACAAAACCTTTCAAGAAAGAAAGATTCTTGGCTCGTATAGAAAACATCTTGAAACGCTATGAAGGTAGACAAAATTTGCTTGAAAAAGATAATTTCCTGCTGGATAGAAATACCTATACTCTTTATATCAACGGACATTCGATTTTACTCCCTAAAAACCAAGGGAAATTGTTAGAAACCTTATTAGTGGCAACTGGTTCTGTCGTCACAAAAGAAGAACTAAGCATGAAACTGTGGAATACAACTGAGTTCATCGATGAAAATGCCCTACAAGTAAACATTGCAAGGCTGAAAAAGATGATGAAACAGGTTGGCATTGCCCTTAAAGTCAAGTCCGTCAGAGGTATTGGTTACAAGCTAGAAGAGGTAAGTCCAGATGAAACATAATCTAAAATATCTAGCTAGTTATCTGCCTTGGTTATTTGTTCTCTTAGCATTTGATCTATTTACAGCTGTCCTGCTTTGGCTTTCAGATGTGAGAATGTTTCAAGCTCTCATCCTTCTCTATATTTTAGCCACCGTCCTGCTTTTTTTCATCCTATCTTTCTTACTTATAAGAAAAGAAAGAAAAAAAGCCGCTGCTTATAAAGCCTTCATAGCCAATCCTAAGATCGATACTGAGCTTGAATTATTGAATTTATCAAGTGCCTCAGAGAAAGAAAGCATTGAAAAAATAGCAGATACACTTTATCAAAAGCAGGCTCAAATAGGAAAACTCAACTCATTACTAGCCGAGTACGAGGACTATGTTGAAAAATGGGCGCATGAGATTAAACTTCCTTTATCGCTTCTTTCCCTCCTTTTAGACAATCAAAGTGACCAACTACCTGAGGATACTGCTTTTAAATTGGACTATGTGAAAAATCAAATCCAAGGAAATGTATCACAGATCTTATTCTACTACAGGGTGAAAAGTGAGAAAAATGATTTTCTATTTGAAGACCTTGACCTAGAAGAGTGTATCCAAGATCTTTTGGAGAACTTTGATCCCTTGCTCAAAGAAAAGAATTTTACGATTAAGTTAGAAAACATACAAGGAACCTGCTACACCGATCAACGCAGTTTTGGATTTATCCTGTCTCAAATACTAGCCAACGCCCTTAAATATAGCTCTGACAAACCAGAACTCAAGATTTCTATGTCAAGTGACAAGGGGCGCAAAACCCTGATTATTAGGGATAATGGGTGTGGAGTTAAAGCTTGCGACCTCCCTCATATCTTTGAAAAAGGATTTACAGGTGATTCAGGAGAGACAAGGAAAAAATCAACAGGCATGGGTCTCTATCTTGTCAAACAATTAGCAGATGCTTTAAAAATCGACATCGTAGTAAAATCCGAATGGATGCATGGATTTGAAATCTCTCTTTCTATTTCGTAATTTTTCGATTAAGAAAATTGCCTAGTCATAGAAAGCACATATTTTATACCAAAAAGGAAAGCTGTACTGACCCCCAAAAGTTGGACAAATAATTATTGAAAGGATTTAGTTCTGTATTGCACAGGGCTAAGTCCTTTTAGTTTGACTTTAATTCGTTTGTTGTTTTAGTTCTGGAGAATAATGACGATTCATCCCTTTCTTGACGATATCTATGCCATAACGGTCAATTAATTTCATCATGTACTTTAGACCAGAAACATCCACTCCAAATCTTTTCGAAAGCTGTTTGAAGCTTTGTCCTTGCTTTCTTAGTTCATAAATCTGAACTTTATCTTCATAATTCAATTTCATAATAAAACACCCCAAAAGTTAGATTTTTTCTGTCTAACTTTTGGGGTGCAGTTCAAATTTCTGACGGGATTTTAATATTTCATGATGATTCTTACCAGAAAAACTTTCGATAAATTCTAGCAATCGTTAAAAGGATAACGTAAAGTATACCTAAGATGGTTAAAACTATTTTTCCAGTAGTCACTTCTGAACCAATAATCAATATATGAAAGAGAGGAGCGAGACCGGTACACACATATATCAAATAAGCAATAACATTTATTTCACCAATCCCAGCAATAAAATTTTTAAAATCTTTCATTTATCTTCTCCTACAATCTACTTTTAATTTAAGTATATTATAAACTTCAGAAAAATAAAAGAATGTTATGATTAGATTTTAAGATTCCCAATATCTTCTACTTATGAAATCTGACAATCCCAATGTTGAACTATAAAAAACAGTAAAACCACTTGGTTTTACTGTCTGATGTTTAAAATGTTTGACGTTTAGCCTTACGTTCTGCACGTCCACGGGCACGACTTTCTGCGCGTTTGGTTTTACGGCGTTTTTCATCGACCGCCCACTGAATTTTCTTCTTATAGCCTGGTTTGACTTTTTTCTTTTTCTTTTTGACCAAGCCAATCATTTCGATATCCAGTTTTTCTTGTTTTTTCTCACGATTGGCACGGCGGTCACGGTCATAAGTGTCTTGGAATTCTCCATCTTTAACCACCTTAGGTACAAACTTAATTCCTAGTTTCTCCAACTCACGAATATCTGAATCGTCACTTGGTTGATAGAGGGTAATGGCTGTACCTGGTAGACCATTACGTCCAGTTCGTCCAACACGGTGGACAAAGAAGGACAAATCTTGTGGAATAGCATCATTGATAACGTGGCTGACACCTTCGATGTCAATCCCACGCGCAGCCAGGTCAGTTGCTACGATATACTCAAAATCAAGATTTTTCACCTGATTCATGATCCGTTTGCGTTCACGAGGTGCAATATCCCCATGAATCTTAGCCACCTTTAATCCTTGAGCTGTTAGGTAGCTGTGCAATTCATCCGCACGAGTTTTTGTATTCACAAAAATCATGGCGAGATACGGCTGCATGACTTGAGTCAACTCATAAATCTGAGCGTTCTTGTCTCTACCCTTGGTCGAAATCAACCAGTTGTCAATGGTATCAGAGATAACTGTCTTAGTCTTGATTTTCTCCATGACAGGATTTGACAAGTATTTCTTCAAAAATGGTTGTAGTTTTTGTGGGATAGTCGCTGAAAAGACCATGAACTGCAAATCTTTTGGAAGACTTCCTGCAATCTTATCAACTGTTTCCAAGAATCCCATATCCAAGGTCATGTCAGCTTCATCGACTACAAAGGTCTTAGCCTTATGAATAGCAAGGTCACCAGACTTGACCAAATCATAGATACGACCTGGTGTTCCGATAACGATATGTGGTTGATTACTTGCTAATTTGTCAATCTGACGCGCCTTGTCTGTACCACCAACATAGTTCACAACACGAATCTCTACTTCTGAGTGTCCTGCAATCTGACGAGCCGCTTGATAAATTTGTGTTGCTAATTCACGACTTGGAGCTGTGATAACTGCCTGCACGCTATCGCTCTCTTCATCCAATTGTTGGAAAATTGGAAGCAAGAAGGTATGAGTCTTTCCTGAACCTGTTTTTGATTCACCAACCAAGTCACGACCTGCCAAGACAATGGGAATCAACTTTTCCTGCACCTCGGTAGGAGTCGTAAATTTCAACTCCTCCAAGGCTTTTTCTATATATTTTTTAAATTTAAATTGTGTAAATGACATAATTTCCTCGATTCTATCTATCTATTCATTATACCATAATTTAGTCTATTACAGGGGATGGATTTCCGTCAAGAATAATACCATGAACATTTTAACAACCAAGCATACATAAGAAACACTCCTAGTTACGATGAACAAGGAGTGTTATAAGGTTACTTAAGCTTCCATTCGTCTCTCAGCCAATCACAAAAATGATGATAACGTTCCTTCAGAGCTTCATGATGCCCATAAGCATCAAATGTGCAATAAGTCGAAGGGACTTTCTCTGAAATCAAATCATGAATGTCTCTTGCAAAAATAGGAGCCTTAGACAGACGATTGGAATGATTGGCACCTTCTGTCTGACCATTTTGCAAATAAATCAGGCTTTGATTCTGTATCAAGTCATGTTCCCCACAATATTCTGTAAAATCAGGATACCAGAAGGAGCCACAGATAGAGAAGATACAGGTCACAGGTAGATGACTACTATAAAGACTATAGACAGCAGCAAGGCCACCCAGTGAATAGCCACCATAAGCAATTCGACTTTCATCAAGCAAATAGTCTTTTTTTAGACTTGCTATAATTCCTTGAAATAGCTTCTGATGGTATTGGTCTACCTTTCCACCAAAGTCTTGTGCCCCTTCTTTCAATGCATCAGACTGCCAGGGTGTAAAGTTATCCAGACGATTTTCTGGAATCAAACCCACCAAAATCACTGATTGAGATAGGTCTGACAAATAGTCCAATTGTCCATCATTTAAAAGCACAAGTGGATAGGCTTGTTGAGGATCATAGTTTGAAGGAAGACTGACCCTAACTTGAATCCCTTCCCAGTTAAACTCCTTATTTCTTGATAAAGTCATTGATTTTTTCAAGGGAATCAATCACTGCAGGACCGTAATCCATCAACTCATCGTAAGAGATAGTCATGATTTTTTGATTCTTGATTGCTGGTACATTTTCCAAAACAGCATTTGCCTTCATCAAATCCACTGCTTTTTCATCTAACTTTTGATTACGATCGCTGGTTACATAGATAATCAACTCTGGATCCATTGATACTAGATTTTCCAGGGTCAAGCCAGAAGTTCCTGTTGCGACATTGGTATAACCAAGTTGGTTAAGCAAACTTTCTTGAAGGGCTGACTTGTAGGCACCAAAGGTTTCGTCATTGTAAGCAACCATAATCAAAGCTTTTTTCTTTTCACCCTGTGTTTCTGGGTTTGCTTTCTTAACCGCATCGATTTTAGCTTGTAATTGCTCTGCGTATTGATTCGCCTTGTCTTGAACATTGAAAATAGTACCAAGATTCTTCACATCTTCTACGATATTCCCCAAATCCTGTTGAACATTTGAAAGTGAGGCTTTTTGCGTATAAACAGGGATTTTATTTTCATTCCAAGCACTAATCGTTCCCATTGACTTTTCAGAGAACATCATGTTGCGCCCCATCAAGGCATCAGGTTCATAAGAAAGAACCGTTTCTTGTGAGACTGATTTCTTATCCCCAATATGAGGGATAGCTTCAATGGCATCCTTGTATTTACCAATTACGGCATTATCAGGATTGAGCATGCCGGCAATTTTATCTTTCAAACCAAGTTCAAGTAGAATTTCAGTTGTTGAAAGGTTGTTGGTGATGACCTTTTCAGGAGACTTTTCAAAGACTTGCTCGACTTCGTTTCCTTTGGCATCGTATGTTTTGATGGTTACAGGATAGCTTGTTTCAGTAGTAGCTTTTTGACTAGCTTCTGTTGTAGCTGGTGCAGTTGCTGTTTCTTTAGATGTGTTGCTACAAGCCGCCAAAGTTAACGTAGCTACTGTTACGAGCAAAATACTGAGTGATTTTTTCATGTCAATTTCCTTTAAATTTTATAAATAGTGAATCATGGCTTGCTGGTCTTCCGTCCAAGTAACCTTACTTTGGACACCATAGACAACCTGCAAAGACTCAGGAGTGATGGTCTCTTTTGGAGTACCTTGGTAAACTATCTCTCCCTCTTTCATCAGATAGAGATAGTCTGAATAGCGACAAGCTAGCTGAATATCATGCAAGACGGCTAACACATTGATCTGAAGATTTTTGACAATGCTCAATAAGTCTAGCTGATACTTGATATCCAAATGATTGGTCGGTTCATCTAAGAGCAAGAGGGTCGGCTCTTGGGCCAAGGCGCGTGCTAACAAAACTCGCTGTCTCTCTCCTCCTGATAGAGAAGAGTAAAGGCGATTTCTCTTTTCGAGCATATCTACCTTGGCTAGAGCATCATCAACCAAGGCAAAGTCTTTTTCTTTTTCCTTTTGTAAGAAAGAGAGATGGGGTGTTCTGCCCAGCATAACGATTTCTTCAACCGTACAATCAAATTGGAGTTGATTGAACTGGGTGATGACTGCCATCTGTTTTGCCGTTTCCTTAACGCTCATTTGTTCTAGAGGCTTCCCATCTAAAGAAATCAAGCCCTGATTCGGCTTTTCCTGTCTATAGAAGAGTTTCAGCAAGCTGGTCTTTCCACTTCCATTTGGTCCCAAAATAGTATGAAATTGGTTTCCCTCAAGTTTAAGTGAGACTCCTTTGAGAATCTTTTTTTCTCCGATTCCAAAGTGAATATCCTGGCACATTAAGTCCATATCAGACCTTCACCTCCCTTCGTCTACTTGCAACCATGTAGATAAAGAAAGGTGCACCTACTAGGGCCGTGAAAATACCAATCGGCAGCTCAGCATTTTGGATTAAAACACGAGCAAGAACATCTGCCCAGATAACAAAGAGGGCGCCGAGCAAGGTTGCTATCGGAAAAAGCCTTCTGTAGTTTGTACCCACCAAACTTCTCGCCAAATGTGGGGTAATAAGACCAACGAAGCCGATAATTCCACAGGTTGATACCAAGATAGCTGTCAGCACAGCCACAATAGCCACATAGAGATACCAGTAAAAACGTAGAGGAATCCCCAAGGTCAAGGCTGCCTCATCTCCCATCATCATGGCATTAAAAACACGGTATTGGGTAGAGAAAAATAAAAAGGCTATTCCCACGACTACTGCTGGCAAGGTTAAGTGAGCCCATGAGGTTCCTGCTAAAGAACCCATGGTCCAAAACTTGATGGTCATAACGCTATCAGCATTGGCCCCAATAGAGATAATAAAGTTTGAAAAAGCCAAAAATAGGGCATTCACTACCGTACCCGATAAGATTAAGCTAGAAGTTGTCATCCTACCCTGCATAGATGCAATGAGAAGAACTGCAACTGTTGCTAAAATCGCTCCGAGGAAAGATCCTAGACCAATCATGACCTTAAAACCAAGAATAATACTCAAAGTTGCTCCAAAGGTTGCCCCGGCTGAAATTCCTAATACATAGGGCTCTGCTATTGGATTGTTGACAGTTGACTGCATGACACTGCCACACATGGAAAGGCCTGCACCCACAATCGATCCAAGAAAAACCCGTGGCAATCTCATATTCCAAACAATAGCAAGCGTAGACTTTGAAATGTCTCCTATCTCAAAAGGAGCGCCTAACTGACTCAAAATTATCCGATAGGTATCACTCAAGCTAATTTGAACAGACCCCATAGAAACTGCCAGAAACAGAGAAATCCCCAAGGCTCCTAACAGGATAGCTAGTAAAAAACAATATCTCAGGTTTTGATGGCTTCCAGAAAATTTAAGAAGCATGAAACCCTCCTTTGACAAAAGTAAAAATTTGAACAATTTCATAATTAGTATACCATTTCTAAATCAGGGTTAAAGACTGAGAAAAATGCACAAAAGCCCTCTGAAGTCAGAGGCTGATTTGAAACTCTATTTTAAATCTAGTGAAAAAGATGAAACTCCTTGTGTTCATCGACACTGTGTCCTTTCTATTTTCATACGGATTTTAGCGCCCTTAGCATCATGATTCTTTCTGGATAAAACGTTTATAGACTTGACGACAAGCCGAAGATTGTACAAAAATCTCAGTGAAACAAAAAATCTCCCCGGAGGGAGATCATTCTGGTTTATTTTACCTTACAGTGCTAGGAACCGTAACCGAAGATTATACTTGAGTATATCGGTAAGGTGACTCATCAAAAAGCTACTCAACTGGTAGCCTTATTTTCAAGATGTGCTCAATTGAACACGGCTAAACTTGACAAAAACAAAAAGCCCTCTGAAGTCAAGAAACTTGATTGCACTGGATAAAACGTTTGTAGACTGAGCGGCAAACCGAAGATTGTACTGATGGTGCATCGAGCGAAACCAACGAAATATAGAAACGTTTTAGACGCAAGATTAACGACGAAGTCCAAGAGAGTTGATCAACTCACGGTAACGGTTAACGTCGTTTTTACGCAAGTATGCAAGCAAGTTACGACGGCGACCGATTTTCTTCATCAATCCACGGTAAGTAGCGTGGTCTTTTTTTGTGTTGTTTGATGTGTTCGTTAAGGTGGTTGATTTCCCAAGTAAGGACAGCAACTTGAACCTCTACTGAACCTGTATCACCTTCGTGACGTGCATATTGTGCAATGATTTCATTTTTTTTCTCTTTTGAGATTGCCATGATGTTTCTCCTTTTTATTTGGCTTCATCCGAGTGACAGGTTGGCATGCCTGTAACCAAGAAGAAGTTATTTGTCTTTACGACAATTTCTATTCTACCAATAACTAAGTTCTTTGTCAACTGATTTACTATTCTTACCGCAAACGTGCTATAATAGTTATAGGAAGGATATCTAAGTATACAGCTTGAAAAGTGAGGTGATTACCATGCGTAATTTTTTCAAATATCTCCCCTACTATCTGGTCGTATTTTTCTTTTATTGCCCACTTTATGGATTATTTATTCTACTATCATCGAATCCTGATTTAACAGGCCTCTATCTTCTAAATATATTCATCATTTCGCCCATTGTAGTTTTTATAGTTTCACTTCTTTATAGCTACCGTTTTGGTTTTTCACTGCATTGGCTTCTAGGTAGCTGCTTGCTCTATTGTTTTACTATTATTCCTTTCAGAGAATTTATTATTGTTTATTTCCTAGCCTATGAAATTCTTATTCTACTAGGTACAGTTATTGGTGTCGCTATCAGGTATCTAATGCAAAAACTGAAAAGGAAAAAACTTTCACAAAATCCTTGAAAAATCTCACAATCATGCTATAATAATGCATAGAGACAAGTCACTTAGCCCCTTTCTACCAGAGAGTGCGTGGTTGCTGAGAACGCATAGGAAGCCTAAACTGATACTACTCTACTGACTTTTATGCAAACATAAAACGGTGGCCACGTTAGAGCCAATCAGAGGTGTCCCTCTTTTTTGAGGAACATAAATGAAGGTGGAACCACGTTGCGACGTCCTTTTTAGGATGTCGCTTTTTGTTTTCATTTTTCTTTTGTTACTTTTGGGGCTGGCGAGAGAGGACTTTTCCTATGCTGCAATATTAAAAAAATAAAATGAATAAAGGAGATCTATATGGGATTCAAATTTGAAGAGATTAAGGCTCATTTAATGAAACATGGCTTAGATTCTAGCGTAGCTGAGTCACTGCATGCGGTCTATGGAACTCAGCGATTGGGAGGCACTGCAAATGCCTACTTTTTAATTGTTTTTACCGAGACAGGAATCTACATCATTTCTATTACCCCTATGGGGAAATTAGGAGATATTGTAGGAGAATTTTCAGCAGAAGATATCCAAGCATATCAATTTAAGAAGCGCCTGTTTATAGGATATAAACTTAAATTTTCGATGAATGATAAACATAGTTTTGAATTTAATGTTAATAAGATAATGATTGGCGCAGGCTGGCATAAAACTGAGCTACAAAAAATCCTAGAAACAAACTATTACAATAAAAGAATAGATTCTTAAAATATTTGGATAATAGATAAGGAGAAAACCATGATCAAAATTACTTTCCCAGATGGCGCTGTTCGTGAATTCGAATCTGGCGTTACAACTTTTGAAATTGCTCAATCCATCAGCAATTCTCTAGCTAAAAAAGCTCTTGCTGGTAAATTCAACGGCAAACTCATCGACACTACTCGTGCTATTACTGAAGACGGAAGCATCGAAATCGTGACACCTGATCACGAAGACGCTCTTGACATCTTGCGTCACTCAGCTGCACACTTGTTTGCTCAAGCAGCTCGTCGCCTTTTCCCCAGACATTCACTTGGGTGTCGGTCCAGCTATCGAAGATGGTTTCTACTACGATACAGACAACCAAGCTGGGTCAAATCTCTAACGAAGATCTTCCTCGTATCGAAGAAGAAATGCAAAAAAATCGTTAAAAGAAAAACTTCCCATCTATTCGTGAAGAAGTGACCAAAGATGAGGCGCGTGAAATCTTTCAAAGAAACGATCCATACAAAGTTGGAATTGATCGAAGAGCACTCAGAAGACGAAGGGTGGTTTGACCATCTACCGTCAAGGTGAATATGTGGACCTCTGCCGTGGCCCACACGTCCCATCAACTGGTCGTATCCAAATCTTCCACCTTCTCCATGTAGCTGGTGCTTACTGGCGTGGAAATAGCGACAATGCGATGATGCAACGTATCTACGGTACAGCTTGGTTCGACAAGAAAGACTTGAAAAAAACTACCTTCAAATGCGTGAAGAAGCCAAAGAACGTGACCACCGTAAACTTGGTAAAGAGCTTGATCTCTTCATGATTTCTCAAGAAGTTGGTCAAGGGTCTACCATTCTGGTTGCCAAATGGGTGCGACAATCCGTCGTGAGTTAGAACGCTACATCGTCGATAAAGAGTTGGCTTCTGGCTATCAACACGTTTACACTCCACCACTTGCTTCTGTAGAGCTTTACAAGACTTCTGGTCACTGGGATCACTACCAAGAAGATATGTTCCCAACTATGGATATGGGAGATGGGTGAAGAATTCGTTCTTCGTCCAATGAACTGTCCCACACCACATCCAAGTCTTTAAACACCATGTTCACTCATACCGTGAATTGCCAATCCGTATCGCTGAAATCGGGATGATGCACCGCTATGAAAAAAATCTGGTGCCTTGACAGGGTCTTCAACGTGTACGCGAAATGTCTCTCAACGACGGTCACCTCTTTGTAACTCCTGAACAAATCCAAGAAGAATTCCAACGTGCTCTTCAGTTGATTATCGATGTTTATGAAGACTTCAACCTAAACGAGTACCGTTTCCGCTCTCTCTTCGTGACCCTCAAGATACTCACAAAGTACTTTGATAACGATGAAATGTGGGAAAATGCCCAAACCATGCTTCGTGCTGCCCTTGATGAAATGGGCGTTGACTACTTTGAAGCTGAAGGGTGAAGCTGCCTTCTACGGACCAAAAATTGGATATCCAGGTTAAGACAGCCCTTGGAAAAGAAGAAACCCTCTCTACGATCCAGCTTGACTTCTTGCTTCCAGAACGCTTCGACCTTAAATATATCGGAGCTGATGGTGAAGAACACCGTCCAGTTATGATCCACCGTGGGGTTATCTCAACAATGGAACGCTTTACAGCTATCTTGATTGAAAACTACAAAGGTGCCTTCCCAACATGGCTTGCACCTCACCAAGTAACCCTCATCCCAGTATCTAACGAAAAACACGTGGACTACGCTTGGGAAGTGGCTAAGAAACTTCGTGACCGTGGTGTCCGTGCCGATGTGGATGAACGTAATGAAAAAATGCAGTTCAAGATCCGTGCTTCACAAACTAGCAAGATTCCTTACCAATTGATCGTTGGTGACAAGGAAATGGAAGACGGAACTGTCAACGTTCGTCGCTATGGATCAAAAAGAAACATACTGTGCCAGTAGATGAGTTTGTAGAGACTATCCTAGCTGATATCGCCAACAAATCACGAGTTGAGAAATAAAATGATCACACCTGGGATAAAAATTCCAGCTACCTAAAGAGTGGGACAGAAATCGGTAATTCGTTAGAATTCGATTTCGTCGTCCCACTCCGCACAATTGAGTAGGGCTGTAAAAAGCATGAAGTCAGCGTAGTAGAGCCCACTCAACCACTGCGTCTTGCTCGACAATCCAAAGACAATTGAGAGGCTAGGACTTTTGTCCCAGCCTCTTCTTTGTTTAACCTGAGCTAGTAGTGATTGGTCAAACCACCACAAATAATATCCTCATCAACAATTCTTTCTATCAACCCTCATGATATCATCGACTACTTCAATGACCTCTAGAACTAAACTAAGCATATGGTAAGCAAAGGCCAATGGAGAAATGCAAAAATTACAGGAAAGAAGAAAAACTATCAAGATTTGCTTGTTATTGGTTTACTTAATCTGATTTTTGATCTAGACCTACCTTTTCGTTCGTGGTCTTCATATCCCCTCAGAGATTTATTTATAGTAGATAAAAATAATTTACTCACATATACAGTTAAAGATAAAAAAGCCCAGTTGTCTTATCCTGGACTCTTATCTATGAGGCTCACTCAAGGACTAGGTTCACTTGAGCAAACTGAATCCGCACTGTCGTTCCTGTACCGACCTCAGACTCGATACGAATCTGGTGACCCAGTTCTTCAGAAATTTTCTTAGATAGGTAGAGGCCAAGTCCAGATGACTGCTGCGTCAGGCGCCCATTGTATCCTGAAAAGCCACGTTCAAAGACTCGGAGAACATCACTATTTTTTATCCCGATTCCTGTATCCTTGATACAAAGCTCTTGCCCCTCCATATAAATCTCCAGACCACCTTCCTTGGTGTACTTGAGGCTATTTGAGATGATTTGTTCAATGACCACTAGTAGCCACTTTTTATCCGTCACGATTTCTTTATCAAGGTCATGTAGACTGACATTCAGGCCTTTTCGAATAAAGAAAAGAGCATATTTACGAATTATTTCCTTGACCAAGTCCTCAATTTGAACCTGCTTTAAGACCAAATCATCATGAAAACTTTCTAAACGCAGGTACTGTAAAACTAGATTGGTATAGGAATCGATTTTAAAAATTTCCTGTTCTAACTGCTGCTTTAATTGGCGATCATCTACTTCTGCAACTAAGAGTTGACTGGCTGCAATGGGGGTCTTTATCTGATGGACCCACAAGGTATAGTAATCCAGCAAATCCGTCAGTTTTCTTTCTGCGTCAGACCTCTGCTGATAGAGTTCCATCTCACGCGCTTCTAATTTTTCTGCTAAAGCACTTTCCAAAGGAGATTTGGCTTCCCTCTCCCCATAGAGAATTTCCTGGCGATAGACCTGCATTTCCACCAATATGTCCCAAGTGAAAAATAAGATGGTTACAAAGCAACATAGCAGGAAAAAGTAGAGAAAGTAAATTCCCAAACTGGCAAATAAAAACTGAAAGAGCAAAACCAGAAATGCTAAAGCAAGCAGATAGACAAACAGACGACTACGGGAGCGCAGATAGGCTAGAAAAATTGTTTCCAATCAAGCATGCTTCAGTCCGTACCCTATCCCTTTCTTGGTCTCGATAAATCCTACCAAGCCCTGCTCTTCCAACTTTTTACGCAAACGAGCCACATTGACAGAGAGGGTATTATCATCAATGAAAAAGTCACTGTTCCAAAGTTCTCGCATCAGATCGTCACGCGCTACGATATTGCCTGCGTGTTCAAATAAAACCCGTAAAAATCTGAATTCATTCTTGGTCAAATTCAAGACTTGCCCTTGATAATGTAAATCCATGGATTTGGTATTGAGGATAACACCAGCATATTCCAGTAAACTCTCGTCACGCCCAAACTCATAGGAACGACGCAACAAGCCCTGAACCTTGGCTAAAAGAACCTGCTGGTCAAAAGGCTTGGTCACAAAGTCATCCGCCCCCATATTGATTGCCATAACGATATCCATAGCCTGGTCTCTGGAAGACAGAAACATGATAGGCACCTTGGAAATCTTGCGAATTTCCTGACACCAGTGATAACCATTAAACAAGGGCAGGCCAATATCCATGAGGGACCAGATGAGGCTCCGACTGAACAAATAAACTCAAAACTTCCATAAAGTCTTCTACCAAGACCACTTCAAATCCCCATTCAGAGAGCATTTTTTTCCGACCTGTTGACGAATAACTTGATCATCTTCTACTAGTAAAAATCTTGTGCATGCGCTCCTCCTTTTCTATTATTATAACAGATTTTTTTCCATGCTCGAAGGTCTGAAACTGAATTTGACATAGCTTGTTTTTTTAGCCAACATAGTGAGGCAATCCTACTAGCTAATTTTGAGGGAAAATCTGATAAGATAAATAAACAGAAAGGAGTTCTTATGGCCAATATTTTTGATTATCTGAAAGATGTC
>BNJT01001014.1_pt1 | contig 21932 bp, 30 predicted proteins | sample 8540491 | NCBI WGS metagenome assembly BNJT01 (sample SAMD00202455, study PRJDB9452) | human saliva metagenome | host: Homo sapiens | reverse complement strand
AAACAGATAATAGCTTCTTTACTGACTTAACAGAACATTTCAAACGGGAGCCTGATTCTGATGTTATTGTCAAAATTTATGATGTAGAGGATTTGAAATAAATACTCTAACTAATGCTTATTATTGTATGATGTCTAAAGAAGGATCGTCAAGGTATCACAAATAGAAAATATAATATAGCAGAATATCTTAAAAAAAGCGGAACTTTACTGACAAGAATAGTATTAAGTTACCCGTTGAAGATTGTTGAGTGAATAAACGATATGAAACATTATTTATTGTAATAAATCTAAGAAAAATCTGAATAATAAAAATATTTAAATATTTTTGTAAGCGCTTGCAAACTTACTAGATTTATGGTATTATGTAATTATTAAAAAAATAGGTTCTCTTCCTGTCTACAAAGACAACTCCTTCAAACCAAAATGAAAATATCATATTAACTTGACTGAACTAATACTTGTATAGGCAGGGTTTTGAAAATAAATGAAAGGAGGCTCATGCTTTCGATGCAGCAAATAATTCAATTGTTTCACTCTGGCTTTATATGAAAAGGAGGATAGACCAATGGATACGTTTTTAAGATTTTCAAAGCAAGTTATTAGTGTTTTTAAAAACACTAACGAATATTCAGGAACTATAGCGATTTTTCTGAAAGCAGCCCTGGATGGACTTCTTTCATTGTATAATCAAGCTATCAAAGCTAGAAAAGAAAGAGCCCCCACTAATAATTCGTCAACTAAAAAAGACTCTCCTAAAGTCAAAAATATTCATAACAAAAAACAACGGTGTATCCGCATATTTGGAAAGGAATTTCTATCAACTACAATCGAGAAACAAAAGACAAAAATAATTCATGATGAGCCTAGACATATTCAACACGAAGATGATAAACTTCTTAAAAAACAAGATACTAATAAGACATCACAATCAATTAAACGAAGGCAAGGTGATTTTAGGAATGCTCAAAATGAAAAATCCGCTTCATCAAAAAATAAGAAGCGGAAGACAAACGTTTCTCGTAAACGGAGACGAAAGACTCCTAGAAAGAAACGCTAAAACAGAATAAAAACAGTTCCAAACCACAACAAATTTATGGGACTGTTTTTTTATTTTGCTTCGCAGGAAGTAATCGCTTACAACCTACGACTCAACTAATTATACTCCCATATTATTTTTGTGTCAAGTGTTTTTGCTTTACAGTTATTCTGATTTTTCCTCTAAAATAGAACCACCCTGCTACAATAGTAAAGTAAGGAGGAAAATGTGAAGAAAAATATTGAACAATATCAAAATAAAGATTCAATTACTATTGGCTATGCTCGTGTCAGTTCGACAGATAATCGGCAAGAATTGGGGTTATCTGTTCAAAAAGAAGCACTCGGCTTTTGCGATAAACTCTATATTGAAAAAGATTCTGGTGGAAATCAGGAGCGAAAACAACTTGATAAAGCTTTAAAAATGGCGAAAAAATATGCCCAGCAAGGTGTTAAAACAAATTTTGTTGTGTATAAATTGGATAGACTTACCAGAAAAATGCTTCACCTCTCTGCTATTATTGAAGATTTAACTAAACATGGTATTCATCTTCAATCTATTCATGAAAATATTGAAACAGATTCTTTAACTGGAAAGTTCTTTTGTTTGATGTTGGGTTATGTGGCAGAATGGGAGCTTCAAGCGATTTCTGAACGCACTAAAGACGGACTCCGTAAAGCGAAAGAAAAAGGTGTGAAACTTGGCAATAAAGGGTTGCCTAAAGATACCGAAAAACAAATAATTGAGCAATATCTACGAAAAGAATTGTCTGTGCGAAAGATTGCGAATCAGCTGGATATTTCCACCGCAACCATATATAATGTGCTAAGGCGCAATAGTATTCAAATAAATAGAAAAAATCACCTATAATTGATTGACAAATCCTTAGAAAAATAGTACATTAAACCTATCAACAGTTTTATCAAACGGTCGTTTGTTAAAAACAATCAAAAGTTATCAATAAAAAAATATTTCAAATGCTGATTTAATAAGGTTTTTAGTTACCTTGTTGGATTGGCATTTTTTTATTTTTTTCATTGTTTTTAGTTGACGACCGTTCACTAAAAACAAGCTCAACCCCTATTGTAGCAGGGATTTTTTGAGTTTAAATAAGAAAGGGGGTATTTCGTATTTAAATAGATACGACTTTTCATGATTGCTACAAAATATATAGATTTTATAAGGAGAAAGTATGTTACTGGTTGTAATTGTAGCTATTGGAGTAATTTTATGGTTTATTAGAAAATCTTCCATTGATAAGTATAGTCAGAAGCAAGAATTGGCTATGAGAATTCTTGAAACAGCTAAACAATTACGTTTAGAGCATCTTGCTGATATTAACGAACTCGGTGGGCAAATGGCTTCGGCAGACCGTGAACAATACATTAGCCTAACTCAAGAAAGAGAGTTAACCGAAACAGTTATAAGGGATCTTGAAAACATTATCAGCTGTTTGCAAGATATATTGCAATGGAGACCAGAACCATCAGCTGGGCGTAACGGAATCCAAAACGCTATTTTTGCCTTACAACGACAAACTGGCTATACTTTGGAAGAATTAGCTCAAGATTTAGGGGTTAAATAGTGTAGAAAGAGGTTTTATCATGGGAAATGCTAATGCTTGGGTTTGTGCTTGCGAAAGAAAGCTTGGAGCTGGAAATAAATGTGATTGGTGCAAAGAAGCCATTTACCACAATCTTTCCTACCATAAGTGCGAATATGGAACTTGTCAAAAGAAATTCGGTTGGTGATAAATATGATTAAACTAATCCGAAAACTCATTTCAGCAACTATTGAATGTCCTATTTGTGGACGAAAAACAAGCGACCGACCAGAACGGTGTAGCCATTGCGGTAATAAACTATAGGAGAATAAATATGACTGAAAAATGCACAAAATGCCAAGAAGTTTTATGGTTTTATGCAGAAGATAGAGCGCGTGGTAAAGTAATAAAAGTTTGTAAAAATCCTAATTGTACAATGTATAATTTTCAAATCTCCTTTAGTGAACGATAGTTGAATACATGAAAAAGACGGCTCATTTGAACCGTCTTTTAATTAGCCTATAAGATGCATGAACTCAGATTATTTTAGAGTGCTGAGTGTCAAGCTGTCTATATCCTCGCTTTTCTATTGTAAAATCTTATCTTCGAAAGCCGTTTTCCCGACGGCTTTTTTGTTAGACTAAATATGTCAGAAGGAGGGAGAAATATGATTTCACAAGCTAAGTATTTTGAGCAAAGAAAAACAGTAAACCTTTTTCCGATTTACTGTTCCTCTGTTATTCTTATTAAGTTGCTAGTTCAACAAACAATTGGGATTTATTGCTTCGTTGCTTTAGAAAAAAATAACAAATAAACTCCAAATATAAATTTAATTATTGCATCAATATAGGCAAATAGTACCAAAGAGACATCAGAAAAAATATATCCCATGATAATATTAATAGTGCACATAATTCCTAATAAAATCATTGATTTTCCATGTACAAAATATAATGGGAAAAAATGCAATGCTGTGACTAATAATGCCCCCAACCATATCAATCTCCAATTCTCCGTAACAAAAAATGAACCGCCTAAAAAAACCATTAATATAAACAGAAATATTATTGAGTATTGAGAAACCTTATTTTTGAAATTTAGTCGATGGTCCAGTGGATAGTTTTTTTAGTAAGTCTTTATTCATATTAATCGTAAAAAAGAAGACTATATAACCACTAGTAAACACTTGCATATTTATAATTTGTTGTCCACCTATTAAGGTAGCAACTGCGATAACTACGGCAACCGCAATTAACCACAAACCGCAAGATTTTTTATAATTAAATTCTAACTTTTCGTTTTTTTCATATCCTAACATTCGCCGAAAAACCTCTCTAAATTCTAATTTATTTGTCTATGTTACTTAATATTGTAGTATTTTTTAGGCATTTTTTCTATTGCCGGATTTCATACTCACTCGCTACTATTCCCCATTAGAATGTATTGGCATTTACTATAAAAGGGAACAGAGGTTCATACGAAGTCTTCTGGCAATATCCGTTAGTGATACTTTCTCAGTTAGAAGTTGAGCAACCTGTTGTCAGAAAAGGTTAGAGATTAGGAAACCTTTATGAGTCATTCGTTATTTTTGCCCCACTTTCGCCCCATTTTGAAATATTTACATTGAAAATACCTAAAAGTATTTCCCTAAAATCAGCTATATTTCAATATTTTTGTTTATTTTCAATATGAAAAGTTCTTACAAATTCATTCTCTTCCCAAGTAATAATATCTCCAAAGGCTGTTACGAACATCGGAAAAAGAAGTAAGGAACTATTCATAATAATAGCCGTAGCAAATCTTTGCATTTTTGCCTTATCTTATTTAAGATAGTACTATTAAAAAAAGAAAAGGTGAAAATCATGGAAACATATACGCTTGCAAATGGGGTTGCTATTCCTAAAATTGGTTTTGGAACTTGGCAAATTGCTGAAGGCGAAGAAGCCTATAACAGCGTTAGCTTCGCACTTAAGGCTGGTTACACACATATTGATACCGCACAAATTTACGGTAACGAGGTTTCTGTAGGTAAGGCGATTGCTGATAGTAATTTGGCACGTGAGGATATTTTCCTAACTACCAAACTTTGGAATGATAAGCACGATTACGAGTTGGCTAAGACTTCTATCGATGAGTCTCTCGAAAGACTCGGTGTGGATTATTTGGATCTTTTGCTTATCCATTGGCCAAATCCAAAGGCACTTCGTGAGAATGATGCTTGGAAGTCTGGTAATGCAGGCGCTTGGAAGGCAATGGAAGAAGCCTACAAAGAAGGTAAGGTGCGTGCTATCGGTGTGTCTAACTTTATGCAACATCACCTAGAAGCTCTTCTTGAAACGGCTGAAATTGTTCCACATGTCAATCAAATCCTCTTGGCTCCAGGTTGTGACCAAGAAGACTTAGTTGACTATTGCCAAGAGCGCGATATCCTTCTTGAAGCCTATAGTCCACTAGGTACAGGTAGCATTTTTGGAAATGAAGATGTTGAAGCAGTGGCTGAACGTAACGGTAAATCTGTGGCACAAATTGCTCTGCGTTGGAGCCTCCAAAAAGGTTTCTTGCCACTACCTAAGTCTGTGACACCTAAAAATATAAAAGGTAACTTGGATATCTTCGACTTCGACTTATCAGAGGAAGATATGGCAGTCTTGGATAAGATTCAAGGCACCAAAACTCAGAATGATCCTGACACAGTTAATTTTTAATAGGATTTTAAGCAACTCGTCAGGGTTGCTTTTTAGCGTGTTTCTTTAGATTTGCTATGATGAAACTATCATTTTTTATTTATAGATGGGAGTTACGTAATGGAGTCTCGAAATCTTTTGCCTCAGAATACACGTACTTCATTATCAATCATCAAACACTCCGCCTGTAATCTGGTACATGAGGTAAATGTGCTCCAAGATTTTGACAATTCGCGCCACATGAAATTATTTAAGCATATCCTTTTCTCTCATTACCATTTTCTGTTATAATGAATTGTATTTCTAAAATAGAAAGGTATTAATATGACAACTCTTATTAAGCATAAACGTGTAGAATTTTTCAGAACTATTTTTATGACCTAGTTTTTTTGTTTTTTTGCAATTTCAAAAAGCAACTACTTTAATTGACCATCTTCATAACGGTATTTTGACTTGGAATTCTTTCCTTGATTTTTTCATGGCTGTCTTGGTTCTCACCGATTCCTGGATGATTCAAACCGTTTATACCAATCGCTATGGAAAGAACTCTTTATTTAACATGGTAATCATGTTTATCAAAATGGGAATTTTACTCTTTATAGCCAATATGATGGGACCTGATTGGCAACAATATTTTCATTATCTCTGTTGGGCTATTGGTACATTAACCCTTACCTTATTTTTTCAATATTTGGTTGAGTTTTTTAGAAAATCAACCGATGATGTTAATCGGGAAAGTATCAAAGGTTTTCTATGGATAACAGGGCTAGGAAGTTTAGGAGTCTATCTAGCAGCTCTTCTTCCTCTTCCTATTTACGTTAGAGTCTATATCTTCTTTGCTAGTATTCTGCTAACATTTATTGTGCCAATTTTCTTTATTACTAAAGATAAGCATTACCAGGTAAATCTCCCCCATTTAATCGAGCGCATCTCCCTTCTTGTCATTATTACGTTTGGAGAGATGATTATGGAGCTAGCTAACTTCTTTACAATCGAGAATTTCTCGATTTATTCGGTTCTTTATTTCATTATTTTGCTTTCTCTGTTCCTATTTTATTTTGGTGAATTTGACCATGCTATTGATGAAAAATCTAATCAAAAGGGACTATTTCTAATTTACAGTCACTATCCTATTTTCATTGGACTTATTATGATGACTGTTTCGATGAGTTTTCTTCTGAATCCTGAAGCTAATCATCTCTTTGCAACCATCTTCTCTTATATCGGATTTGGTACTCTTCCAAGTTGCTGTCCTAGTAAATGGGTACCCTGTAACAAACACTATCTTCGCTATTCGAAAAAGTTACTACTGTGTCCAAGCGACACTCTATCTGGTCGCCTTTGATTCTCTCTTTTAATCTTTGCTTCTAATCCTATAATAGTAGTGAGTATTACAACCATTTTTAGCTCTAGCTATAGCCATTCATTTTATTTATTTTTTTATATGACACAGAATAAAAAAATATTCCAAATCTAACTGGGAGTTCTTTTTAATGAGTTTATAGCATTAAAAAAGCCTTGGTTTTCCAAGGCTTTTTTTTCATTAATTTGTTTTTCCATTTTATCCTCCGATTTGAACTCGCACTGACATTTATTTATAACAACACTATATATCTAGTATGGCATAATCATTAGGTATTATAGATTTTCAAACCAAATGTGAGTCATTCGTTTTTGCCCCACTTTTGCCACGTTTTTAAAGCCTGACAGTGAAAACACCTAAAAGTATTTCCCTAAAATCAGCTATATTTCAACACTTTTGTTTATTTTCAATATGAAAAGTTCTTACAAATTCATGTAGGGGGCATCTAAATCAACAGGAAAAAGCCTTGATTTCAAGGCTTTTTTGATGTCAAATAACTTTTTGTAGCAAATCATTATAAAGGTTTTCCAACCTTATCAAACTTATCATTTATTCTCAATCAATTGCTAGCAATATTTGATAAGACCAACTGTTTTTTACAGTACAGAGCTAGTCTATAATTAACTAAACTATACTAATTTGTGCCCATATTACATGACTAAGTCCGCATAGAAACTAAAAATGGGCTATTATGAATTCATAAATTTTCGCAACGGAACAAGAGCAAGTCATTTAGAAATAAAAAGAGAAGAGAATCTTTCACTCTCTTCTTAGTATATCTTATTAAATTTCAGTCTTTTCTCAATCTACCTGATTTTTCCTTTTGCAACGACAAATTCTTTAACCAATCGATAGATAACAGCAAATATGGGTGTAAAGAATATCATTCCAAGTAAGCCAAATAGATTTCCTCCAATACTAGCTGCTGCAAGTGTGAAAGAGAGCTGGTAAGCCGATAGATTGACCCACAACTTTGGGATAGATAAGGTTTCCTCAATCAGCTGTATAATTTGATAAAGAAGGATAGACAGTAAAGCTTGACTTGGACTGACTGTAAAGATAAAAAAATCGCTCCCTAGCACACAAGCAATCATAGGACCAACATAAGGAATGAAAGACAGCACTCCTGCAAAGATACCTGTCATTACCCCATAGGGTAGTCCAAATAGGCTGTAGCCAACCGCTACCATAACTCCTATGATGACTGCTTCAATTAGCTGACTCATCAAAAACTGATCATAAGTTTCTAGTCCTATTTGTCCGATGTAAGTCAACTTTGTCACTACCTTCTCTGAAAGTAAGACTTTTCAGAAGTCGACTCGTCATCGCTGCCAAATGTTCCTTACTGGATAAAAAAATGAAAAAGGTGAAGACTATAATCAAAAAAAGGCATTCATCAAACTTGAAAAAAATATTGCCGATATTACTAGTCAGACCCTGATAAGAAACCTATCAAAGGCTTGGCTAATAGAACTAGACTGTCCCTGTATGCCTGATACAATAGTTGACAACATGTCTTTGGTTACAAATTCCGAGCCGTCTAGCAATTTCCCAAGTTGAGTCAGGACTGTTGAAAGGACTGTTCCCAGCTGACTAATAGTCTGAGCTAGGGTTGGTAGCACCAAAACCAAAAGACCTATCACGATTAAGATAAGAGCTAGGAAAAACAAGTACCATGGCAATCGGACGACGCAACTCTGCCTTTTACCTTCATTTTGACTAGCAATTGTTCAATTTTTTTCATGGGAACATTGAGCACAAAAGCAATAACAGCGCCATAAATCAAGGTTGAAGTCACGTCAAAGAAAGAGATTGCTCCTGATATAAAGCTCGACGCATTCAGAATCACAAGAGCAACCAGCCCTATAAAAAGGATTAACGGGGTGTATTTTCTAACTAACTTCATAAATTCTCCTTAATAAACATGTTTAGATACGACTATACTATTTGGTTTTTTTCAAACTCTCGGTCAAGGTAGGCTTGATAAGTTCCTGGTGCGATAAATCCTTTTGGGTGAGAGGATATCTGTTCCAGCTTGACCGACTATGGTATCAGCCAAGAGCACACAGTTTGTGGACAAGACAAAGTAGGATTTAAACTTAGATTTGATAAATTTATAAAGTTCCCCATCCGTCTCATGTCTGATTTTTATAAGCGTAGGTGTAGTCTTCCTTACCATCTTCCGTTTTAATTTTTATCTGCGCTTGGCTCCCAAGGAATCGTTAGTTGTTTTAATTCAGCTAATTTTTTTCCTGAACCGCTTTCTTTCCATTTCCGGTGTCAAATCTATTCCGTAACCAAAATAGCGTTTTTTTTGACTCTCCCGTTTACATAAGTCAATGTACTTATCACGGTCGCAAAAATATAAAACACCATCTCCAACCATACCAAATAAGGTCTCAGATGACGGATCATAGTTTCCATAAGAAATCACACGTCCTTGATAACAAAGGTCCACATGACCAATAGCTGAAAAATAGAGAAGTCTCCGCTGTATGAACGAAAAATTTCAAGATCTGCTGTCTTACCAAACTTCACCATTCCAAGATAGATTTCTCTTCCTCATCAGCATTTTCCTGCATGAATTTATTGATTTTTTTGCTAAAGTACTTGCAGGGATGAGAGCGGCTAGGGCAATAGGTAAGCTCATTCTGACACGACGTTTGAGATGGTTTTTTTCCCAATTTCCTTTTCAAATAAGAAACCGTCACGGATATTGGACACACCATAAAGGCAAAAAAATAAGCCCCTAAAACAAAGAGTTGAAAAGACAGAATTTCCCTGTAGAGGACAAAAAGACTAGTCCCACCAAGAAAAAAACTAGTACGAGACCATCTAGTAAGAAACGAAAAACGAGGTCGAATTTTTGTTTTTTTGCGGTAGAGAACATAGGTGACAAGGTTGATACTAGCATGAAAAAAATCTGACTAAATTCCAATCACAAGAGCCAAAAATATAAATTGGCACATCAGTAGCAAGATTCGAGCCTAGCAAATATCCCATCACTAACAATTTAACCAGTGCAACTCCCAAGGTGTCCGTTGACTGACTTTTTTTGAAAATACGTAATACTAAATCTAAGACCGTTGCTATCCAAGCTAAAAACAGAACCAGTCGAATAACCGTCACTGGCAACCAAGTTCCCGTGACCATCAAGATAAGACCTAGCAGAACAAACAAGAAACCCTGAACAAGTAATTTCTTACCTGTCAGACCTAAAGAAAGAATTTTTTCCATAAAAGACCTTTCAAAAATAATAATTAAGCCCTTTGATCAAATTGACTGGTAAATAGCTGACGGCACAAACAGCCTGTGCCAGCAAGACATGGCGACTGACTGTAGCAATGTCACCATCTTGTCTTTTGCACTTCTGAAATTTGTTTTATTGAGTCGAAATCAGAGCTTTTAAAAACTAGCTAAACTTGAAAGCTAACCATAATTGCTAGATAAAAAAGGTGCAACCAATCCTTCTTGTAAAGGTAGGAAAGAATTATATCCATTCCATTAATTATTTATATATTACCTATTGTGACACAATACTCACTATAATTCAACTTTTTACCTATTTAAAACCATAAAGCCTACATAACTCTTTGAAGAGAACAAAAATCTGAATGTAATAAGATAGTACCCATTACCCATATTATAATTAGATTATGAATTGAAGCTTTTTGGAACTAAAAATTAGGAATAATTGAGAAAGTAGGGAGGGAAATTTTGCTTTTTACCCCATTTTTGAAATAATTTCATTTTAGATTTTTTTCTAAGTTTCTTTCAAAGAGCCTGCAGGGGGCATCTAAACAACAGGAAAAAGCCTTGATTTACAAGGCTTTTTTTGTTTTTTTCTAAAAGATTTTCTCTAGATATTTAGCAGAATCCCAAGATAGTTTCTCAATGTTCCACTTCTTCCTTAAATCGTACTTTTCCTTGGCTGTATAATCTCATAATCTTCACAAAGCGAACTGGATTGTTTTGGTTATACAAAAGAAATACTGAAAAGAATAACAAGCCAGCAAACCACAAACCATAGCCTTCATCACCAATCGGTTGGCCAAATTTTAGAGGAAGAATCAAGAAATACAAAAAGTAATAGATAGACACTATATTTACTACAAAGCGGGCAAATCGATAAGGTAAAGCAGACAGTTGTCTAGGATCAAACTGGTTTTTTACAAACAAATTATGAGATGCTGCAAAGAAAAAGACTTTCTCTGTCGTTGGCTGGGCCTTTCGAACATTTTTATAAAGTGCTCGTTCAAGTATAGCAACCAACAAGGAAAACTGCATCAACCAAAATAGAAGAATACAGGCTAGACTGAACCAGTTATAGACACCAATAAACTTGAGGGAAAAGAAGCCCGAAATTGCAGGTCCACCTGCTAGTAAGAGAATTACCAATTCAGGAATAAAAGAATTCGTTTCACCAGCTTTTTCAGTATTGAGCAACTTACTCTTTGGAGCAGCTAAAGCCTCTCCTGTCTTTTGGTCATAATAAACAGCCTGACCATTGCATTCGCCGATAAAGACACGACGGCGTCCGAGAAAAAACATATTGACCTCTTTCTATTTATGAAAACAAGTCTTCAAATTTTGGAATTTTATTATCCTAGTATACCATAAACCAACTTGCTAGGTCATAAGATAGCTAAGAGCCACATCTTGCTAAAAGGTTGACAGAACTTCGCTCCATAGGATATGATGGGAATACCTAAAATTTTAACTCTGCATGATCTTTACGACTTCTACTGAAAAAGCGTTGGAGAGTTCAATTCTATATCTGGAGGTTTCTATGAAAATCTATTATTCAAAATTTGTCGGTGTCGGCTATCTAGTTTTTGCGGTAGGTATATTCTTTCAATTTTTCTTTTTTCTCGCGCATGGATTGATCGACTTTTCTCAGCTCAGTCTTCTCACTGTGGTACCAACCATCCTCTTTTTCACTGCTATCTATGCAACGATTGCAGGCATCAAAAGACTTTCTAGTCGCAGACTCTCCTTTGAATTCACCTTTGAAGGTATTTATGTCTATCCTGGGCTCTTCTTTTCCAAGGAAATTTTCATCCCAAAAGAAGAATTGTTGCGAGCATCTTATGTTGAAGTGGATGTCAGTGACCCTGACCATACCAACAGCAAAGCTTACTATTTAGATTTGATCTGAGAGAGGTCACCCAGCTAGAAGATATTTCTAAGTCAAATGTTATCATCAATACAAGTGCCCTGATATTGCGACTCGCTCTTAGCCTCTGTCGATTTAGAGAGGAAGAAAAAGCCGAGTTGGCAACCTATCTAAAAGAAAACTACGGCATTGATTTCTTATACTAGCAAGTAAAAAAAGCCCTACATCAGGGCTTTTGTGTTGTTAGCGATTTAGTACTTGCGCTTCAAAGTGGGCAGGTTTATCGTCCAACTTAAACGTCGTGTATAGTTGAATGATAAAAAATTTATGCTTTGAGAACATAGAAAAGCAAGGACATTTCTCCACCCTTACTTCTGATTGATGTTCTTAGTTACGGTAAAACTGGTTATCTTTGTCACTTACAGATTGACCGATAGACAAGACATCTTGGCTGCCATCTGTACCTGTCACTTCGTTTTGGACTCCAGCTGGGGTAAAGATCAGTCGTGCCCCTTGTCCACCACCGACAAGATGAATACCTGTTGAGTAGTAGCCATCTTTTTCCTCTACTTGACCCATCTCGTATTTAAAGGTTCCATTTGAACTTTGGATCGTTACAATTCCATCTGCTGTGACTGTTGCAGTTGTTCCCGCGTAGTTTTCCCAAGTCCCTACAAACTTAGCGTAAGCCTCTTGTGATTTTTGCTTATCTTCCTTTTGTTCTGCTTGAGTGGTTGTAGCTTCTGTCGCACTATTTGTTTCTGACTTCTGCTCCTCTTTTTGGCCTGCTTCAGTTTTACTTGCGGACTCTGTAGTCACCTTGCTTGTTGTCTCCTTTTGGTTTGAAGATGACGTATTCTTGTCAGTCTTTCCACCACAGGCAACCAAGGTCAAGGCAGTCAACAAGGTCAGGACTGATAGGCTCGTATAGCGTAATGTTTTGTTTTTCATAAAAATCTCCTTTGAAATAGACTCAGATAAAAGTAGCTCGTCAGATTTTGCATATATTTGACGGCTGTATCATAGTCTTCAGTGTATCATTTATTTGCTTTTAATTCAATAGCTATCATATGTCGAAAAAAGGCTAATCCAAGTAGGAATTAGCCCTTTTATTTCTAGTTTTGATTTGCTCGTTTTTTAGTAGATAAACATGGCATCGCCAAAGCTAAAGAAACGGTATTTTTCATCGATTGCATGCTGGTAGGCTTTGAGGACCAATTCACGGCCTGCAAAAGCTGAGACAAGCATGACCAAGGTAGACTTCGGCAAATGGAAATTAGTAGAAAAAGCATCCACCACCTTCCAGTCATAGCCTGGCTTGATAAAGATATTGGTCCAGCCAGAGTCAGCCTGGATTTGGCCGTCAAACTTGCTTCCGATGGTCTCTAGAGTACGTATAGAGGTTGTTTACAGCAATGACACGGCCACCATTTTCTTTGACCTGACGCAAGGTCGCTGCAGCTTCCTCAGACAATTGGTAAAACTCTGAGTGCATCTCATGCTCATCCAAATTATCTACTGAAACAGGTCTAAAGGTCCCAAGTCCAACGTGCAAGGTTAAGTAGACTAGATGAACTCCTTTTTGCTGAATTTCCTCTAGTAATTCTTTGGTAAAATGTAGCCCTGCAGTTGGGGCTGCTGCTGATCCACTCTCCTTGGCATAGACTGTCTGGTAACGTTCACGGTCAGCCAATTTTTCGTGAATATAAGGAGGCAAAGGCATTTCTCCAAGACTTTCAAGTACCTCTAAGAAAATCCCCTCATATTCAAAACGGACAATACGGCCGCCATGGGTTAATTCCTCGGTCACAACCGCGCTAAGTCGACCATCACCAAAAATAACACGGGTGCCGACCTTGAGACGTTTAGCTGGTTTAGCCAAGACTTCCCACTCATCTCCAGCTGTATTTTTCAAAAGCAAGAGTTCAACATGGCCCCCTGTTTCTTCTTTTTGACCATGAAGTCGAGCTGGCAATACACGGGTATCATTCATAACCAGGGCATCACCTGGCTCTAGCATTTCGATAATAGAGTGAAAGTGGCGATCTTGAAATTCTCCAGTCTGGCGATTGACCATCAAGAGTTTAGAGGCATCGCGCTTTTCCAAAGGTGTTTGTGCAATCAACTCCTCAGGCAAGTGAAAGTCAAATCATTTGTATTTAATGTCGTCATTCTTCTTTTCTCTTCTCATTTATGCAAATTACTTATCAAAGCGAACTTCTTCAAGTAGATACTCGATGAAGCGTTCACCCATCTTAGACAAGCTAGTTTTCTCATGCTGGATATAAACCAGTTCAATGGGATCATCAATATCAAGTGGAATCGAAACGATATTGTCTCCATTAAGATTACTATTGAGGATACCTGTCGCGATGGTATAGCCATCCAAACCAATCAAGAGATTGAACAAGGTCGCACGGTCACTAACAACGATGGATTTCTTGTGGTGTTCCTGAGACAAAATCTCCTCTGAGAAATAGAAGGAATTATGGGTACCTTGGTCATAGCTCAAATATGGGAAGTCTTCTAGGTCTGCCAACTGCACCTTGTCTCTTTTAGCAAGAGGGTTAGTCTTGCTGACAAAGATATGGGGTTGGGCTGTAAAGAGATGGTGGGCAACTAGATGGTTGTCATCCAACATCTTCGAAAGAACATCTCGGTTATAGCTATTTAAAAAGAGAACCCCCACTTCACTTCGGAAGTTCTTGACATCATCGATAATCTCCCAAGTTCTCGTCTCACGCAAAAAAAGCTCGTACTTTTCCATATCGCTTTTCTTGAGCAAGGAAACAAAGGCATTAACTACAAAGGCATAGTGCTGCGAAGACACACTAAAAAGCTCGCGATGAGCGATTGGGTTCTTATAGCGTTCTTCTAGAAGTTGCGTTTGCTCGACAACCTGACGGGCATAGGATAAAAACTCCATCCCATCACGTGTAAGGGTAATTCCCTTGGGATTTCGGATAAAAATCTCAATTCCCATCTCATTTTCTAGATCACGAACGGCATTTGATAGACTCGGTTGTGTAATAAAGAGTTGCTTGGCAGCCTCATTCATCGAACCAGTCTCTACGATTTTGATAATATAGTGTAATTGTTGAATTCTCATGTTTTTATTGTACCATACTTGAGGCAATATAAAAAGGAACAGTCACTGAAAGCCAAGTTAGCCGCATATCAGTCTTATTGCAGCTCATAAAAAAGAGGTTGGAAGATTTCCAACCTCTTTTTCTGTTCTAGCAAGTTAAAACTAGCTGTCTTTTCTCCAAAAGATGGCTAATAAAATCATGGCTCCTAAAACTGATGGGATAATAGCCGTATCAGCTAAGATAGGGCCCCAAGTTCCAAAAAGCATTTGACCCAGGAAAGCACCAATCCAACCCAAGAACATTTTTCCGAAGCATCCCATCCGTTCTCCACGATTGGTGATAGCTCCTGCTAATAGTCCGATCAAAAGACCGACAAACATACTTCCAATCATAGTTTCTCCTTAAATTGCCCAATCTCCATTGCGGAAGAGTGGTACGCGTGTTCCATCCTCACGGATACCATCGATATCCATTTGGTTAGAACCAATCATAAAGTCAACGTGAACATCTGAACGATTAAGTCCTGCAGCTTCAAGTTCTTCTTCGCTCATCTCTGCTCCACCAACAACGCTCGTTGCATAGGCTGCACCAATAGCCAAGTGGTTAGAAGCATTTTCATCGAAAAGGGTGTTAAAGAAGGTAATACCTGACTGAGAAATTGGGCTTGGATCTGGTACCAAGGCACATTCACCCAAGGCACGCGCACCAGCATTCTTAAAGACGAGGTCCTTCATAACCTGATCACCCTTTTCAGCTGTGATATCAACGATTTGACCATTTTCAAAGGTCACCTTGATGCCTTCGATGATATTTCCATTGTAGCTAAGAGGTTTTGTAGAAGTGACATAACCATCTGCGCGACGGAAATCAGGAGCTGTAAAGACTTCTTCTGTTGGCATATTTGGCAAGAAACCTTCGCCTTGAGCATTGATCGCTCCGGCAGATTCCCAAACGTGGTTCTTCGGCAAGCCAAGTGTCAAGTCTGTTCCAGGAGCAGTGTAGTGAAGAGCTGAGAATTGTTCTTTGTTGAGCATTTCCGCCTTGCTCTTCAAGATAGCTGCATGTTCTTCCCAAGCCTTAACTGGATCTTCTTCGTAGATACGGCAAGTCTTGAAGATTTGGTCCCAAAGGAGATCCACTGCTTCTTCGTCGCTTGCAGCATTTGGAAAGACCTTCTTAGCCCACTCTAGTCCAGCAGCAGCTGCTACAGTCCAGCTAACCTGTTAGATTGAGTTGCGATACGCATCGGCTTCATGGCAATTCCCATAGCCTTGGCAGAAGCTGAGAGCTTTTCAGCATCTACTCCGTTCAAGGCACCTGGATCAGAAGAACGAACACCGAGACGACTTGCTTTGTTTTCAAGAAGGTAGTTCATCTCAGCGATCTTGTATTCTGGTACATTGTCCAAACGCTCCATCGGCGCGTGAAGGAATTTCTCACGGTTTACAAAGTCATCTGCCCATTGAACGATAACTTCGTGGGCTCCAAGTGCATAGGCTTCTTTGACGATTAAGTGAGCCAACTCGCGTTGCTCCACATCGATAGAGAGAGCCAAGGTGTGACCAGGTTGCACGTTCACTCCGTTTGCAACCAAAAGCTTAGCGTATTTTTCTAGATTTTCTTTAAAATTTGGTAAAACCATGTTGTTTCTCTTTTCTATTTTTATTTCAAATCTTTGAGCATATTTGTCTTACTCAAAATTCTTCCCTTACTAGTATATCACATATATTAGCATTTTAAAAAACAAGCTCATTAAAGCTTGTTTTTATTTAACTATCACAAAAGTCGTGTACATATCTTTCCACTTCTTTTTCCATAACTTGAATCTCACAAATATCCCATCTATTTTTTTTAGAAGTTATCTTTGCCATCATCTGTAATTTTAAACTCTGACGATGGAATATCCCTTCTCTTTCCCATTGTTCTAATTTAGCCTCTGGATAGGAGTTGCCAAACCTGGAGTTCTGACTATCGGTAATAATACAAAGGTTGCCAAAGGAATGTAAAAACTCAGCAGGTAATTGGCTCTCTCCATCATGTCCATTTGGATTCTGAGGATACCAATGCTCTATGGAGCGACGATATGCAAATTTGAAATGATCAAAATTAATATCCTTGTACTCTTTCTCTAATTTGGCACGATTTTCCCATAAAACATAATCTACAAAGTTAAAAGCATAAACAGGAATTGCCCCATATTTTTTGATACTTTTATCTTCGGTAAACAATCTTTCCTCAGCATATCTCACTGCCATTTTTTCAAGAAAATCCTTAAACTGACTAGCAAATTCTGCTTGATTTAACTCTTCAATATGCTTGTAGAGAAATTGTAAAATCTCATATAACCAACGACTATCACGATTAGCAGTAAAGGTCACAGCAAACATGGATTGGAGGTGGATAATGTTTTTATGTAAATTGTCAAAAGTGTTTTTTTGAAAATTAATTCGAACATATTTCCATCCTCCATTTTCATTTCGTTGATATGTCTCATACTGACCTCGTTTTATTTGCCATTCTGTTTCATTTTCTAATTGGACATTTTTTACGATAAGCGTATCAAATATATGCTTCATAGTCAGAAGTAGTTGCCCAAATTGTTGAACCCATTCTCTATCTCGTCGTTCAATTTCAAAAATTTTTAATAATTTTTTATCATCAAATGTAGTTTCATTACTTCCTTCCATGATAAAAAACACTTGAAGCAAAAACGTTGGAAAATCAATTACAGTCGTATAATTTGAAATATCTGCTCCATTATTTACTAAGCTACTACTTTCATATTTTGTCTGAGTAATTGCATCTAGTAAACTCCGTTGCTCAATTTTTTTTATACTTATTTTCTCAAATACACTTTCCAATTTGAAGTTATTAAATTTTTCTCCAAAAATTTTCTCTCCCTCTTCATCATTATTATTTGGTCTGCTTCGGATTTGAAAAGCTTTTAATACCGGCTTATCAAACTCTGCACAGGCATCCCAAATTCTTGCGAACTTTTGAGCCATTTCTTGATCTGGATCGAACTTAGCCATCATTTGCGCCTTAAGAATCTCATGAGCTTCTAGTTGTTCACCTCGAGAGTTAAAACGTTCAAAATAAAGATTCAAATCTAAATCTTCAGGAAGTATACTCCGAAAAATAATAACTTTATCAAAAAGATAATCAACGAAAGACTGAGAATCTAGTTGGCGATCTCTTAACACTTTTTTCAAGGCATCTTTAGCATGTCCATAACCTCTAGTCAACTCATTTTCATCATCCTCTGAAATTTTTTGCTTGATAAATAGTTTTTGAATATTCTCATTTGATTTCTTCCGAGCTGGGAAGGTAAGATTGACAGCTTTCAATCTATCAAAACCAAACTCATGCTTCAAAGCTAAGGCAATCAAATTAAGAGTTGTTGTTCGTTGTTGCCCATCTATGATTTTGAAAATGTCATTCTCTTTATTAACGACTAATGTTCCAATATAGTAATTGTCTCTATTATAGTAATTGTCTCTATTTTCTTGAAAAGCATCTGCTACGTCGTTCAATAACTGCTCAATTTCATCATAAGTCCAAGCAAAATTTCTCTGATAAAGAGGGATAGCATAGGTATCTTCATTTAACAAACGATTAACTGATAAGCTTATATGTGTTTCTACCATTTATCTTTTTCCTCTTCTATAATCTTGTCCACAGTATAATTTTCAAATAATTCTCTATCTATCTTGATCATGAAATCATTCGGAGTAACAGCATGGGATAAAAGTTGAAATAACTTTTGAGTCTCTTTTTGTCTAAAACTTCCACCAGCAGCGTATTTCCCTACCGTTGCATCATATATGGCTTTAGACTTAACCCGAGGGTAATAAGACCAAATAAACAAGGTCTCTACTATCTCCTTTGATAGCTCATCTTTTCCAAATCTCTCTGCAAAAAGCGAGCAAATATTTAGGAATATATTGTGGCATTTGAGGTAGCGTCCTTTTGAGCTATTGTAAATGTTCAACATGCCTTCTGGGTAAGCTACATTTTTTTCTTCCCCTTCAGGTTCATCAGAAAATCCTAGCTCTGCATTTAAAAAATCTTTATGATTTTTAATAGTTTCATGAGCAGATTCAATATACTCAAAAAATTTACTTCCATCAATGATTGGCATAGTAATGGACATAGGGAGCTTTTCAATATGACAATACAATTCTAAGTATGGAAAGTTCTGATTCAAATCAACGCCTTTAAAATCGTCAATAAAATCCTCTGTAAAACGGAGATAAGAACCATAACGCTTGTTTGTCAATCCTGTCTCTCCTCGCGACCAACGTCTCATACGAAAAAGATGTTTATCAAATAACTCTTTGAGACTTAAATCTTTATCTTCTACAAATTGCTCCCACTTTTCCACAATTCTTTCATCTTCGGAATCTTGCTTGCGAAGATGATAAGCTTTGAGCAAATCATGAGGTTCTAAAGATTTTCCACGATTATTCTGAGAATCAAATAACTGAAAAGGCTTCAGATAATCGTTCCTGTGACATAGTAATCACGGAGACAGAACAATTTTCCAATAAAAAAATTGCAAATATCTTTTGCCTGATTTTCGCCAACCAATTGAGTCAAATTTTTCCCATTCATTATAATTTTCACTCGCATGATAGCAAGATAGCTCTCCAAATACAGCACTACTCAGCAGTTGCTTAGCACCCTTATAATTCTCTAAACTATCTAATAAATGAAGAAACAAGGAAATTGAAATTAGCCGTTGCTGTCCATCGACAACATCTAAGTATCCATCATTTTCATGCAAGATAACGGAACCAATCTGATATTCCTTTTTTTCCCCATAGCATCTCGTAGATCATAAAAAAAGATTACGGATATGCTTTTCTGTTCCATTTATAAGGTCTTTGATAAGAAGGAATCCGCAAATTGCCTTTTTTTCAATAGTTCTCCAACTTTTTTTAGAAGTAAATTGAATACTCATTTTATCCTCATCTATATTTATCTATCATTTCTTGAATTGTTTGCTTCATATCCTCTACTAAAAATTCGAGGAGACAAAACAGTTATTGCTTCCCTTGTCCTAGTAACCATCTTTTAAGCCCCGGTGTATGCTGACTTTCAAACTTAAAATGAGTCCAGTCACCATTTTTCCCAACTATTTTTGCATTTGGAAATTGATCCATCACAATATTCGGATCGTACAAGTACTCGATTTCAATATTGATTTTCTTCCCAATAAAAGCGTCTACTCTCTCGTTACGAATGTCTCCATCTCTAAATTTATCTCGATATGAAATAGAGGGTCTCTCTATATCTCTATGAGACCAGGACTGGATACGGTCTACTCTTAAAGTAATATAAGTCTCATATTTCAACTGGTATACAACCAGATAGAAATAATGTCTATCATAGTAAAGAGATACAGGCAAAACCGTCTGCTTCTTAGAAGATTCAGAATAAGGTTTTTGATAGATAATGTCTAAGACCTGTTCATGTAGAATAGTCTCCGATAAATTCCAAATTTTCTCTATTCTATCTTGTTGATCCGTTAAGGGAGCATAATTAAGCTTTTCACTACCAATAATCTGCTCAATTTCTTTCTGATCATCACCAGGAACTAAAACTAGTAATTTTCTTAATAAGCTGTCAATTTCTGTTCTGTTAAGTGCTCGATTTTCCAATAAAATCTTTGAAATAACGAGAATATCCTTTTTATTAAAAACTGACTTACTTGCTAAGCAATACTTATTCGTTTTACGGTTATAAAGCAAGTCTCCACTATAACTGGTGTTACTAGATAAAATATCACGGAGTAGCGAAAAATCTCTCTGTATCGTCTTTTCGCTAACCTCAAATTCCTGAGCCAATTGCTTTTTTCCTAACGGAGTCCCAAACTGTAAGCGTAAAAAGATCGTTAGTAGTCTCTCTTGATCATTCATCTAAAATCCTTTTTGTTAATCTTCAAGCGATGTTAGATACGCTGTCATCCCCCATTTAAAACGCACAATCAAACGAGAAGGTACATTTTCCAATTGATCTGGTTCAGTGTCACTAGAGAAAACCATTTGCTTATCCTTAACATGTAGAGAATTAAAAAGATTAAAGAATTTTTCTTGAATCATATCATCTTTTTCTCCCAATATCTGGATATCATCAACTATAAGAAGGTCTAATTCTGCATCTCTAACTTTTTGTATCTCTAGCTCATTTTCTAATAAGTTTTCGGCAGAAATATATTTTACTCGCTTTCTGGATTGTTCTCAAGAACCTTATTACCAATAGCTTGCAGGAGATGTGTTTTACCTGAACCTGATTCCCCATAAATATAAAGAGGATTATATTGGGGATTATATTTTAATCCTAAGTTCTTCACTACTTCTAAGGATCCTTTCTTTGCTAAAACATTACCATCTTTTTCTATAAAATTTTCAAATTGATACTTGTTATTTAAGCCTGTATTGTTCATCATTTAAACCTCTAACCTTGCACTTTATATTCAAAACGATTAAAGCAAAATAAACTAGCCCTTAGGTGATTTCAACTGTACCACTATGCCAGATTCGAAGAACTCAACTACGGATTCAGGCATATTTTTTAAGTCTTCGGGTAAGCAGTCTGAATATACAATGAAGAGTTTGCTTCTTTTCTTATTCTCTTTGAATTGCTGCATCCAGTATTCCTGTACCCTTTGATCAGCCTCTCCCAAAAATTGAACTCCATTCAGAAAAATCAAATCATACTCTGTATAATCCATTTGCGGTTTTATCCATTGACTATGTTTAGAAAAAATCAAATTATCTCTCACTCGATAATATGCAAGTGATGCTATTGGAGTAGCAGGTTTTATTTTAGTTAACGTATAAAACAAATGCCATCTGTCAGTCTCTGAAATACCGCGAATGTAAATACATTGAGAATCTTCTTTTAAGTCTATTTGTGGGAATCCGGTCCAATCACTTCCATCATCTTTCAAGCCTTTTTCAAAATTATAAATTTCCTCTTCAATTGACACATTAGAATCTAAAATTCCTTGATCCACCATATTATACTCTCTTTTCTATTATTTTTTTAAGAGAATTATAACAAATCAAGTGGACATATTTTTGTCCACTTGATC
>BNJT01002291.1_pt1 | contig 22010 bp, 27 predicted proteins | sample 8540491 | NCBI WGS metagenome assembly BNJT01 (sample SAMD00202455, study PRJDB9452) | human saliva metagenome | host: Homo sapiens | reverse complement strand
AAATCTATTCTCTACTTTGTTATTTGAAAAAGTAAAGTCCGCATTAGTATGGATTTTACTTATTCTAAATACCTATGATTAACACTACTGGATTTTTTACTTATTCCAAATACTGTATTTATATCTATGGACTTTACTGATTACATGTTTTAAGAATATTTAAGGTGTGAGAACTCATTGAGGTTAGGTTATATATTATAAACCAAAGGAGTTTTTAACTATGAGCAAAATACTTACATCTTTCTTTAGGCATGCGTTCCGATATAGAGGTTATGCTGGCTAAAATTAAGTTTCAATAGTATTGCATGGTAGCTAGGAAAAGATAGTACGACCATTTCTAAAGAAATAAGGAAAAATATAATTATTGAACAAAAAGGCGGGTATGGGAGGTCTTTTAATGACTGCATAAAAGCTGCAGAAAAACACCTGCACAAAGAAGCACACCTGTGGCAGATGTTTAAGCAAAAAGCAGGAACTGCATAGAGCTGTGGTAAATGTATACCGTTATGTGATGAGTACGTTAAACGCATCTGTCCTCTTCTACTTAAGCCACCTTATGTATGTAACGGATGCCAAGATAGAAATAAGTGCCAGTCTGGAAAAGATTTTATAGGGCAAAGGAGGCAGATAACAGGTACAGGAAAAACATTATCCGTGTCAAGAACAGGTGTTAACATAACCGTGGAAGAAATTAAACATTTAGACGGAATAGTGAGTCCGCTTTTGCTAAAAGGACAGTCCATAAGACATATTTTTAATAACCATTCCGATGAAATCATGATTTCTGATAAAACACTTTATTCATATGTTAACAACAGCCTGTTTACCGCCAGAAACATTGATATGCCACGCACTGTAAGAATGAGTCCAAGAAAAATAAAAAGCAAGACATTAAAGGTAGACAAGGAGTGCAGAAAAGGCGGGACTTACAAAGACTTTGTGGAAATATATAAGCGAACACCCTGATTCTATCGTATGTGAGAGGTGACAGTGTGGGAAGGCAAAAGGAGGCAAGGTGCTTCTTACGCTATTCTTCGTACAGCAGAACTTACAGCTTGCCTTTATTAGAGACTACAATGATTCCAGGTCGGTTACACATATATTTGAAAAGCTCTACATTGAGCTTAGGTACGGACATTTTCGGGAAAATATTCGATGTACTGCTCCTTGATAACGGAAGTGAGTTCTCTCAAATCCTGAAAGGCTTGAATACGATATGCAGGGAAATAAGAAGGCTGAGGGTATTTTACTGCGATCCTGCCTCTCCTTATCAGAAAGGCGGTTGTGAAAATAATCATGAAATGATAAGAAGAATAATGCCAAAGGGTATGGACTTTAGTAATTACACACAGGAAGACATAAACCTGATGATGAGCCATATCAATTCTTATTCTAGAGCGAAGTTTGGAAACAAGAGCCCTTACGATATTTTTGCGTTTCAATATGGCAAATAGAAATATTAAAGAGCTTAGGGAATACAAAAATTTCCCCAGATGAAATTACTAACCCCTAAGCTCTAAAGAGATAAACCAGTATGTCCGGTTACAAGATGAGTTCTCATACCACAATAAGGGAGGGGGCGGAAGTTACTTATTCCGGATTCTGGAATGTAGCCTCGGCTCCTGTTTGCTATGCAGTAAAAAGAGAAATCTATCTCTTGTAAGGCTGATTATAGCATCTGACAAAGTACATATTTACTCAGAAATATTTTTAAATTTAGAAAAAGTAAGTTCCACTCGGCTTAAAATATAAATATTGAAAGCTATGATGCGGAACTTACTTTTTCACTCAATCATTCTCTACTTTTTGTACTTTTTCATCATTTTTAAGTGCTTTTTATTGTAGAAATTGCAGTCATTACCATAATGAAAATGAATGGAAGCGCTGCAACGATGGATATTGTCTGTAACGGTTTAGTACCCGCTCTAAGGAGCCCTATAGCTGTAGCTGCCTGAAGTACACCCCATATTATCTTATTAGCGCTGTGGCGATTCAAGTTACCGTTTGAGGTAAGCATTGACAATACAAATGTACCTGAGTTTGCAGATGTAATAAAGAAGTGCAAAGAAGTACAATCGCAATTATTGAAAGTATGAAGCCGATAGGATATTTGTTAAATACTACAAAAGTCCAACCAGAAAGGATTGGCAGCGATATCTGCCATCTCTTTCACTCATGGTAAGGGTTCCGTTTAGTCCAAGGTTAAGTCCCAAGGTTCCAAAGATTGAGAACCAAACAAAGAGGAAGCAAGTGTAGGGGCGCATAACGCCCTCATGATGACTCTCTTATAGTCCTTCCCTTGAGATATACGGGCTATAAATACACCTACGAATGGACCCCAAGCTATGAGACCAAGCCCAGTAGTACACTCTCCAACCAGCTACCCAGCTATTGTCACCAAAAGGATGAACTGTGAGGCTGTCCTGGATGAAGTTCTGTAAATACTGTCCTAGTCCGTTTACGAGGTCATTTAAGATGGGCACCTTAGGTCCCTACGATAAATGCAAGAATCATAAAAGTAATAGCTATATAAAGGTTTGCATCAGATATTATCTTAATACCTTTGCCAAGTCCTGACATAGCAGACCATACAACTATTACAGTGATTGCAATAATTATAATAACATATACTGTCATATTGGCAGGAATGCCAAACAAGTAGTTAAGACCACTGCTTATCTATGGGTTCCAAGTCCGAGAGAAGTAACCACACCTGCAAGCGTCGCAAAAAGTAGCAAGAATATCAACAACCTTCCTGCTGCTCCGTTTACATTTTTCTCACCAATAAGAGGCTCAAGCACTGTACTTAAAAGCCCTCTTTATTTTTCTAAAACATAAAGTAAGCGAGTGCAAGACCTACAATTGCATAACAAGCCCAGGCTCAAAGCCCCAGTGCATAAATGAAGAACGCATTGCAAATTCTGCAGCAGCCTGAGTACCCGCTTCTATACCGGCTCCTGCAGGAGGAGTTTACAAAGTGGGATACAGGCTCAGCACACCGTAGAACACAAGACCAACACCCACATACCACAGCCAAAACAGCATTTGCAAACCAAGAAAGTGTTGAATAATCAGGGTTTTGGAATCGTCTGCACCAAGTTTAATATTTCCATACTTACTGAAAAGCTATAAAAACGCAGAAAAAGCTACAAATGCCAAGACTACAAAAAGATAAAAAAGCAAAGTCATTGGTTAAAAATGCAAAAGCTGCACCTGAAACCGCTTCAAAATTTTTACTGAATTTAACTGCCCATCCGGCAACTACTACTGCAAGAACAATTGAAAAATAAAAACTGCATTGTCTTTTTATTTGTCCCCATTAAAGTTATCCCTCCGTTGATTCTATCAACCATTATTTTTAAGATGAAAAAGCCAACCCCCGTTTATCCCGTAGGGAGCAGGGGTATTGTGAAAGCCTCAAAATATTTATCTTTTTATACATCAAAAACTGTCTGCTCTTCAATTGAGTTGCAAGTGCTTCAACAGCAACCTTTACTCTGTGATAACAGAAGCTTCCACGATCTTCATTCGAAGTAGCAGGATCTCCCAGTGGGTAAGGAATAGAAATTGTGAGGCACTATTCTGTTTGCACCAACTGTCTTGGCTACAGGAATAAGGTTACACATCTGTACAATAGGCATACCAGTACGTTCAATTTCTTTTAACCATCGTTGCAGCATAACGTGTACAGAGTACCTCACGTGCTGACCATAATGCAGGCGTCAACACGATCTTCCTGTAATAACGGGATTATCTCCTTTGCCATTCTTGAAGCTTCTTTTTCTGTTGTTCCTGTACCAACCGTGGTATAGAAATAGTTGTGAAGACTTCCGTATACGCCTTCTGTAAGCAATACCCTCCATAGCATCTACAGGGCATAATTACGTTAGGATGCGCGTCTGCAGCGGCAGGGATCAAAGCCTGCGTGCACTGTCTTAAATACACCGCCCTCAAGTCTGTCCATATTGAAATGTCATATCTGCCCCATCTTGTTGCAGAAGCTGACTGCCTACGGTCCAGGTTATCTACAGGAACTATACCGCCTGTGTTAAGAAGAGCAATCTTAATCTTCTTAAGATCGTAACAGGAGGAGCAATAGGTACTCTGTCAAGCTTAGGGTATAATAAGCTCTGATGTATATGGCTCATTGTGAATTCATGCTGGAGCATCTTCGTACATCTGTCTGCTGCAGTCTCACCGCCTCAAGGAATACCTGATGACGATGACCGGTGAGGAAATATCCTCATCTGCTGCAGGTCCCACAGAGCTCACCCTTAAGCATCTTGTTGGCAACTGCTACAAGAGCCTTTGATATCCTGTCTCATCTTAGAGGCGATGTTTCCACCCTCCATGATGATCATATCTTTTCTGAACATTTCAACACCAGGGTTTTCAACATTCATTGATGTGATTACAGGTACATTGAATTTTTCTTTAACAGCTTGCAGATAGTACCGCAGGCTACACCGTAACGACCTGCCTGGAATGCAGGGACCAGCTATAAATATATCGAATTCAAGATCCCGTTTAACATATCCAAGATAATCTTAACTGCTTCTTCTGTATTTGAACCCATCAAGTTGTCACCACAATAATTGTATAGTGTTACTTCACAATCTTCCAATTCTTTATCAAATTCTGCCGCAGGACCAACCTGTCCTACACGAAGCTCAGGTGCTACATCAGCAGTATCTTCTCCACCTAACTGACCGAGAGAACTGATTGATATATACAATCGCCTTTTTCATCTATGTTTCCTCCTTAAAATCTTTCATAGTCTTGGTTGACCAACCTACTATCATATCACCACAGAAAAGACCGTTGTCTTCCATAATGATTGAACCATCAGGTCTTACTGAAGCGTCCGAGTACCTCATCACCTTTCCCAGCCACCTGAGTTACCGTCTCTTCCGAGTGCCTCAAGCTCTCCAAGGACTGTTTCCATTGGAGGAAGTTCAATAAGTTCTGATACATTACCTGTGAAACCATAGCTACTATCTTCTCATCAAGTGTAACAGAGGCTGAGAAGCACCGTCACGTCCTGTACACTCATTAGCAACGCCAACTCACCTTAATGCCTGCTGTCTCAAGTGCAGCAACAGCTCCTACATAGTCAGCATCCGGGTTACCATAACCTTCTTTCTGTAACAAGGGCAAAATCAGCACCAAGTTCAGTCGCCTGCTGAACAAGCATCTGGATAGCTCTTTCTTTCTCGATCCATAGCCACGTTAAGGTTGAGACATAGATTACGCCCAAGAAGTTGTAGTCCTTTCCGTCTTCTTCCATAAGTCTTCTAAGAATAGGGAAGTTCTGGAAATCATAGGTTGACCACTTTGAAGAGCAAGAGCATAGAGGAACCTGAAACTAAAAGCTCCGTCAAGTACTTCCTGTGGGCTCATAAGAGTAGGAAGATACTTATTCATATCCCATCCGTAAATGAGGTCATTGTATCCAAGCAGCTTCCATCTGTGACTGTGGCTGAAGAACAGCTACAACTGAGAAGGCTTATTAATCTCTGTACTACGCTTTGTAATAGGAGTTGTCTCATATCATCTTTGCTTTCAGGAGTTAAATCCTTTACGCACTTTCCGATGAACTCTGCAAGCTGAGTGTCCTGCACGTCTGAGTGCATCATTTTTCTTCTGCTGCTCGTGTCTCTCAAATTCTTCATTTGTATCAGCAACAAGCACGATATTGTTAAGTCCACCAAAATATGTAAGCTTCTGTCCCGGACCGCTCATATCAATAAGACCATCCTGGAAACCACCCCAATGTCTTCCAACAACAAAGCACACTACAATTCTTAAGAGCATGAAGGCGCCCTCTCCGGACTGTCTTAAAGGACTGGTATATCCTGGGAAAAGTCCCTTTCCATCAAGACGTACACGAGGCTCAATAGCCTCTTTTACAGGACAAAGACGAATCTTGTCACCAGGCTTAGCTATAAAGCTCTGCCTCTGTAATTCTCTCATCTTCGCGCACCATCTTAAGTGCTTCTTTCTTTGTTGATGGTGAGAACACCACTCTTTGTAGGATAATTCGCTACCAAACTGAATATCTTTTACTTGAAAATTTCAATCTCTAGTTTCACGAATTTCATCCTCCTTTCATTTTGGTTGTCGTTTGCAATTTTTACAATAAAAAGCTTTATTAAGCGCGCTTATTAACTAATAACTAATATACAACATTTTATACTGTTTTGTCAATATAATCTTGCCATTTATTGTAAAAATGATAAATAAAAAGACGTCTTAAACGTCCTTTATAATGTATAAGTTTCAACTATCACTCTTTTTAATCATCCATAGTGCACGCTTCTACATATTTATCATCAAGGCCCTCTCTGTCAAAGAGTTTATTCCAGCTTTCCACAAGTTCTCTCTTTAACAGCGGATAAAAAGGCGACTTGAATATTTCGAGACTGTCTTTTCAGCCCTTGAGTCTTTAACTTGCTGCAAATCTCGCTGTCTCCTCCTCAGTACCCAGATAACCGAGGTTAAGAATCTTATTCCAATCCCTTTAAATCAAAGAAGATAATCTCTCTTTAGCACATGTAGCTTCAAAAGCGTTGTGCCGCTACTCTTAAACACAGCTGTTTCATCGCTAAATACCCATATCGGGCTTTCCGCTTCTTCTGGCTTAATTACACGCTTTTGGGACCTCTTTAACAAAAAACTCATAAGCTGTCTTAAATATCCAAGCGGTTTCTCCGTATTTTTTATCCAGATACTCTTTCTTTACATAGCTTACTCCGTCTCTCTCTATAGCCTCCATCACTACAGCTTCTTTAGCAGTCCATACCGTCACCATATTCTCATCATCCTTCTATAATATTCCACCTCTTCAATCCACTCTTTCTTGGTCTCCCAGGTCACGGCTACCAGACAGGCGTTCAAGTCGGTAGGCTTAAGCGTAAATATCCTCTCCCAGCTTTTTACAACCTCTCTTTTAAGCAACGGATAAAAGTTTCCTTTTGATGTTAAAAACAGCTCATCATCTGATACAAGCCCATTCTTTGTAAGTTCATCCTTATGCCTTGCCTTGTCAGCCTCATCAAGAGGTACATAAAAATAATTTACAGTATATCCCCAGGCATCATAGTTACAAAGAAGCACTTCTTTACTTGGAGCTCTAAGCTTAAGGGTAACTGTTCCTTCCAACAGGTCTTAGCCCAACTTCGTCCCCCACGCTTAGCCAGATAGGATAATCCCCTTGACATCTATATACTTCTTCGCCTCTCCGTAAACCATTTGTAGAGTTTTAAGTAATAATCAGATATTGTATCATTCTTTTTCTAATATATTCTTCTTTAACTTTATACACTCCATAGTCTTTAATTTCACCCAGACCCTCCGACACCTGCCTTGTCCACAAAGTCAGGTACTCCTCTTCTTTGATATCCATTGCATTCATAAAACCTCCTTTTCTAAATCAACAAAAGTCTTTTTCACGCTAAATCATCAGCTTTTATAAGATCAAATTAATAAAAAGTAAATATCATCACATTTATAATTATATTTGAATTTTGTATTTTTGAGGTAGCAATAAAATGATGCGGGTGTCAAAAGATAACTAACCCTTTATAGGTTTGTTTACATCTATTTATGCTTTTTATCACCAGCATCATAAAGGGTATGACTTGGAATGTTAATCCTTGATTATAATCCAAATTATAACACAGTTAGAGAGGGTGAACAATATGGCACATAAAGCTACTCCTGAGCAAAGAAATGAGAAACTTCGTTCCTTTGTGGTTGCGACAAAGGGAAATGATTGAACAGGATGATTTTTACAGTATCCACATAAGAAAAATAGCAGAGAAAGCAGGTTTCTCACAACTCCACCATATATTCGTACTTCAAGGATGCAGAATACCTCACATCTCTGGCTTCTGTTAAGTTCTTCTGACCAATACAGCCGTTCTTTAGCTGACTTGGTGACAAAAACTTAAGCGAGCAGGATAATTTTTATGAGATATGGCGTTTTTCTGTTCAAATGCCTTTAAGTTTCCGGAGATATACTACAACTTTTTCTTTAGTAAGCTACAGTGATGACTTAACTTCTATATTTGAAGAATACTACAGTATATTCCCTGACGAAGAGCACAAGCACTCTTCAAAAATCCACAGCATGTATGTAGGGAAAAACATCAACGTCAGATGTCTTGATATATTAAAAACCACTGGTAGGTATAGAGGGCAATAGATTAAACGAAGAAAAATGTTACTATTGCCAACTGTTTAATCATATCTTATTTTAAGAGTCTTTTTAGAAGAGGTGCTTGCCTTAAGAAAAAGATAATAAAAGAAATAGATATCAATGAATTAACCTCTAAATTTATGAATACCTTAGAATTCATAATTAAAAATGGACTAGGGCATAATAAGCTCAAAACCTATGATAAAGCTGGGAGCCAGGAATGGTAATACAGAATATATAATTCTCAGAGGTGTGAAAAACAAGACTTATTCATAGCAATTTATCTATAAATACCACATTGATATCATATAATACAATTTTTACAAATAACAGGATATATTATATTATAATATCATCTTTGGTTCACACAATACCATCATATGTGAATAAGGGAAAGCAGGAATCTGGGAACCTGCTTTCTAATATTTGACACTCCATGATAAATATTGCTACAACTAAAAATATTTGACACCCATGAGTAAATATTGCTACAACTTAACTTTTTCCTGATTACCCAAACAATATTCGTACTCTACTCTTTCCCGGTTTCTATTCTAACACCTTTTCAATATATTCTCCCAAGAAAGCTTTGCCACGCAGTCAGCATTAGCCTTGCTTTCATCATTCACGCTTTCAGCAATACTACTTTTGCAAGCCTTGCTTCAAACTCTGGCAGCTCTTCTTTACAGGCTCATCCATATTTTACAAGGGTTGGAAGTTTTATATCTTATACTTGCCTCAGGCGCATTATTCCTGAAGAATCTCAGGCACTCCGGAAAGTGTTGTTAGCACCACGCTTCATGCCGCAGAGCAAGAGCCTCTATTACAACGAGAGGTATGGCATCAAAAATGATGGCAGAACAAAGATATCACTGCTTTCTATATCTGTCCGCAACTTGAAGAGGTTAGCTCCTGTGAACTCCACCTTTATATTTACAGTTCTTTGCTAATTCTTTTATAATCCCATACTCTTCTTCATTCCTGCTCCACCTACCAAAGTAAGCTCCAGTTTATCTTCAGGAATATCAAGTTTATTAAGACATCTCAAAAAGGCTCCATAACTCCTTTTTCTCTGCCACCTTCCTGTAAAAAGCAGGCGTTTAACAGACTTTTTCTTCTGTGCGTCCTACAGCGTTAAATATACTCTGATTGTAGCCAATTCCACAAGAGTAATCTTGTCTTCCTCTACTCCATAAGTTCTTATAACCTCATCCGCCTGTGCCTTTTGCGGTGCAAATATCCTATCAAGCTTTCTCACATTTTCAACGATATACTCTCTTTCAAGATTATGCTTTCCATCTGCCTGATATCTGTATTGTGACAGAAACCATATGCCTATGCTTGAGGATATCTCTCCTCACAAGACTTGTAAGGAGGTAGAGATGATGGCATAAGATAATATCAGGTTTTATCTCCTCCACAGCCCCTTTTCAATTACCTTTAAAATGCGCTCTTTAAACTTCTCTCCATATCGCGAGTCATGTCACAGTAGCGGCTACTCTCGTAGGGGCATTTCATCCGACATCCCAAATATATTAAATGGCAGTTCAGGCGAATTGTAGTATACAGGATAAAGCTTCCTGCAGAATCAGGCAGGTTCACAACTATCCTCCTTATACACTCCTGCAACCACTTTCTGAGTATGTCCCTGTTCAGCCATTACTCTTACCAGTTCGGTTGGATATATCCCGCTCCCCGTAGACATAGGCTTCTGAGCAATTATAGTTTAATATTCTCATCTATATCTCCTATACTTAAATTAATTGTACAAGTATCAGTTGCAATAAAATTTTATAGCTTACCTGCCAGAGAATTGATTGTCTTTTGACGCTTGTATCATTAAATATGGGCACTGCATAAACAGCACCCAAAACGGATATATTCCGATATATTCTGGCAGAAGGCGTGTGAGAATCGAACTCACCCGACGCAAACGCGCCTACACTGGTTTTTGAAGACCAGGAGGCACGCAGTTACCTAACCGCCCCCAAAAAGATAACAGCAGAATATTATATCGCATTTTGCGGTCTGTCAATCAGATTAGGCAACTATGTACAGCTCTGTTCTTTAAGTCCTGCTTCTTTTCATTACTTCTCTTATTCTATCCTCATTTCTCAGGAGCAGAACACCAGGCAAGTCCACAACCGGCTGAAATCACCTTAGGTACGGGAATCATCCTCCCAGGCACATTTTTCTTCACAGAGATTCTCCATCTTCTATAGCATCTGTGATATGTGCTAAAGGTCACTACAATTTTTGCTTCTTTTGCTCTCATTTATACCTCTTATGGGCGGATTACAAGACCTGAGTCAGCCATAGTCTGCGTCCCAATATCATACATATTTGATACCTGTCCTACCTGGAGCTTCTCTGCTATTCGTAGAAATTGAGACAGGTTCCACAAGTCATAATATTTTACTCCAGCACTTCTCAAGGTTCTTGAGGTCCTCAAGTGATGCAGAGCTCCTACAGTAAGATGCGCTCCACCGTTGTAGAAGATGATATTATCAGGAGTTGGATTACATTGGTAGCGTCAAATATAAATGCTTCATAAGGTTCTCGCCAAGTTCGTCATCTCCATTTCCCATACTCGCTTTGAGATAACTACAGTAGTTGGTCCTGACTTCTTTACATTTTCACTCTTCTCAGCCCCGGCTTCAGGCTTTCAACCTCAATACGCACAACGAACTCCTCGTCTGACTTCTTTTCGCTTGCTGCTGCGAAGTTGCTTTTAGCTGCGAGCTTTAAGAGATTCTGAACTGCTGTATCGTTATCAACCACAACCCTCAACAATACGCTTCCTCAGTAAACTCTTCCATAGCTTTTTGCTGTTACTACAGGCAATGGGCAAGCCATTCCTTTACAATCAAGTTTCTTTTTCCATAATAACCTCCACATATATTATAGTTTCTCTTAACCCGCATATCTATCAAATATATGATAAAAGTGCCAAAAATGGGTAAATAGCCTATACTCTTTCATACGATATGTGTTCAAGAGTCTTTTAACTAATTAAAAGTCTACCATTTTTACTTCCTAATAGTCTAATAGACAGTGCCTACTATAAATGTTGTCTATTATATGAATAATCTATAAAAAGTTCTATTCCTATCAAGACTATGAAATCCTGCTAATGAATATTTTATGTTATCGTACCAAAAACTAAAAATACGCTTGAGCTTTAGAAAAGGACTATTATCTTTTTGCCACTCTAAATACGACTAAACATCCATTAGCAGGTAAAATTTATTCCTCTGCAAGAGTCCTGACAGCACTGATAGCTGTATCAATCTCCTCTTCTGTATTAAAATGAGAAAAGCTAAATCTCACCGCTCCCTGCTCCACAGTTCCAAGAGTCTTATGCATAAGAGGTGCACAATGTCCTCGGTCTTGTTGCTATGTCAAAGCGTTCAAATAGCTCATCACTTACAGCACCTGATTCATAATCAGCAGGTTTAATGAAACTATAGGGCATCTGTCGCTAGTCTCAAAGTCTCCGTAGATTTTGATTCCCTTGATATCCTTTTACACCGTTATAAAATCTCCACATAAGCGAGAGTTCTCTATCGTGAATTGTACTCATTCCGTATTCGTTGATGCTAATCAATGGCCGCATCAAGCCCTGCTATTCCGTGACCGTTAAGAGTACCAGCTTCAAGCCTTGTCGGCATTTCAGGTGGCTGATGCTCACTATAGGTCTGTACCCCGGTTCCCCGAGAGATAAGGGCGGACATCGACTCCCTGTCGCTTGCATAGATACCACCTGTACCCTGGAGGTCCAAGGGCCCCTTATGCCCCTGTAAAGCAGAGAATATCTATACCCAGTTCTTTTCCACATCTATGGAGAATACTCCCGCAGTCTGAGATGCATCCACTATAAAGAGAAGTCTATCTTTTTGCAATTTCTCCAACCCTTTTTATATCCACAAGATTGCCTGCAAGATTGGAGCCTGCGGTAGTTATAATAGCCTTGGTACTAGGATTAATAGTCTCTCAAAGTCCTCATAGTTTGCTATCATGACATCTGCAGACACAAAGGAAATCCCTACACCTTCATCACGAATCTGATAAAGAGGACGAAGCACAGAGTTATGCTCGAGACAGGTAGATATAACCGCATCACCCTTTTTCAAACAACCCCTTTAATTACAATGTTTTAGGCTTTCAGTTGCATTCTCATGGTAAACACTATATTAGAGAGGTCCTTCTGCATTAAAAACTTGGCTAACTTCATCCTTGTAGAAAATACAGTTCTGGAGGCTCCAAGCAGAGGCTGAATGTGCCTCTCTCTGCATTACCTAAGGTTGTAAAGTGCCTCAGACACAGCCTCTACAACCTCCTTAGGTCTACTCTCGTTGTTGCTGCATTATCTAAGTATATCATTCTAATCCTCCCTATATCTTCTTATTTCTTCAAGTCTTTTTCTTAAATTCCTTCTCTGCTCCCATGCCATCAGGTTCATAATAATGCCTGTCTGCCAAAGATTCAGGCAGGCATTTTCATCTTAGTAATCTTATCCTCATAATTATGTGCATACTGATAGCCCTTGCCATAATCAAGTTCAGCCATAAGAGAGAAGTCAGCGCATTTCTTGTCTGTAGAGGCACAGGCTCGGAAAATGTCTTCGCCGCATCATCCCTTGCCTTGTAATACCCTGCTCCATGGCATTGGACTTAGGCGCCAATGCCATATAGGTCACAGCTTCAGCAAGAGTTTACATTGCGCTCAGGCATTCCAAGAAAATGGCAGGTATGATAAGCAGCAACAGCCAGAGGAAGAGCCTGAATATCAGCTAGTCCCACATCTTCGCTTGCAAACCTTATTACCCTTCTTGCTATGCAAAGCGGTTCTTCGCCTGCTTCTAACATACGGGCAAAGCCAGTACATAGCCGCATCAGGGTCTGAATTCTCATTGACTTATATGTAGGCAGAGATTAGGTTATAATGCTCCTCCTGTATCATAAAAGCAGTAGCCTTTACCTGTACACTGCTCTACTATTTCCCTTGTTACTATGGTTTTTCCTTGGTAAGCTCTCCGTTGTTTATCGCCATTTCAAGGTGTTGAGACTGTCTGGCATCCCCGTTTGAGAATAAAGCTTGCATGATACGAGTTCATCCTCTATTTCTACATTTAACATAATGACCCTTTTATCCTTTTAGGCGCCCTTGTCAGAGACTTAAAAATATCATCAGTTGTAAGCTGTTTTAATACAAATACCTTACACCTTGAAAGCAAAGCGGCATTTATCTCAAACGAGGGATTTTCAGTGGTCGCACCAATAAGTACTATGCTTCCTCTTTCTACAAATGGCAGGCATCCTGCTGTGCCTTATTGAAGCAGTGAATCTCATCTACAAACAAGACAGTCTTCATTCCCATTTTTCTGGTCTCCTCAGCCTTAGCCATTACTCTTTTATTTCTTTAATTCCGCTTGTAACCAGCGCTGAAGTTGATAAACTGCGAATGTGTCTTGCAGCTATTATCCAGCAAGCGTAGTTTTGCCCTGCCACACGGAGTGCAGAATATCATAGATGTAATATTATCGTTTTCTATCAGCTTTCTAAGTATCTTGCCCTCGCCTATCAAATGTTCCTGTCCTGCAAATGCAGAAAACTCCTCCAGGCCTAACCTGTCAGCCAGAGGAGTAACATTACAACCTGTGTCAAAGACATCTGTTCCATTATGCTATTTCGCCTTTATTAGTTGTTTTTCTTGAAGTGTTATTCCTTTTTAGGAGGCTTGTCATCAGAATATATAATCTGAGGCTTTTCCTCCCCTTTTACAGCTGCAAGCAGTCACTACACACTTCACCGCCTTTCTCTTCAGAAGGAATGTGAACATGGTGTCAAGCATGGTCTTCTCCATTATGGCTCTAAGGACCTCTTGCACCGGTCTTTCTCTCAGCTGACTGCTTGGCTATCTCCCTTATGGCATCTTCCTCGAATACCAGTTCAACGCCGTCAAACTCCAAAAAGCTTCTTATACTGCTTAACCATAGCATTCTTAGGCTCTGTGATTATACGCATAAGTGCTTCTTCATCAAGCAAATCAAGGGTGACTACTATAGGTACTCGCCCGATAAACTCAAGTATCATACCGAATTTAACAAAATCCTGTGGAGCAATCTGCTTAAAGCAGTTCAGATATATCTTTCTTAGATTTATCCTCTATCTCGCCACCAAAACCGATGGATTTCTTATCAATTCTTGCGCCGATGATGCTCTCTATTCCATCAAAAGCTCCACCACAGATGAAAAAGGATGTCCTTTGTATCAATCTGTAAAAACTCCTGATGCGGATGCTTTCTTCCACCCTGAGGGCGGTACAGAAGCAACAGTTCCTTCCGAGCATCTTAAGAAGTGCCTGCTGAACACGCTTCACCTGATACATCTCTGGTTATAGAGGTGTTCTCAGACTTTCTGGTTATCTTGTCTATCTCATCGATGTAGATAATGCCGTGTTCTGCTCTATCTATGTCGTAGTCAGCTGACTGGATGAGCTTAGAAGTACATTTTTCAACATCCTCACCCACATAGCCCGCCTCGGTAAGAGTCGTTGCATCAGCTATTGCAAAAGGCACATTGAGAAGCTTGGCTAAGGTCTGGGCAAGATAAGTCTTACCTGAACCTGTTGGACCAACCATAACGATGTTACTCTTCTGCAGCTCAACATCCAGACTCTTTCCCATTGATACTCTCTTATAATGGTTATAAACCGCTACAGCAAGAGCGCTTCTTGGCATCATCTGACCTATTAGCATACTGGTCAAGAAAAATCCTTAATCTGCTCAGGTTTGTAGAGGTTGAAGCTGTCTACAGCCTCATCAAGTTCAAACTCTTCTTCGATGATTTCAGAACAAAGCACACACTCATCACAGATGTATACACCATAGACCCGCGATGAGCTTTCTAACCTGATCACTGTATCGCCACAAAAAGAACACTTCAATTTGCCCTGATCGTTACTTTTTGCCATCTATATCATTCCTCTATTCTATGCTCTCTTGGTAACTATTTCATCAATTAGACTAGCAATCCTTGACTTCTTCTGCGGTCATAGAGTTGTCACGCTCTATATCTCTTTCAATATCCTCTAAAGGTCTGCCTGTATTAGTCCGCAAGCATCTCATTAAGTCTCTTACGAGTCTTTATGATGTTGTCTGCAACAATCTTGATATCAGAAGCCTGACCTCTTGCACCGCCCGAAGGCTGGTGTATCATTATCTCAGAGTTAGGAAGTGCAAGTCTTTTGCCCTTTGCACCACCCGCCAGCAGGAAAAGGCTCCCATCTCGCTGCAAGTCCCATACAAATGGTAGATACATCACACTTGATATAATTCATAGTGTCATAAATAGCCATTCCGCAGTTACTGAACCGCCCGGACTGTTTATGTAAAGATGTATGTCTTTGAGGAGGATCTTTCTGCCTCAAGGAAGAGTAGCTGAGCAATAATAACACTTGCTGATACATCTGTTACCTCTTCACCCAGAAGATAATTCTGTCTTCCAGAGTCTGGAGTAAATATCATGAGTCTTTCTCCTCGACTGGTCTGTTCAATGACATAAGGCACTAAACTCATATTTTCCCTCCGATACTATTCTAATTATTCTTCCAGTTGTTGTTTCTTCTTTTTCTTTCTTGGCTTTCTTTTGCAGCGCTGCTTTGGAGCCTCTTCGGTATCAGCTTCTAACGCTGCATCTCTGATGAAAGTCAACTGCGCCTTAGATACTGCAAGGTCAGCCATCATCTTCTTCTCTTCTTCACCGATAGCCTCTCTTAGCTTCTCTATCTCCATATTGTATGACTTTGACATCTCTTCAAGCTCTTTGTTGAAATCTTCCTCAGAAGCCTCAATCTGCTCAGCCCTCTTTACAATAACCTCAAGCATCAAGTCTGCTCTGAATCCTCTTAAGAGCCTGTGGTCTGAGGTTCTCACTAAAATGCATCAGGAGTCATTCCTGTGAACTGGAAGTACTGCTCTGGGCTAAGTCCCTGCTGACGGATCCTGTTTGCAAATCCTGCGCCATCTGGCGTGTCTGTGATTCAATCATAGCCTCAGGAATATCCATCTTAGCTGCCTCGATAACTTTGTCAATAGCAGCCTCTTCCTTTGCACTCTTAGCAGTATTCTCTTTCACGCTCAGCTATTCTCTTCTATAAGAGCTTCTTTGTATCTGATACGCAGTATCATACTCGCTGATATCCTGTACAGATTCATCATCAAGCTCGAGGAAGCTCCTTACGCTTAATCTCCTTAAGAACTACCTTGAAAAGTAGCAGGCTTTCCGGCAAGAGGCCTTTGCGTGATACTCCTCAGGGAAGGTTACATTCACATCGAACTCTTCTCCTGCCTTGTGACCAACGATCGCTCTTCAAAGCTGCAGTAGCTTATCGTGAACCAAGAGTAAGAGGATAATTCTCGCTCTTACCACCGTCAAACTGCTTTGCCATCTACGTATCCGTCAAAGTCAATCACGGTCTCATCGCCATTTTCCAGCCTCGCCGTCTTCAACCTTTATTGTTCTGGCGTTTTTATTTCTATCCTGATCGATCTCATTGTTAAGCTCTTCTTCACGAAACGCTTAGTATCAGCCTTAGGAACTGAAACTCCCTTATACTCGCCAAGCTCAACCTCAGGCTTAACTGCTACTGTTGCAGTAAAGATGAAAGGCTTACCCTTTTTCAATCTGTGTTACTTCTATCTCCAGGCTGTGAAAACTATCTCTAAGTCGCTCTCTTTAACAGCTTCTTCATATGCTGCACCGATGAGTTTTCGTTAGCAGCATCCTCAAAAATCTTCTGCACCGTACATTTTCTCAATCATAGCAAGAGGTGCTTTTTCCTTACGGAAGCCCGGAACAGCAATTCTGTTCTTCTGCTTATGATATACTTTGTTGATTGCTTCCTCTAATTCTTTTGCTTCTCTTTCAATGGTAAAGCTTTACCATATTCTTCTGCTCTAAATTCTCGATCTTTACACTCATATTAAATAATATCCTCCTTAAACTATAGCTAAATATGCTATGACAGTTTATCATTATAGCATAGGGGCTTTGAAATTACAAGAGTAACCCTAGCAAAGTCAAACAAAAGTCACAATTCTAGTTTTTCAACTTAAATGCAACATGGTATTGCACCTACTTTGACATATACCCCTATTGCATTTAACCTGATGAATACGCATTCAGGCTTGTTTACTGACCTTTTGCCAAATGATTCTTAGAAACCATTTACACTGTATCTTGTTCCTCTTCCGTTACCGAGCTTTTCTGTATAGCCTCCTTTCTAATAAGCTGTTAAGTATCCTTACTGTCTTTGTTTTCCCAAATCCTGTTAGCTCCATGACTTCAGATGATGTATGTGATCTGTACTAGATTACTACACATGCTGTATTCATCATCATAGTTTTAGGCAGCTCACTCTCTGTACGGGAGAGATAGTTTTATAGAGTTTTTCATATACAGTAATAACCGGTTTAATCTTGCTGTCCTTATAGGATGCAAGAAATACGATGTATTCCGTTCCAAAATCGCTCAATAATTCCCAAGTCTAAAGAACACATTTCCAATTATTGGATTTCTTAATGCTGATATTTGACCGTCTATATATTCTTCTTTGGTCAAATCCTTTGAGGAAGCTGCCCGGTGAAATAATTTCTATTTTATCATCAAACATAGATATATTTATATTTGATTTAATATCCCATGTTCTATGCACAAGAGCATTGCAACAGCCTCTCAGCTCTCTCTAGTATTTTTCAATCCTTTTCTCAATGAACGCTTCAATAACTTCATATTGATAGTACTGCCTATATTTTTCTAAAGCCTTATCATACTGTCCAGAAGCCTAGAAATACCGACATATTCCGCTCTATCAAAAAAGTATTAATATCTTTACCAGATCTAACCATCATCTATTCCCGGAAAAGTCATTATTATCCAATGAAGTTCTCCTGCAATAGTATATCCTTCTCGCAACTTGTTATACAATTCGAGAGTTATCAGTAAATCTTTTTGTGAGTTTTTCTACCCCCATTACGCTCTTTAATTTTTCTCCTAAAACCTTAAACTCCAGTCTGTTTTTGAAGATCAGCCTGTCATATGATTTGTTTTGTCCGCTCAAGTATGAGTCTTGTCAACTCTAAAAGCATCTACTCTCAATAGTAAGCTATCGTTTCTTTTATACGCCTTTGATTTATAAAAATATGGTTTATAGCTTCCTTCTTTTTACTGTTAAGCGTTATTATATTTTTCATCACTAATCGATTAAACTGTAGTCAGGAGAGCAGGTTTTAATAGAATCATTTATCATATTTTTCAATGTTAAGGCAGGTACTTTTTGACATCTTTTATCACAACACTCCCATTATCTTTTCTTCCAAATTCTATCTTTCCTGTTCCGTAATTAGCATAAAGCACTCACTGTTTTTAGGAATGTATTTGATACTGTTTCCTTAAATTCCAGGAGTTTTGTTTCCCTCATAAGTTCCTCCTATATATATTATTGTTGTGAGCTTCATATGTTGGTTTACTGCTTAACTTTTCCAACACTATTGTCTTCAATCTGTCTCCATTAATCACTAGCATTATAGCTTTACAGAAAGGAACCGAGCGGGCAGCAAAATTTTACGTTCGCTTCGGTCAATCTCATCGCAGTTCTTACCTCTATACTAGTATTAAGACTTAGAACAGATTCTAGAAGATACCTAGTATACTCTGACAAAGGATTCTGTAGTACTCTCCATTTCTTAATCTGGTGCTGGGAACGGTTCTTCGTCACGTCCATCTTGATTAAGTGTGGAAATTGCTGCCAAAGCAGTGCTCATTTATTATGAAGTTGTTGTTAATGATTTCGATTTATTACCTGTAAAAATGAATATAATAAATGATAATGTTGGTATATTTAATATTAACATTATCAAAGCAAAATCGTCAACAGGATAGCACTTTTCTTGAAATCGTAACGGTGGCAATTTCTGCGGCATCTTTTTGATATGCTATAACTAATACTTAAGTCTCTCCGTGTATGCGTTTGACTTATTATTGCATTTTATCTGTTTGAGACTAACCTATAAGATTATTGCTATGATTAATACTATCATTAATATATGCACCCAACAAATCGATCAAAACAGAGTTGGGATAATCAATAGTAAAATTTTATCTGAACAAATATGCAATTTATAACTTATAATAGCAAGAAAACAATATATAACAATCCAACCATTTGCTTGTATCCTCCTAAATTTCATTAATTTAATATTTTGTCATTATAAATTGATATCATTTTAGATACCAATATGAAAATTCTTTTTAATTAAAGACAAATGCTTGAAAATCCAGCAATTTTTAATTGATATATTGTTAACTCTATTTCATCCACTTTTACGTTTACATAAAGACCAGAAAAAGCGAGCGTAAAATCTCAGCGTTCCGCTCCACTGCTTTCAATTTCTGCGTCCTTTACCACTGGCGAGATGCAAACCCAAGTTCTCTATGTCAGTATCTCTAATATATAAGCTTAGGTATGATTATATCCTCTTCCACACCACTCTTGGGTCGTCAAGTGAAAAATTACCTCTTCATTCTCAGATATTTCCTTTGTAATAAGCCCATTTTGCCCTGTAAACCTAACTATATATCTGCCGTCTTCGGGGCAAATAAAGCCAGGCTTTTAGCGTCAAAGAAGCTTAATTTAATGCAGTCTTCTCCCTTAGAATACTCGCATGTAAGAAGCATTCCCTTGGACACCCAGGTCTCGCCGCCTTTTATAGCGTGGGATAACTCTGCTTCAATATCTCCGTCTTCCTCTCCCTCGATATACGTGGCATACTGATTTGCCCATGTCCCGGTAGACCGTGCAAATCCATGCTCACGCAAGGTCGCTGCAAGCCTCTTGCCATCTGGCGTTAGCTCCCTCCCACCAGAGGTCCCTTTTCATTTTACTTTCGTGTAAAGGCTCAGGGTTGTTAAATACCTCAATAAAATCAACAGCAGAAAAAGTCAACTTCACGCTTCGTTTCAAACCTGCATCCCTTTGCAAAGGTGCACCAAAAGGAGAAAGGATGGGGCAATCCCAGCCAAGGCTCCCTCAGCCCTGGCGGCGTGAAGCAAAAGCTCAGGCTTAAAAGTCAATCGAGTCCCGAGGCACATAGACCTTGAGGAGAGTTCAGACAGAGGATATGACCGTAATAAGTCGTATGTCCATACCGTAGATACATTTTATCTCATGATCCCCATTATCTAAAGTTTTTAATAATAGAATGTCCCGAAAAATGGTGTTGTGGTCAGTGATTGCAAAGGCATCACCTGTCCAGCCTCCATCAGGTTTCAAGCAATTCCTTACAGCTAAGAGAGCTGTCCGGATTCTGTGGTGCTGATTGCGAGAGTTCAAAGCCCTCTTAGACATCGCCCTAACTCCTCTCTCTCTAACGCTTGCCTCATAAGGGGTTTCATCCATCGGCACGTTAAACACAAGTACAGTGACCTTTAGCACACCCTCAAGGCTTTCGGGCATCCACACAGGCACTTCCAGAAGCTTAAGAAGGACCATGCTTATGCCTTTTCAAGCCTTTGCTTATGAATACAGCCGATGAATTCGTCATTAAGGGTTGCCATAAAGATGAATCTCTGTTTTCATATTGTGGAGAGGCAGTTGTCAGGTACTTCCTCATCATTTTCTCCAGAGGCTGATGCCATACTCTTTTGCAGAATTTCTTTCATTTCCTCCAAGGGAACCATATCCGCTGACGGAAAGAGCTGCTTTGAAAACTTCAGACAAATGTCACAACTCACTACACTTATAAGGCAGGCAGATAGTATAGGTTATCTGACCTACAAAGCCCAGGTAAGCTCTCCCTTTACCCTGTACAATTCTTCCATAAAGCCTCCTAATAAGGTAAAAATCCTCTACTGTGTTGAAGTATGCTACAGCTTCCTGTCATTTACTTTAATGTAGAAGTTACTATATGACTGACTATAAGAATCCCTAAGTCTCTATCTTGCTTTCTGTACATAGGGGTTTCCTCTGACTTATATATCTAATACTGACTGTCTTATAACCCACCTTTTTAGATATGTCTGTAACACTTTCCTCATTATTTTTCAGATAATCCTTTGCTGCCTTTATCCTAAGTTCCGTAAGATAATTAATCAGCGGCGAGCTGTTAGTCTTCTTCTTAAATAGGACAGAAAAATAATTGATATTTAGGTCATATCTTTCCGCAATGTCATTTTATACTTATATCCTTGTTAAAAATTATTCTTCATAAACTCTATTGCAGAAGGATTTTTCATCCGCAATCTTTTCCTTGTCTCCACTCTTCTTAGAGAAACACTCTATGATTGAAGTCAGTTCCTCTCCTGACCTCTTCTGTCTTCAAACCTCCCCGACCTTGAAAAATGCAGAAAGTATGGTCTCAACATCATTTTCCTCATAATCAACCAGAATTTCTTAGCAGGAGGTTTATACCCTCACCCACATAACCCTCAGATAGTTAATTCCGTATCTTCTAAGGGTATCTTTGAAAATATATCAAGGCAACATTTTAGCCTTTTCAATCTCCTTTCTTTTTGATATAGTTTTCGAAGTTGTTAAAGCTCCGATATAGGAAAACTCTCAATAAGGCATCCTTTCATATCTTCATAAAAGTAAATAACGCCTTGCCAAAAGCATAACCTGATTGAGGGCTTTTCTGCCTGTTTGAGACTCTTTTCATTATTTTTTAACAGCTTACTCATACCGAAGGAATAATATTATATTCATATATTTTTCAAGCACAGCCGCAGTGCCACAAATATCTTCTCAAGTC
>BNJT01001708.1_pt1 | contig 22100 bp, 44 predicted proteins | sample 8540491 | NCBI WGS metagenome assembly BNJT01 (sample SAMD00202455, study PRJDB9452) | human saliva metagenome | host: Homo sapiens | reverse complement strand
AAATAAATCCAAACGCCCTTAGGGCGTTTTTCAAAGCTACCATAATACTTGAAGGAAGAGGTGGGGGACATTAAAGTAAAGCTTAACAAGTGACAAACACAAAGATACAAATACACTTGTTAAAGGAGAAACTATGTTTAAACGAAATTATCGGAAGAATATCGGTCTCATGGCTGGTGTGGAATTTTTGCCTTTTTGGGCATTACCAGCTTTTTGGATTCTATTTCTCAGTCAAAACGGGATGTCGCTTTGGCAGATTGGCTTATTGAAAGTATTTTTCATGCCACTAGTGTCATCTGTAGAATTCCCTCTGGAATGTTAGCTGACCGCTATTCCTATAAAACCAATCTGTATTTAAGTCGAATAGCTGGGATTGCGTCGTCTATTCTCATGTTACTAGGACAAGGTAATTTTTTGATTTATGCACTTGCTATGGTGGTGAGTGCCTTGTCTTATAATTTTGATTCGGGGACGAGTGCAGCCATGGTTTATGATTCAGCCGTGGAGGCTGGATTAAAAAGAGCGTTACTTATCTATCTCAAGTTTTTATGTCAGAGAGTCGCAGAAGGAACTCGGTCTTTAGGGACGGTTTTAGCAGGATTTTTGTCCATGGTCAATTGCACTTGACCTACTATATCATGATTGCTACTTCGATTATCGTTCTTTTCTAACTTGGATGCTAAAAGAGCCTAGTGTTAAAGCGCAAAAATCTGAGCGTTTGACGATGAAAATGATTATGTTGACTGTCAAAGAGGAGTTGCAGAGAAATCCCAGTCTTTTTGGCTGGATGATTCTGTCCCAAATCATCGGAACACTTATGTGTATGTTTTATTTTTACTATCAAAATCAACTGCCTGACCTAGAAGGATGGCAGATTTCGATGAGTCATGCTGATGGGCAGTGCTTTTGAATATCTGGGCAGTTTATCTAGCAAAGTAAGATTGGAAAGAGGTATTCAGCCTGTAAAGCTCTTTCCCATTCTTGTACTCTTGACGGGAGTGACCTACTTACTTTCCTACTTTGGAACGCCACTGATTTATATTTTTGATTTATTTGATTAGTAACGCTTTATATGCTCTCTTTCAACCGATTTTTGACAACGATTTACAAAAGCGACTCCCAAGTGAGGTACGGGCAACCATGCTAAGTGTCTACTCTATGATGTTCAGCCTGAGTATGATCGTCATTTTTCCTCTGACAGGGTGGTTGATTGACTATCTAGGATTTGTAGTAGCCTTTCTTTACTTAGGGTTCATTTTAGTACTAGCCAGCTTTTTGCTATTTTTCATTTTGAAAAGAGATGGCCGGATTTTTGGAACTAAAAGAGAATGTTATTTCTAAGAAATAGAGTTATTTTTCACTTTTTATCTTTTTCTCTTGCCATCTACTAGCTTTTCTAGTATAATAGTTTAATTGTGAGCAAACCTCACTTACCCCTTGCAAAGGCTAGGGGTCATTAGACCAAAAGGAGGAACATATCAATGGCTAAATACGAAATTCTTTATATCATTCGTCCAAACATTGAAGAAGAAGCGAAAAACGCTTTGGTAGCACGTTTTGACTCTATCTTGACTGACAACGGTGCAACTGTTGTTGAATCAAAATCATGGGAAAAACGTCGTCTTGCATACGAAATCCAAGATTTCCGTGAAGGACTTTACCACATCGTTAACGTTGAAGCAAACGACGACGCAGCTCTTAAAGAGTTTGACCGTCTTTCAAAAATCAACGCTGACATTCTTCGTCACATGATCGTCAAACTTGACGCGTAAGAAGGTAAATTATGATTAACAATGTTGTACTTGTAGGGCGTATGACACGTGACGCTGAGTTGCGTTATACCCCATCAAATGTAGCAGTTGCGACTTTTACTCTTGCAGTAAACCGTACATTCAAGAGTCAAAATGGCGAACGTGAGGCTGATTTTATCAATGTCGTTATGTGGCGCCAACAGGCTGAAAATCTTGCTAACTGGGCTAAAAAAGGCTCTCTTATCGGGATAACCGGTCGTATCCAGACTCGTAGTTACGATAACCAGCAAGGACAACGTGTCTACGTGACAGAAGTCGTGGCTGAGAATTTCCAAATGTTGGAAAGCCGTAGTGTGCGTGAAGGACATACAGGTGGAGCTTATTCTGCACCAACTACTAGTCATGCAGCACCTACAAATTCAGTACCAGACTTTTTCACGTGATGAAAATCCATTTGGAGCAACCAATCCTTTGGATATTTCAGATGATGATTTACCATTCTAATGGACAATTAAATACTATAAAGGAGAAAAAAACATGGCTCAACAACGTCGTGGCGGATTCAAACGCCGTAAAAAAAGTTGATTACATCGCAGACAAACAAAATTGAATATGTTGATTACAAAGATACTGAGCTTCTTAGCCGTTTCGTTTCAGAACGTGGGAAAAATCCTTCCACGTCGTGTAACAGGAACTTCAGCTAAAAACCAACGTAAAGTAACAACAGCTATCAAACGCGCTCGCGTAATGGCTTTGATGCCTTTCGTAAACGAAGATTAAAAAGACCCACCTGGGTCTTTTTCAGATCTGAGTTGAGCCCTCTTTGTTTCAGACTCCGTACGGGCCTTTTTATCAGATCCAGTGAATCTCTTTTTCATGACTTTGAAAAACAAGGACTCTATTAAGACCCTTAGGGCTCTCTTTTTCCCGAGTCTTGAGTAAGATTGCGTTTTGGGTCCGTACTTTTTCAGGCTCTTTCGTTTCTTTTTACGATAGTTTTTATCTGATCGTGTGCTATAATGGTAGGAGAAAGCTTTAAAGGAGCATCTGTCATGAAGACGACATTGTTCAATTAGAAAAATGCAAGTAAGTATGATATTAAAGAATCTATCTCATGGATTTATCAATCAAGGGTTGGCCCGGTAGAGAGGAAATTTTGGCTAGGTATTTTCTTGAACAAGAATGTGGGAGAGAGAAGTCTCAGTTGCAGAGGTTGAGGGTGCTAGTAGCAGGGTACATCACTATTTTACCAATTGCCAAGCAGGGTCCCTTTGCTGGAATGGCTCCAGAACTTTATCAGATTTTTAATGTCTTTGAGTCTTTTCAAAATCAAGGCATTGGAAATCTCTTGATGGAAGAAGCGGAGAAAACGAGTCAAGCTTTATATCGGAGTAAGGTGACGCTTGGTGTTGGGCTCCATTCAGGTTATGGACCTGCTCAGAGATTGTACATCAAACGAGGCTATATTCCAGATGGGTTCAGGTGTCTGGTATCGAAACCAACCCGTTGGAAATGAATGTCACTATTCAAAATAATGATGATTTAGTTTTGTACTCTAGTCCAAGGAATTTGAATAAGAGATAGCGAATTTTTGAAGATATGGGATTCTCTACTTTATGGTATAATGGAAAGAGTTAGATTGAAAGGAGGTAGAGAGATGGATGCGAAATTAAAATATAAGGCAAAAGAAGATTAAAGATTATCTTCTTTGATATTGATGATACCCTTGCGTACGTCAAAGACTAGGTTTTATTCCCAGCTACGATTCCCACGGTCTTTAAAGCAGTTGCGAGAAAAAGGGATTTTGACAGGAATCGCCTCTGGGCGAGGGCATTTTTCGGTGTTGTTCCAGAGATTCGAGACCTCAAGCCGGACTTTTTGTAACCTTAAATGGTGCCTACATAGAAGATAAAAAAAGGGCAAATGTCGTTTATCAACATAAGATTGAGAAGAAAGATGTAGAAGAATACATTTGCGTGGACTAAGAGAGAGGGAATTGACTATGGCTTTAGTTGGAAGTCATGCTGCCAAACTATCCACTCGAACAGAACTGATCAGTCAGGCTATTGATCCAATTTATCCTGACTTGGATGTGAATCCAGATTTTTCATGAAAAAGAAGACATCTATCAGATGTGGACCTTTTGAGGATAAAGGAGATGATCTGAGCTTTGCCGAACAGTCTCTCAGATAAACTTTCGCATGGTTCGTTGGCATGAACATTCGTCAGATATTGTGCCGATTTCAGGCTCCAAAAGCGACAGGTGTAGCAAAAGGTTGTAGAACACTTAGGTTTGAAACCAGAGAACGTCATGGTCTTTTGGAGATGGACTCAACGACTTGGAACTCTTTGATTATGCTGGAATCAGCGTTGCAATGAGAATTTCTCATGACAAAAATCAAAGAAAAAGCAGATTATATTACAAAAAGCATTAGAAGAAGATGGCATTTTTGATGCCTTAGAAGGATTTGGTATGGTAGAAAAAAAGAATTGCATTTTCCCACAAGTAGACATTGAAACAGTAGAAGGTCCGCTTGCGACCATTAAGACAAATCACGGAGACTTGCGTATCAAGCTTTTTCCTGAACATGCTCCCAAAACAGTAGCAAACTTTGTTGCTCTTTCAAAAGACGGTTACTATGATGGTGTGATTTTCCACCGAATTATCAAGGACTTTATGATCCAAGGTGGAGACCCAACTGGTACTGGTATGGGGGAGAATCAATCTACGGCGACTCTTTTGAAGATGAATTTTTCTGAAGAACTTTATAATATCCGTGGTGCCCTTTCTATGGCCAATGCGGGTCCAAATACCAATGGTAGCCAGTTCTTTATCGTGCAAAACCAACACTTGCCATACTCTAAGAAAGAGATTGCGCGTGGTGGTTGGCCTGAACCAATTGCAGAAATCTATGCAGAACAAGGTGGAACTCCTCACCTTGACCGTCGCCATACTGTTTTTGGGCAATTGGTAGATGCAGCATCTTTTGCTGTCTTAGATACCATTGCAGACTGTTGAGACTGGTGCAATGGACAAACCAGTTGAAGATGTGGTTATTGAAACGATTGAAATTGAGGACTAGGATGAAAAATTGGTGATAAGCTAAATGGGCGTATTACAGGAATTCAGCCCTATGGTGCCTTTGTCGAATTAGAGACAGGGGTGATTGGGCTGATTCATATCTCAGAGATTCGGACAGGGATTTATCGAAAAATATCTATGAAGTTTTGAAAAATTGGTGATGAGGTTCAAGTACAGGTGGTGGATTTTGACGAATACACTGGAAAAGCCAGTCTTTCTATCCGTACTTTGGAGGAAGAGAAACATCAATTGCCAAGACGGAGACGTTTTTCAAATGATCGGATCAAGTACGGATTTGCACCACTTGGGCGAATGATGCCGATCTGGACAAAGGAAGCCCTCAACAATCTGAAAGAGAAAAACACTAGTCTATTAGATTTCGTATCTTTTATTAAAATCGTATATGCAAGAACAATTATTAAAACCAGGAGAGCGAATCAATCAGCTCTTTTCGACAGATATCAAAATCATTCAAAAATAAAGAGGTGTTTAGCTATTCGGTGGATAGTGTACTCTTTGTCGCGCTTTCCGCGCTTTCCTAAACGGGGCTTAATTGTGGACTTTTGTGCAGGAAATGGGGCAGTAGGGCTTTTTGCCAGCACTCGTACTCAAGCGCAGATATTATCTGTAGAGATTCAGGAGCGCTTGGCAGATATGGCGGAGCGTTCGGTTCAGTTGAATGGCTTGGAAGAGCAGATGCAGGTCATCTGTGATGATTTGAAAAATATGCCTGCCCACATTCAAGGGAAGTAAGGTGGATATGATTTTGTGCAATCCACCTTATTTTCAAGGTGGATCCACATTCCAATCTCAACGAGAGTGAACACTACCTCCTAGCAAGACACGAAATTGCAACTAACCTAGAAGAAATTTGTCGAAGTGCTCAGAGTATTCTCAAATCCAATGGCCGTTTGGCCATGGTTCATCGTCCAGATCGGCTCTTGGATATCCTAGACATGCTCAAACGCCACTAATTTGGCACCCTAAGCGCCTGCAATTTGTCTATCCTAAACGAGAGAAGGAGGCCAATATGCTCTTAATCGAAGCTATCAAGGATGGATCGACAAGTGGCTTCAAGGTCCTGCCACCACTCATTGTTCACAATGATGATGGTTCTTATACGCCAGAAATTCAAGAGATTTATTATGGATTATAAGGCTTATATGTATGTGCTGGAGTGTCGTGATGGTTCCTATTATACCGGTTATACGACGGACGTGAGAAGACGCCTCGCTGTCCACAATAGTGGGAAGGGAGCCAAAGTATACACGAGCTCGCTTTGCCAGTCAAACTCGTCTATGCTCAGAGGGTTTTGCCAGTAAGGAAGAAGCCATGTCTGCTGAAGCTCTCCTCAAACGTAAGAAGACGTCACAGAAAGAACGATTTTTATCCGAAAAATCAAGAGAAAAATCTAGTCAACCATATTGATATCTAATGAGGAGTCCTTTGACTCCTCTTACTTTTTGTCAAAAGAGGAAAAAAAGTGCTAAAAATAAGATGAATAAATTTAAAGAGGTATTATCATGTCTAAGATTCTAGTATTTGGTCACTAAAATCCAGACTCAGATGCCATCAGGGTCATCTGTAGCCTTTGCTTATCTTGCAAAAAGAAGCTATGGATTGGACACAGAAGCAGTAGCACTCGGTACTCCAAATGAAGAAACAGCTTTTGTTTTGAACTATTTTTGGTGTAGAAGCACCGCGTGTTATCACATCTGCTAAAGCAGAAGGTGCAGCGCAAGTTATCTTAACTGACCACAATGAATTCCAACAGTCAGTGTCAGATATCGCTGAAGTAGAAGTTTACGGTGTTGTAGACCACCACCGTGTGGCTAACTTTGAAACTGCAAGTCCGCTCTACATGCGTTTGGAGCCAGTTGGATCAGCATCTTCTATCGTATACCGTATGTTCAAAGAACACGGTGTAGCAGTTCCTAAAGAAATCGCAGGTTTGATGCTTCTAGGTTTGATTTCAGATACCCTTCTTTTGAAATCACCAACAACACACCCATCTGATAAAGTCATTGCTCCTGAATTGGCAGAATTAGCAGGCGTGAACTTGGAAGAGTACGGTCTTGCTATGTTGAAGGCTGGTACAAACTTGGCAAGCAAATCTGCTGAAGAATTGATTGACATCGATGCTAAGACTTTTGAACTCAATGGAAACAAAGTTCGTGTTGCCCAAGTCAATACAGTTGACATCGCTGAAGTTTTGGAACGTCAAGCTGAAATCGAAGCAGCTATGCAAGCAGCTAATGCAGCAAACGGCTACTCTGACTTTGTCTTGATGATTACAGACATCGTGAACTCAAACTCAGAAATTCTAGCACTTGGTGCTAATATGGACAAAGGTGAAGCGCCTTCAACTTCAAACTTGAAAACAACCACGCTTTCCTTCCAGGTGCTGTTTCACGTAAGAAACAAGTGGTGCCTCAGTTGACTGAAAGCTTTAATGGGTAAGTTCCTGAGTGATAATTTAAACAAGGAAACTAACGTTTCCTTGTAACTAAAGGAGTTTTCGGCTCCTTTTTTTCTAGGAGAGAAAGATGTTAGAAAATGGTGATTTGATTTTTGTGAAGGACCTTTCAGATATGGGGCAGGCCATCCAGGCTTCTACTGGGAACTATAGTCATGTAGCTATCTTTTTGGACGGTTTGATCTACCATGCTAGTGGGAAAGGCAGGTGTCATCTGTCAAGAACCAGCTGAATTTTTGAACCGACTCATCTCTACGACCTTTATGTCTATCCAGAGCTGGAAGCTGACTTGGTGAAGGAGAAAGGCTTGCCAGCATCTAAGAGCCCCTTATAACAGCTCTTTTTTATCCAGATGGGAATGGCTTTTTATTGCTCCCAGTACATCGCTGAAATCCTACCGATTTTTTTGAGACTATTCCGATGCAAATTTGGGGATGGGGAGCAGGAGATTAGTGATTTTTGGAGGGAATATTATAGGAAACTCGAACTTCCTGTACCTTTGAACCAGCCAGGGACCAATCCTAGTCAGTTGGCAGCATCTCCTCTTTTAGAATGTAAAGAAAGGAATCTTCATGATTCAGATTTTTTTAATCCATCTCGTTTGACTCGACAGCCATTTTTTTATAGATTTGGTTGACTATCTGGACCAGCATGACGATGTGATTCTTCGGGAAATCAAGACTCAGTTTCCAGATGTAGCAGTTGATAAACTCATGGAAGAGTATATAAAGGCAGGTTTGATCCTAAGGAAAAACAAACGCTATTCCCTCAATCTACCTTTTCCAGAATCGATAGACAATCTAGCCCTTGACCAAGAAATTTTTGTCAGAGAGAACAGTCCAGTCTATCAAGCCTTACTGGAGAAGACTTTTGAGACAGAATTGCGCAATCAGACCAATGCAGACCATCTTTAGTTGAAAAAATCTGACTTTTGCGCGAACAAAAATGACCCTATCCAACTATTTCTACAAGGTCAAGCACCAATATCCTTTGACAGCAAAACAGCAGGAACTTTATGCCATTTTGGGAGATGTCAATCCTGAGTACGCCCTCAAGTATATGACGACTTTTTACTGAAAGTTTCTCAAAAAGACCAGCTCATGCAGAAACGCCGTGATATTTTTGTGGATAGTTTAGTCGTCTTGGGCTATATTGTTCAAAAACGAAGATGAAAAGTATGAGTTGGCTGTTGATTTCGACAAGGAGAGATTGTCTTTCTATTTGTCTTAATTGTTTGCTTTTTGAACAGATTGTTTGACTTTACTAAAGAATAAGCATAAACTGAATGTAAGCGATAACCATTATCGTATTAAAAGCAAAGGAGACAGAGTTATGTCACTTGAAAATAAATTGGAACAAGCAACTGGTGCTATCAAAGAAGGATTTGGGAAAGTTACTGGCGATAGCAAAACAGAAGCAGAAGGTGCTGTAGAAAAAAACAGTTGCGAAAAGCAAAAGAAGTAGTTGAAGAAGCTAAAGGCGCTGTAGAGGGTGCCGTTGAAGGTCTTAAAAACTCATTTAAGAAAGAAGACTAAAAATCAAGGGAATGTTTCCCTTGATTTTTTTATAGATAACGTTCTGCGATAGCTCGCGTCTCCAGGGATAGGCTTCTTTCTTTCCTTGGACGATCTGGTAGCAATCAGCTCCCTTACCTGCAATAATCACGGCATCGAGTTCTTGGTCTGTGATGGCCATTGCTCGCCTTTGATGGCTTGTTCGCGATCGGCAATCTTTTTCAACAGGATGACTGATATAGCTACTGATTTCCTCTGCAATGGCCATTGGATCTTCATAGTTGGGGTCATCCGCAGTGAGAAAGACTTGAATCTCAGGATGTTGATTGAGAAGGAGTCCAAAGTCTTTGCGACGACTTTCACCCTTGTTTCCAGTCGAACCGAGAACCAGGGCAATTTTTCCAGTTTGATGGGTTTCAACAACAGAAATCAGTTTTTCAGACTATCGCCATTGTGGGCGTAGTCGATGAAGACCTATGGCGCCATTTTTCTGAGTCAGGACTTCCATACGTCCAGGAACGCGGGTTGCAGCGATTCCTTTTTGATATCCTCTAGACTAGCACCTAGACGAAGGCAGGCAAGTCCAGCACGCTACGGCGTTTTCTTGATTGAAAATGGCCAATCAGTTGGATGTCATAATCTCCAGCAAGCTTACCTAAGGCAGAAAAGCTAAAGGCTTTGGAATTCTCAATTTGGTTATCAGACTGGCTACCATAGAAGTCATGCTCTTGATGTTCAACTTGTTCTTTTAGCACAGAAAAAGTGGTCCATGTCGCTATTAATGACAACTGCTCGGCTATTTTTTTCATCAAGAGACGTTTGTGGTAGAAATAATCTTCAAAAGCTTGGATGTTCAATTGGTCCGATATGGTCAGGGCTGATATTGAGGAACACCCTACATCAAAAGTCAGACCATAGACGCGTTTTACCAGATAGGCTTGACTAGAGACTTCCATGATGAGATGAGTTCTACCATTCTTAACAGCCTGAGCCATCATATCAAAGAGATCAATGCTCTCAGGAGTTGTGAGGGCAGACTTAAAGAAGGTCTTACCATCTAAGGTTGTATTCATGGTTGACAGCATAGCTGAGCGATGGTGTTGAGCCAAGATGTTATAGGCAAAAATAGGTACGTTGTTGTCTTTCCTTTTGTCCCTGTGAAGGCGATAATTTTGAGTTTCTCTTGTGGATTACCATAAAAACTCCATAGCAATCAAACTCATGGCTTTCTTAATATCGCTCACGACAATAACAGGAATACCGACTTCGTAGTCCTTTTTCAGCTACATACCATCCGAGACCTTGTGTAATAGCAGAGGTAAGGAATTCTTTTTAAAGAGCGCCTTTTGCAGAGTACCTTCTTTTACTTTTCTGCTGTCATAACTGATGCTATCAAAAAAACAACTTCACTGTAGTTGTAGTGGTAATGTCCTTGGTCAATAATCTCACGAAAAAGGCCATCTTTCTTTAGTATATCTAATACGGTTTCAATCTTAATCATACTTTCTATTATAAACTTCAAGCCCGAATTTTACAAGTAACAAGGAAAAAGTTTATAATGGAAGATAAGGAACTTTTCCTAGTTATCAAAAATTGAATGAGGAAGCTATGTCTAACGAAAAACAATCACCAGCAAGCCCAGATGTTGCGAGGACTGCTTGGCTAACAGCCAGTAACTTTATTAGTCGCCTCCTTGGGGCTATCTATATTATTCCCTGGTATATCTGGATGGGGACTTATGCTACTAAGGCAAATGGTCTCTTTACCATGGGCTACAATATTTATGCTTGGTTCTTGCTGATTTCGACAGCGGGTATCCCGGTTGCGGTCGCTAAACAAGTGGCTAAGTACAATACCATGCGGGAAGAAGAACACAGCTTTGCCTTGATTCGGAGTTTCCTAAGCTTTTATGACAGGCTTGGGCCTAGTCTTTGCCTTGGTCTTGTATCTCTTTTCTCCCTGGTTAGCAGACTTGTCAGGTGTGGGGAAAGACCTGATTCCCATCATGCAGAGTTTGGCTTGAGGCGGTCTTGATTTTCCCGTCTATGAGTGTCATCCGTGGCTTTTTCCAAGGGATGAATAACCTGAAACCCTATGCTATGAGTCAAATCGCTGAGCAGGTGATCCGTGTTATCTGGATGTTGCTGGCTACTTTCATCATCATGAAAAATCGGATCAGGGGATTACTTATCAGCGGTTACTCAGTCTACCTTTTGCGACCTTTGTGGGGATGGTGGCAAGTTTTGCAGTTTTGATTTATTTTCTTTCTAAGGAGGGACTGCTCCAAAGGGTATTTTGAAACACGAGATAAGATCAATAGTAAGCGACTTTTAGTCGATACCATCAAGGAAGCCATTCCCTTTATCCTGACAGGATCAGCTATCCAGCTCTTCCAAATTTTGGACCAGATGACCTTTATCAATAGCATGACCTGGTTTACTAACTATAGCAATGAAGACTTGGTTGTTATGTTTTCTTATTTCTCTGCCAATCCCAATAAAATCACCATGATTTTGATTTCTGTCGGTGTCTCGATTGGAAGTGTTGGTTTGCCACTTTTGACGGAAAATTATGTTAAAGGTGATTTGAGAGCTCTTTGCTCGTCTAGTTCAAGATAGTATGACCATGCTCTTTATGTTTCTCTTACCAGCAACGGTTGGAGTCGTCATGGTGGGTGAGCCTCTCTATACAGTCTTTTATGGCAATCCAGATAGTCTGGCCATGGGCTTGTTTGTCTTTGCGGTTTTGCAGTCTACTATTTTAGGCTTGTATATGGTTTTGTCTCCTATGCTTCAGGCTATGTTTCGCAATCGCAAGGCAGTTCTTTACTTTGTCTATGGATCAATTGCTAAGCTAGTCTTGCAATTGCCAACCATTGCTATTTTCCACAGCTACGGTCCCTTTGATCTCAACGACCATCGGTCTCATCATTCCAAATGTTCTGATGTACCGAGATATTTTGTCAGGTGACGGGTGCACGTCGTAAGATTATCTTAAAACGGACAATTTTGATTATGATTTTGACCATGGTCATGTTTATTTTGGTTGGTTTCCTACAGTGGATTTTAGGATTTTTCTTCCAACCAACGGGACGCTTCTGGAGTTTCCTTTATGTAGCCTCATCGGAGGCCTCGGGGGAGGACTCTATGGTTTGATGAGTCTTGCTACCCATCTATTAGATAAGATTATTGGGCAACCTCAAGCAGATCGCTTGCGAGCAAAAATTTAAACGATTTTAGTAACATAGATTTACAACTAAAAGAAATGATGGCTCTTTGTTAAGTGTTTGGGTTAGCTGACACTTAAATTTCTATAAAATAAAATCCCTAGAATCAATTGTTCTAGGGATTTATTGGGATGTGAGCATCATCAACTCTATAATCATAGCGATATACATGACTAAAGTTAGGAGAAAACCGGCTCTCCAGAAGAATTTGATAAATTTAGGGTAATAAAAAAACTTCGTTTTTGACGAGGAAAAAAGACTACAAGGAGGATGGCTAGGGAGAGAAAGTGCAACACCAAGTCGCGGTAGAAAGTTGTGGGTAAAGGCTTTAGCAGTGATAAGGTAATACTCAAATACCAAAAAGTGGAAAAGCTACATCCGCAAAGTTCAGTCCTAGTTTTTCAGTTTAAAAAGTTTTGTTACAATGATGGAGACCACGAGGGTTAATACTAACAATAAAAGTAGATGCTATTTTTCATTAAAAATCATACCCATATTGTATCATAAAAAACGCTAAAGGAAATGAGAAACAAGGGAATTTGTTGGAAAAGTCAGGCTTTTTGAGATTGTAGGTGTTTTTGTTATAATGAAAAGTTATGAAATCTTATAATACCTTGAATGATTATTATCGAAAAACTTTTTGGAGAAAAGACTTTCAAAGTTCCTATCGATGCGGGATTTGACTGTCCAAATCGGGATGGAACTGTAGCCCATGGGGGCTGTACTTTTTGTACGGTTTCTGGTTCTGGAGATGCCATCGTGGCACCGGATGCCCCTATCCGTGAGCAATTTTATAAGGAAATTGACTTTATGCACCGCAAATGGCCAGATGTTAAAAAAAGTATCTGGTTTATTTTCAAAACTTTACCAACACCCATGAAAAAGGTAGAGGTGATTCGGGAACGTTACGAGCAGGCTATCAATGAGCCAGGTGTAGTAGGAATCAATATCGGAACGCGTCCAGACTGTTTACCAGACGAAACCATCGAATATTTGGCTGAGTTATCGGAACGCATGCATGTGACGGTAGAATTGGGCTTACAGACCACCTTTGAAGCAACATCTGACTTGATTAACCGTGCCCATTCTTATGAATTGTATGTGGAAACAGTAAAACGCTTTGAGGAAATATCCCAAGATTGAGATTGTTTCCCATTTGATCAATGGTTTGCCCGGTGAGACTCATGAGATGATGATTGAAAATGTCCGTCGCTGTGTTACGGATAATGATATTCAAGGTATTAAAGTTGCATTTGCTTCATCTCATGACCAATACACGGATGCAGCGGGATTATCACGAAGGACGCTTTGCAACTGATGAGTCAGGATGAGTATGTCAAGGTCATTTGTGACCAACTGGAAATCATCCCCAAGCATATCGTCATCCATCGAATCACGGGAGATGCACCTAGAGATATGCTGATTGGTCCCATGTGGAGCCTCAATAAATGGGAAGTACTAAATGCTATTGAAACTGAAATGAGACGTCGTGGAAGTGTTCAAGGATGCAAGGCTGTAAAACAGGAGTTTGAAAAATGAAAAAGACCACTTGAGATGGCACATGATTTTTTTGGCTGAGGTTGTGACTCAGAATGATATCGTAGTGGATGCGACCATGGGCAATGGCCATGATACCCTTTTTTTAGCCAAGCTAGCCAAGCAAGTCTATGCCTTTGATATCCAGAAACAAGCTTTAGATAAAACCCAAGACCGTTTAAATGAGGAAGGTTTAGAAAATGTTCAGTTGATTTTGCAAGGGCATGAGACACTCGACCAGTTTGTGACAGAGGCTAAGGCAGGGATTTTTAATCTGGGTTATCTGCCATCTGCTGACAAATCCGTCATCACCCAAACCTCAGACTACTATCGAAGCATTAGAAAAGCTGTGTTACTTTGCTTGTCAAAGGGGGACGGATTGCAATCATGATCTACTATGGTCATGAAGGAGGAGACACCGAGAGGGATGCTGTATTGGATTTTGTTAGCCAGTTGAACCAACAAGAGTATACAGCTGCCATTTATCGGATTCTCAACCAAATCAATAATCCACCGTTTTTAGTTATGATTGAAAAAAATTAGAAAGATATAGACATGGATAAACAATACCTTCGTGAGAAGCTAGAGGCTATGCGCCAAAATTTTGTCGAGTCAACGCATCACGAGCGAGCAGTCGGGAGTGCTCGACGAAGCTACATATGAGCAAGAAAAATGCTCAAAAATCAAGAAAAAATTAGTAGCTCTTGAAATGGAACGATGTCAGAAAAAAATTGAGCACAAAAGACTGTTCCAAGATTGATCAGAAAAATCCAAGAGCAGAAGGAGATGTTTGAATTTTGTTGTAAAAAGACTAAGGAGGGTCTAGATGACACTACTAATTTACCTGATTCTATTTTTATTAGTCTTAATCGTTTCAACTACGACCAATAAACTTTTTGCCTTTTTGCCCCTCCCCTAGTACAAATCCTTTTGGGGCTTGGCATTGGTCTTTTTGCCCAATACTGACTTTCATCTTAATACAGAGCTGTTTTCTGGCCATGGTTATTGGTCCATTACTTTTCCGAGAGGCAGAAGAAGCCGATATTACATCTGTTTTAAAACACTGGCGCATCATTGTCTACTTAATCTTTCCAGTAATTTTCATCTCTACCTTGAGTTTGGGAGCCTTGGCTCATTTCCTTTTGCTGAGTCTTCCCTTAGTCGCCTGTTTGGCTGTTGGGGCAGCGCTTTGGTCCGACGGATCTGGTAGCCTTTGCTTCTCTTTCTGAGCGTTTTCGTTTTCCCAAAACGGGTATCCAATATTCTCAAAAGGAGAAGGACTTTTAAATGATGCTTCTGGCTTGGTTGCCTTTCGGGTGGCACTGGCTGCATGGACAACAGGCGCTTTTTCCCTCAGTCAGGCTGGAACTTCCCTAGCACTTTCTATCTTGGGTGGTTTTGCAGTCGGTTTTGTGATGGCAATGATCAATCGTTTCTTGCATACATTTTTACTGAGTGTGCGAGCGACAGATATAGCGAGTGAACTCTTGCTTGAACTGAGTTTGCCTCTTATGACCTTCTTTATCGCTGAAGAAATCCATGTTTCAGGGATTATCGCAGTTGTAGTCGCAGGGCATTTTTGAAGGCCAGTCGTTTCAAAGAAAAATTACACTCCTCGAAGCTCAGGTAGATACTGTTACAGATACGGTTTGGCATACCGTTACCTTTATGCTCAATGGTTCTGTCTTTTGTCATCTTGGGAATGGAATTGGAAATGATAGCAGAACCTATCCTGACCAATCCCCTTTATAGCCCCTTACTACTATTAGTATCGGTAGTTTTGCTGACATTTTTACTTTTTGCAATTCGCTTTGTTATGATTTATGGCTTCTATGTTTGGAGAACACATGCCTCAAGAAAAAGTCTCCGTAAATACATGAAGGATATGCTTCTTTTGACCTTCTCTGGTGTTAAAGGGACAGTATCTATCGCGACCATTCTCCTCATACCAAGTCATTTAGAGCAGGGAATATCCTCTGTTGCTCTTCCTTGTAGCAGGCGTTACACTATTGAGCTTTTTAACGGGTTTGCTGGTTCTCCCTCACTTATCTGAGGAACAAGAGGAAAGCAAGGATCACTTGATGCATATAGCGATTTTGAATGATGTAGCTACAGAATTAGAAAAAGAGCTAGACCATCACAAGAACAAACTTCCTCTGTATGCAGCTATTGACAATTACCATGGTCGGATTGAAAACCTCATCCTTAGTCAGGAAAATAAGAGAGCTCAAGAGGACTGGGAGGCTTTAAAACTCCTCATCTTGAGTATCGAAAGTGATGGTTTGGAACAGGCTTACGAGGAAGGGAGAATCGGTGAGCGTGGTTATCAAGTTTATCAACGCTATCTGAAAAATATGGAGCAGAGTATCAATCGTAAGGTAGCATCTCGTCTTACTTATTACTCCTTGTATCACTCCGTATCTTACGTTTTCTCCTTCATGAGTTGCTGACTCTTGGTCAGACCTTCCGTAGTTGGAATGACAAGGAGCAACGTCGCTTCGAGCTATTGATTATGATCAAATATCCGAACTCTATCTGGAAAATACAGAGTTGATTATCGAAAGTTTGGAAAAATCTCAAAGGGGTTTACAAGAGTTCTCTGATTAGTTTTATGCAAGAGTCTCGTCTGCGCGAGACGGCCATTATCGGAAGTGGTGCCTTTGTCGAGACGTGTTATCAATCGCATCAAGCCAAACAATATCGATGAAATGCTACGAGGTTACTACCTCGAACGCAAGGCAATCTTTGAATACGAAGAAGCTAAACTGATAACAGCCAAGTATGCCAAAAAACTACGCCAAAATGTGAATAATTTAGAGAAATTATTCTCTGAAAAGAAGTGCAAATACTTTACCTTATGATATGCTAGATTTAATCAGAAGAACTTAGATGATGAAGAAAAAATGACGGAGGATGGAACATGAAAAAAAGTGGTGGAAAGAGCTGATGGACAGGCCCTTATTGAAAGCTTTTTGCATTATTATCAAGCATCTGATAGTGAGTTGACCAGTGTTGCAGTTGCCTACTATTGGTTGGTTTCAATCTTCCCCTTGCTGATGATAGTGGTCAATATTTTGCCCTATTTTCAAATTCCGATTTCAAATTTTTTGCTCACCATCAAGGAATTTGTGCCGGATACGGTCTATGATGTGGTCGCAAAAGATTGCCCGAGAAGTCTTGACTCAACCATCGACTGGTTTGCTGAGTTTTTGCAGTCTTGTCTGCCCTTTGGACCTTCTCGAAATCAATGGATTTCCTCCAAAAAAGCTTTTAATAAGGCCTATGGAGTGGCCAAGAGCCGAGGTATTATCTCCCATCAATTGATGAGTTTACTCGTCAGCTTTGGCTTGCAAATTCTTTTTGCCCTAGCCTTATTTTTGAGTATGTTTGGGCGTATGTTGCTCAACCTGCTCAAAACTTACTAGCAATCAGACAGTCCTTTCTTTGATTACCTACAGGACTTTACAGGCCCTTTGATTTATGCCTTGCTCTTTGCCATCTTGGTCATGCTCTACTATTTCCTTCCAAATGTCAGAGTCCCTCGTATTCGCTACGTTTTTTTCCTGGTAGTATCTTTTGTTTTGCTGACGCTTGTCTTTCTGTTGAATATCTTTTCTGTCTATTTCAATAACTATGTCAACCATCTAGTCGATGTCCGATTTTTCAGTTCCATTATCGTGGTGGTGATGATGTTCTGGTTTATACTCATCGCAAAGATTCTGATTATCGGAGCAGTTATCAATGCCAGTGTGCAGAGTTTGAAGGATCCAAAGTTTCGTGATAACACATTCTTTTTTTAAAAATGAAGAATAAAAAGACGCTTTGTTTTCAAAGCGTCTTTTATTACATTTGCAACAAAAATATGCTATTCTATCATCATAGATACGAGAGGAGGAAACATGTCGTTATTACGCGAAATCGGAATTATAGCACGTGCCTTGGACTCTATTGCCAATATCGAATTTCGTGATATAGACCTAGCTCGTGGTCAGTATCTTTTATTTGGTGCGAATCAAGGAGAACCCAGGAATCATTCAAGAAGTCTTGTCGGATTTACTGAAGGTTGACCGTTCGACAGTTGCTCGTTCAGTAAAAACTGGAAGAAAAGGGGTTAATAAAACAAGGAATGACCAGTACAAATCGGAAAAATAAAGAGTGGTTTGTCACTGAAAAAGGAGAGGCACTTTATCCTTTTTATCCTTGCTGAACATCACTACTCGGAGAATTCAGCCTTAAAGGGATTTTTCTAAGGAAGAAGCCGATGAACTGGAAAAAGCAACTGATTCGAGTTAGAAAAATATTACAAGTGATTGGGATATGGTCAAAAAAAGGCCAGAAAAGAAATTATTCTTAATGAGAGGTGAAAGATGAAAGTTATCGTTGAAAATGAATTTTGGAGTTTGTTTCCAGAAGCACAGATTAGCGTTTTTAGTAGTAAAGGGATTAGATAATACAGTTGATGAAAAGCAAGGATCCTATTTCAAAAACCTTGCTAGATAAGGGGAGCTAAACGAGCTGAGGATTTCATTTCGGATGAGAATTTTACTCAGAATGATGTCATTCAAGAATGGCGTCAGGCTTTCAGCAAGTTCAAAACGAAAAAGGAGCACGTTCTTCGATTGAAGCCCTACTTAAGCGGGTCAGTCAGGGAAGAGGTTTAATCCCATCAATCCCTTGGTAGACATCTATAATAGTGTCTCTCTATCTTATGCGGTTCCCTGTGGTGGCGAAGATGTGAACAAGATTGTAGGCAATCTTCATCTTGGTCAGGCTAAGGGAGGAGAACCTTTCTTTCCACTAGGAGCTGAAAACGATGCGCCTGCTTTACCTGAAGAAATCATCTATTACGATGATGAAGGAGCGGTTTGTCGTTGTCTTAACTGGAGAGGCACAGAGAACCATGTTGACGGAAGAGACAAAGGATGCTGTCTTAGTGATTGAAGCGATCAATGGTGAACAGGCGGCGCGTGCTCAGTCTGCCATGGAAGAATTACAGGACTTGGTAAAGGACTACTTTGGTGTTCAAGGCAAACTGGTTCATCTAACTAGAGTCCCAGAAATTACACTTTAAACAGAAATAGCCCTGTCATCTCTTAGGAATAAACTATCCTAAAGAAATGGCGGAGCTATTTTTAATAGATAAACATGGCATCACCGAAACTGAAGAAACGGTAGTGTTCTTGAATAGCGTGCTGATAAGCATCTAGGACTAAGTCACGACCTGCAAAGGCAGAAACCAACATGACGAGAGTTGATTTTGGCAGATGGAAGTTGGTTGAGAAAGCATCGACAACCTTCCATTCGTAACCTGGTTTGATAAAGATATTGGTCCAACCAGAATCTGCTTGGATTTGTCCCATCAAACTTGGAACCGATGGTTTCCAGTGTGCGGATCGAAGTGGTTCCAACAGCGATGACGCGACCACCATTTTTCCTTGACAGAGCGAAGGGTGGGCAGCTGCTTCATCAGAAAGCTGGTAGAATTCCGAGTGCATTTCATGTTCGTCCAGATTGTCAACAGAAACAGGTCTAAAGGTTCCTAAACCAACGTGGAGGGTCAAATAAACCAAATGGACACCCTTGGCTTGGATTTCTGCTAGCAGTTCTTTGGTGAAGTGCAGTCCAGCAGTCGGTGCTGCAGCAGAGCCACTTTCCTTAGCGTAGACCGTTTGATAGCGTTCACGGTCATCCAGTTTTTTTCGTGGATGTAGGGTGGCAGTGGCATTTCTCCCAGACTTTCCAAAGACTTCTAGGAAAAATTCCTTGGTATTCAAAGCGGACAATACGGCCTCCCGTGGGTCAATTCTTCCGTAACGACAGCGATGAGACGACCATCTCCAAAGCTGACGCGAGTACCGATCTTGAGGCGTTTGGCAGGTTTGGCTAGGACTTCCCACTCATCACCGGCAGTATTTTTGAGCAGGAGAAGTTCCACATGGCCTCCTGTTTCTTCCTTTTTGACCATAAAGGCGGGCTGGTAGAACACGGGTGTCGTTCATGACAAGGGCATCACCTGGTTCCAACATATCAATAATGGAGTGGAAGTGCTTATCCTGAAACTCTCCCGTTTCTCGGTTTACGATGAGGAGTTTAGAGGCATCTCGTTTTTCAAGTGGTGTTTGGGCAATCAATTCCTCAGGTAAGTGGAAATCAAAATCAGCTGTATTCATTTTTTTCATCATTCTTTCTAACTTCTAATCTTATCCATTATAACATGTTTCAAGTTTGGACGCTCTTTTTTTGGAAATTAAATCGTTTTCACTTGACAAAAATTGGTCTATACCATATAATGAATATAGAAATATGGAGGATATGAAATGAAAGTTATTAAAGTTGAAAATCAAGTCGAAGGTGGAAAAGTAGCTTTTGAGATTTTGAAGGAAAATTGGCCAATGGCGCTCAAACATTGGGACTTGCGACAGGAAGCAGCCCGCTTGAGTTTTACAAGGAAATCGTTGAGAGTGACCTTGATTTTTCAAATCTAACCAGTGTGAACCTTGATGAGTATGTAGGGCTTGATGGAGACAATCCTCAGTCTTACCGTTACTTTATGCAAGAACACTTATTCAACCAAAAACCATTTAAAGAGAGCTTTCTTACCCCGTGGGATTAAGGACAATGCTGAAGCTGAAGTGGAACGCTACAACCAAATTTTGGCTGATCATCCAGTTGATCTCCAAATTTTAGGAATCGGTCGCAATGGACATATCGGCTTTAACGAACCAGGTACTCCATTTGACAGTCAAACGCATCTAGTAGAACTTGATCAATCTACTATCGAAGCCAATGCTCGCTTCTTTGACAAGATTGAAGATGTCCCAACTCAAGCCATTTCAATGGGGATTAAAAATATCTTGGATGCCAAGTCAATTATTCTCTTTGCTTACGGTGAGTCAAAAGCAGAAGCCATTGCTGGCACAGTATCAGGCCCAGTGACTGAGAACCTCCCAGCAAGTAGCCTACAAAACCACCCTGATGTGACTATTATTGCGGATGCTGAAGCGCTCAGCTTGCTTGAAAAAGTAAAAATGACAAGAACCACTTGCTCTTTGGAGTGAGTGGCTTTTTACTCAAATGTTCACTATCCTGCTAAAGTGGTATAATATAGCTATACAGGAGGCTCGAACTTTGATTTATATAATCGGTTTTATTTGTTTTACTTTTTAATTTTATTGTTTTGTCGTCTCGTTCAGCAATCAAAGAATCCTTCAGGCTTTCTAGGAAAACAAATGATGAATTTATGGAATCGTGCCTATCTCCCCCATGTTTGTATGGGCAATTCGTCATCTGGATAGGACATTTTACCCTGTAATCTTAGATGTAGGAGTTGGGGAATGGTCGTTCAACCATCCTGCTGAAAGAAACTTTTCCGCAAAGTACCATAACTGGAATCGATATTTCAGATACTGCAATAGCTCAAGCCAAACAGGTAGAGATAACTAATCTAAATTTTTGAACGAAGAGACGTTAGGGAGACAGGCTTTTCTGATGAAAGTGTTGATTTAATCACAGCCTTTCAAACTCATTTTCATTGGCGGGACCTAGAGGCTTCTTTTATGGAACTTCGAAGAATACTCAAATCAGACAGGATGCTCTTACTGGCTTGTGAATATAACAAGTTGTCTTACTTTTTACCAGAGGTCCAAAGTGAAGAAAGCATTTAGACGATTTTTGTTATCAGTAGGCTTTGAGCTTGTAACTAGTCAAAGAAAGGGATCATGGATCCTTTATAAAATTGCTAAAAAAACTAATGGAGGTACAATCATGAAACAATTATTTTATGTTCATACTTTGCTGGAGTCAAAAAGCTTTTTAGCGATTATGCAAAGGAAAAAGAATCTAGAAAACAAGGTCTTATTTATTCCTACCGCTGGGAACAAAGAGGATTATACTGCCTATATCGATGAGGCTCAGCAAACATTCAAAGATTTAGGATTTGAGATAGAGGTTCTAGATATTGCTTCTTGTGATCGAGAAACTGCACAGGCAAAGATTTTCCAAAGCAAAATTCTTTATATCTCTGGCGGGAATACATTTTATTTATTACAAGAATTAAAGAAAAAACAACTCCTATCTCTTATCAAAGAACAAATAAAGAGATGGGCTGATCTATGTGGGAGAATCAGCAGGGGCTATCATTACCGCCAAGGATATTGACTACAATAAACTAATGGATGACAAGACGGTAGCGAAAGAGTTATCGGATACAACGGGATTGGATGAAGTGGAGTTTTATATCCTTCCACATTATGGTGAGGAGCCTTTTACTGATAGTAGCAAGAGGACCTTTGAAACCTATAAAAATCAGCTCGACTTAATGCGAATGAACAATTCACAAGCTGTTAGTGTAAATGATAAAGAAATAAAAGTTGTTTCTGAACAGGATTAAAAATAATTTTTCGCTATTATGACATCTATTCTAATACGTTGTCCCTTTTAAAAAGAAAAGGAAGATAATATAAGTTTATGGCAGTTTTTCCTTGACATTTAACCACTTTGCGTGTAAAAATAGAAT
>BNJT01002220.1_pt1 | contig 22128 bp, 16 predicted proteins | sample 8540491 | NCBI WGS metagenome assembly BNJT01 (sample SAMD00202455, study PRJDB9452) | human saliva metagenome | host: Homo sapiens | reverse complement strand
ATTCAACTCACAGAGTTGAATATTTTGATAGAGAAGTCTGAAACCCTCTTTTCAGTGATCTGCAAGTGATATTTGGAACCTTTGGGTCTTCGCTGAAAACGGATTTTTCGTGATAAATCCAGACAGAAGAATCTCCAAACTCTTTGCTGATAGTATTCAAGTGCCAGGAGGGAACCTTCCTCTGATAGAGTCAGTTTGAAACGTCTGGTTGTATTTCCGAGCGGATATTAGAGCGCTTTGAGGCCTATGCGGTAGAAAAGGAAATATCTCCCATAAAACCTAGACGTGAAGCAATCTCAGAAATCTACTGTGGTGATGGCTGCATTCCTACACACGGTGGAACATTTCTCTTGATAGAGCAGTTTTGAAACACTTTCTGTAGAATCTGCAAGTGGATAATTGACCGCTTTGAGGCCTTCGCTGGAAAACGGATTTCTCATGTTACTCTAGACAGAAGAATTTCAAAACACTGCTAGTGTGATGTTTGTATCCAAGTCACAGAGTGCAACATTCCTCTTGATAGAGCAGTTGGGAAACACTCCTTTGTAGAATTCTGTCAAATGGATATTTGGACTTTTGAGGCCTCTTGAAACGGATTTCTTCGGATGAATCTAGACAGAAGAATTCTCAGAAACTTCTTGTGATGTGTGTATTCAACTCCAGCGAGTGGCACCTTCCTTTGGATACAGCAGTTTTGAAACACTGTTTTTTTGTAGTATTTCCAAGCTGATATTTAGAGCGCCTTTGAAGCCTAAGTGAAAATGGAAATATCTCCCATAAAACCAAGACAGAAGCAATCTCAGAAACTAATGTGTGATGGCTGCATTCCATACACACACGGTGGACTATTTCTCTTGATAGAGCAGTTTTGAAACACTCTTTCTGCAGAATCTGCAAGTGGATAATTGACCTCCCTAGAGGCCGTCTGGAAACGGGATTTCTTCTATCTAAACCTACAGAGAAGAATTCTCAGTAACTCTTCGGATGTGCATTCGACTCACAGAATGGAACATCCCCTTTGATAGAGCAGTTTTGAGACACCGCTTTTGTAGAATTCCCAAGTGATATTTAGAGCACTTTGAAGTCTCTGCTAGAAAAGGAAAACATCTCATGTAAAAAGTAGATAGAATCGCCTCAGAAAGTGCTTAGTGACGCGGTGTGTTCAACTCACAGAGTTTAACGCTTCTTTTGATAGAGCGCTCTGAAACACCCTTCTTGTAGCTGCAAGTGGATATTTGGACCCATTTGAGGCCTCTTTGAAACGGGATTCTCATGTAACCTAGTATTGAAGAATTTTCAGAAACCCTTTGTGATGATGCATTCAATTCAAAGAGTGAAACGCCCTTTTCACAGAGCAGTTTTGAAACACTGTTTTTGTAGGATTTCCAAGGGATATTTGAGTAGCATTGAGCCTATGGCAGAAAAAGAAACATCTTCCAGTAAAACTAGACAGAATAATTCTCGTGAATCTGTTTCATGGCTGCGCTCAACTCATAGAGTAAAAACTCTTTCGATAGAGCAGTTTTGAAACACTCTTTTTGTAGTATTTTGCATGTGTATATTTAGAGCGTACTAGCCTCACAGCAGAAAAGGAACAACTCTCACCCAAAACCTAGACAGAAGCAATCTCAGAAACTACTTTTGGATGTGTGGATAACTAACTCACAGAGTGGAACTTTCCTTTAGTAGAGCAGTGTTGAAACACTCTTTGTAGAAACTGCAAGTGGATATTTCGACCTCTTTGAGGCCTCATGGAAACGGGATTTCTCCTATAACCGTAGACAGAAGAATTTTCAGAAACCCCATTGGGATGTGTGCTCTATCTCACAGAGTGGAGTCTCCGCTTGATAGAGAAGCTTTGAAACCCTGTTCTTGTAGGATTTCAAAGTGGATATTTAGACCACTTTAGTTTCAGTGAGTAGAAAAAGGGAAACATCTTCATGGAAAACATAGATAGAATCATTCCTCAGAAACAACTTTGTGATGTGCGTTGAACTCACCGCCTTTTTAACCTTTCTTTGGTAGAGAAGTTTTGAAACACTCTTTGTAAAGTCTACAAGTGGATATTTTGAGCCCTTGAGGCATTCTTTGGAAAAGGGAATGTCTCTACATAAAAGGCAGACAGAAGTGTTCTCAGAAACTGCTTTGTGATGTCTGTGTCTCAACTCACAGAGTTTAACATTTCTGAGAGAGCGGTTTAGTAACACTTTTGTAGAATTTGGAAGTGCATACTAAGAGCGCTTTGAGGCTCATGGTAGAAAAGGAAATATCTTTCCATAAAAGCTAGATAGAAGCAATCTCAGAAAACTCCTTTGTGATGTCTGCATTCAACTCCACCGAGTGAACATTCCTCTTGATAGAGCAGTTTGAAAACACTTTTCTGTAGAATCAGCTTGTTTGCATTTGACCTCCTTGAGGCCTCATGGAAACGGGTTTTCATCTTATAAACCCAGACAGAAGAATTCTCAGAGTCTTCTTTGTGATGTGTGCTTTCAACTCACTGAGATAAAGATTTCCTCTTTGATAGAGCAATTGGAAAACACTCTTTTGTAGAATTTGGAAGTGGACATTTGAGAGCGCCTAGGCCTATGGTGAAAAAGGGAAATATCTTCCATAAAAAGCTAGACAGAAGCAATCTCAGAAACTACTTTGTGATGTGTGCATCTCAACTCACCGAGTGAACATTCCTCTTGATAGAGCAGTTTGGAAACATTGTTTCTGTAGAATCTGCTAGTGGATATATGGACCGCTTTGAGGCCTCGTTGAAAACGGGATTTCTCCTATAAAACCCAGACAGAAGAATCTTCAGAGATTTCTTTGTGATGTGTGAATTCAACTCACAGTGTGGATCCTTCCCTTTTGATAGAGCAGTTTTGAAACACTGCTTTTGTAGTATTTGCAGGGATATTTGGAAACGCCTTTGAAGCGTATGGTGAAAAGGAAAGTATCTTCCCATAAAAACCTAGACAGAACCAATCTCAGAAAACGACTTTTGTGATGTCTGCATTCAACTCACAGAGTTGAACATTTCTCTTGATAGAGCAGTTTTGAAACCCTCTTCTGAAGGATCTGCAAGTGGATATTTTGAACTCCTTTGGTCTTCGTGGAAACGGATTTCTTCGTGATAAATCCAGACAGAAGAATTCTCCCAAACTTTTTTGGCTGTGCATCCAAGTCACAGAGTGGAACCTTCCTTTGATAGAGCAGTTTGAAACGCATGTGGTTGTAGTATTTCCGCCGGATATTAGACGCCTTTGAGGCCTAGTGGTAGAAAAAGGAAATATCTTCCCACAAAACCTAGACTGAAGCAATCTTGAGAAACTACTGTGTGATGGCTGCATTCCACACACGGTGGAATATTTCCTTGATAGAGCAGTTTTGAAACACTCTTTCTGTAGAATCTGCAAGTGGGATAATTGACCGCCTTTGAGGCCTTCGTTGAAAACGGATTCTTCATGTTACTCTAGACAGAAGAATTCTCAAACACTGCTATGTGATGTTTGTATCTAGTCAGCAGAGTGCAACATTCCTCTTGATAGAGCAGCTGGGAAACACTCTTTGTAGAATTTGCAATGGGATATTTGGACTTCTTTGAGGCCTCGTTGGAAAACGGGATTTCTTCAGTATGAATCTAGACAGAAGAATTCTTCAGAAACTCCTTGTGATGTGTATCTCAACTCAGCTGAGTGGCACCTTCCTTTTGGATACAGCAGTTTTGAAAACACTGTTTTTGTATATTTCCAGCTGATATTTAGAGCGCCTTTGAAGCCTATGCTAGAAATGGAAATATCTCCCCATAAAAACCAAGATAGAAGCTAAATCTTAGAAAACTAATGTGTGATGGCTGCATTCCACACACAGGTGACCATTTCTCTTGATAGAGCAGCTTTTGAAACACTCTTTCTGTAGAATCTGCAAGTGGATAATTGGACCTCCTAGAGGCCTTCGTTGGAAACGGGATTTCTTCATCTAAAACCTACAGAGAAGAATTCCTAGCAACTCTTCGTGATGTGCATTGACCTCACAGAATGGAACATTCTCTTGATAGAGCAGTTTTGAGACACTGCTTTTTGTAGAATTCCCTAAGTGGATATTTAGAGCACTTTGAAGTCTCTGCTAGAAAAGGAAACATCTTCATGTAAAAAAAGTAGATAGAATCGTTCTCAGAAAGTGCTTAGTGACGTGTGTCTCAACTCACAGAGTTTAACGCTTCTTTTGATAGAGCTGCTTTCTGAAACACCCTCTTGTAGTAGCTGCAAGTGATATTTGGACCCATTTGAGGCCTTCTTTGGAAACGGGATTTCTCATGTAACTCTAGATTGAAAGAATTTTCTAGAAACTCCTTTCTGTGATGTGTATCTCAATTCAAAGAGTGAAACCTCCTTTTCACAGAGCAGTTTTGAAAACACTGTTTTTGTAGGATCAAGTGATCATTTATAGCGCATTGAGCCTATGGCAGAAAAAGAAACATCTTCCCTATAAAAAACTAGACAGAATAATTCTCAGAAATCTGCTTTGTGATGATGTGCATCAACTCACAGAGTAAAACTTTTCTTTGATAGAGCAGTTTTGAAACACTCTTTTGTAGTATCTGTAGTGTATATTTAGAGCGCATTGAAGCCTACAGTAGAAAAGGGAAATAACTTCACCCTAAAAACCTAGACAGAAGCAATCTCAGAAACTACTTTGTGATGTGTACATTCAACTCACAGAGTGGAACTTTCCTCTTTATAGAGCAGTGTTGAAACACCTTTTGTAGAAACTGCAAGTGGATATTTGGACCTCTTTGAGGCCTTCGTGGAAACGGATTTCTTCCCTATAACCCCTAGACAGAAGAATTTTTCAGAAACCCTCATTGTGATGTGTAGCGCTCATCTCACAGAGTGGAGTCTTCCGCTTGATAGAGAAGTTTTGAAACCCTGTTCTTGTAGGATTTCCAGTGGATATTTAGACCACTTTGAAGCCTATGATAGAAAAAGGAAACATCTTCATGGAAAAACATAGATAGAATCATTCTCAGAAACAACTTTGTGATGTGTGCGCTTGAACTCACCGCCTTTTAACCTTCTTTTGGTAGAGAAGTTTTTGAAACACCTCTTTGTAAAGTCTACAAGTGGATATTTTGAGCCCTTGAGGCATTCTTTGAAAAAGGGAATGTCTTCACATAAAAGGGCAGACAGAAGTGTTCTCAGAAACTGCTTTTGTGATGTCTGTGTTCAACTCACAGAGTTTAACATTTCTTGAGAGAGCGGTTTAGTAACACTCTCTTTGTAGAATTTGAAGTGTATACTAAGAGCTTTGAGGCCTATGGTAGAAAAAGGAAATATCTTTCCATAAAAAGCTAGACAGAAGCAATCTCAGAAACTCCTTTGTGATGTCTGCATTCAACTCACCGAGTGGAACATTCCTCTGATAGAGCAGTCTGGAAACACTCTTCTGTAGAATCAGCTTGTTTGTATTTGGACCTCCTTGAGGCCTTCATGGAAAACGGGTTTTCATCTTATAAACCCAGACAGAAGAATTCTCAGAGTCTTCTTTGTGATGTGTGCTTTCAACTCACCGAGATAAAGATTTCTCTTGATAGAGCAATTTGAAACACCTTTTTGTAGAATTTGTAAGGGTACATTGAGAGCGCTTTCTAGGCCTATGGTAGAAAAGGGAATATCTTTCCATAAAAGGTAGACGAAGCAATCTCAGAAACTACTTTGTGATGTGCATTCAACTCACTGAGTGCAACATTCCTCTTGATAGAGCAGTTTTGAAAACATTGTTTCTGTAGAATCTGCAAGTGGGATATATGGACCGCTTTGAGGCCTTCGCTGGAAACGGATTTCTTCCCTATAAACCCAGACAGAAGAATTCTCAGAGACTTTTGTGATGTGTGAATTCAACTCACAGTGTGGATCCTTCCTTTTGATAGAGCAGGTTTTGAAACACTGCTTTTTGTAGTATCTGGAAGTGGATATTTGGAGCGCTTTCAGGCCTATGGTAGAAAAAGGAAATATCTTCCCATAAAAACCTAGACAGAACGCATTCTCAGAAACTTGATTTTGTGATGTGTCGCACTCAACTCACAGAGTTGAACATTTCTTTTGATAGAGCAGTTTTGAAACACTCTTTCTGAAGGATCTGCAAGTGGATATTTGCAAGCTTTGAGGATTTCGTTGGAAACGGGATTTCTTCAGAGTAAAAATCCAGACAGAAGCATTCTCAGAAACTTTTTGGTGATGTTTGCATTCAAGTCACAGAGTGGAACATTCCTTTGATAGAGCAGTTTGAAACGCTCTGGTTGTAGTATTTCAAGCGGATATTAGAGCGCTTTGAGGCCTATGGTAGAAAAAGGAAATATCTTCCCATAAAAACCTAGACAGAAGCAATCTCAGAAACTACTGTGTGATGGCTGCATTCCACTAACACGGTGGAACATTTCTCTTGATAGAGCAGTTTTTGAAAACACTCTTTTCTGTAGAATCTGCAAGTGATAATTGACCGCTTTGAGGCCTTCGTTGGAAACGGATTTCTTCATGTTACTCTAGACAGAAGAATTCTCAAACACTGCTTTGTGATGTTTGCATTCAAGTCACAGAGTGCAACATTCCTCTTGATAGAGCAGTTGGGAAACACTCTTTTGTAGAATTTGCAATGGACATTTGGACTCTTTGAGGCCTTCGTTGGAAACGGGATTTCTTCAGATGAATCTAGACAGAAGAATTCTCAGAAACTTCCTTGTGATGTGTGCATTCAACTCAGCGAGTGGCACCTTCCTTTGATACAGCAGTTTTGAAACACTGTTTTTTTGTAGTATTTCCAAGCGGATATTTAGAGCCCTTTGAGCTTATGCTAGAAATGGAAATATCTCCCCATAAAACCAAGACAGAAGCAATCTCAGAAACTAATGTGTGATGGCTGCATTCCACTACACACGGTGACCATTTCTCTTGATAGAGCAGTTTTGAAACACTCTTTTCGTAGAATCTGCAAGTGGATAATTGACCTCCTAGAGGCCTTCGTTGGAAACGGATTTCTTCATCTAAAACCCTACAGAGAAGAATTCTCAGTAACTTCTTCGGATGTGTGCATTCGACTCACAGAATGGAACATTCCCTTTGATAGAGCAGTTTTGAGACACTGCTTTTTGTAGAATTCCCAAGTGGATATTTAGAGCACTTTTGAAGTCTCTGCTAGAAAAAGGAAACATCTTCATGTAAAAAGTAGATAGAATCGTTCTCAGAAAGTGCTTAGTGACGTGTGTTCAACTCACAGAGTTTAACGCTTTCTTTTGATAGAGCGTTTCTGAAACACCCTTCTTGTAGTAGCTGCAAGTGGATATTTGGACCTATTTGAGGCCTTCTTTGAAACGGATTTCTTCATGTAACTCTAGATTGAAGAATTTTCAGAAACTCCTTTGTGATGTGTGCATTCAATTCAAAGAGTGAAACCTCCCTTTTCACAGAGCAGTTTTTGAAACACTGTTTTTTTGTAGGATTTCCAAGGGATATTTATAGGCATTGAGCCTATGGCAGAAAAAAAGAAACATCTTCCTATAAAAACTAGACAGAATAATTCTCAGAATCTGCTTTTATATGTGTGCGCTCAACTCACAGAGTAAAACTTTTCTTTTGATAGAGCAGTTTTGAAACACTCTTTTTGTAGTATTTGCATGTGTATATTTAGAGCGCATTGAAGCTCACAGTAGAAAAAGGAAATAACTTCACCTAAAACCCTAGACAGAAGCAATCTCAGAAACTACTTTGTGATGTGTACATCTCAACTCACAGAGTGGAACTTTCTCTTTATAGAGCAGTGTTGAAACACTCTTTTGTAGAAACTGCAAGTGGATATTTGGACCTCTTTGAGGCCTTCGTTGGAAACGGGATTTCTTCCTATAACCCCTAGACAGAAGAATTTTCAGAAACCTCATTGTGATGTGTGCGCTCATCTCACAGAGTGGAGTCTTCCGCTTGATAGAGAAGTTTTGAAACCCTGTTCTTGTAGGATTTCCAAGTGGATATTTAGACCACTTTGAAGCCTATGATAGAAAAAGGAAAACATCTTCATGGAAAAACATAGATAGAATCATTCTCAGAAACAACTTTGTGATGTGTGCGTTGAACTCACTGTCTTTAACCTTTCTTTTTGGTAGAGAAGTTTTGAAACACTCTTTGTAAAGTCTACAAGTGGATATTTTGAGCCCTTGGAGGCATTCTTTGAAAAAGGGAATGTCTTCACATAAAAGGCAGACAGAAGTGTTCTCAGAAACTGCTTTTAGTGATGTCTGTGTTCAACTCACAGAGTTTAACATTTCTTTGAGAGAGCGGTTTAGTAACACCTCTTTGTAGAATTTGGAAGTGTATACTAAGAGCGCTTTTGAGGCCTATGGTAGAAAAGGAAATATCTTTCCATAAAAAGCTAGACAGAAGCAATCTCAGAAACTCCTTTGTGATGTCTGCATTCAACTCACCGAGTGGAACATTCCTCTTGATAGAGCAGTTTGGAAACACTCTTTCTGTAGAATCAGCTTGTTTGTATTTGGACCTCCTTGAGGCCTTCGTTGGAAACGGGTTTTTCATCTTATAAACCCAGACAGAAGAATTCTCAGAGTCTCTTTTGTGATGTGTGCTTTCAACTCACCGAGATAAAGATTTCTCTTGATAGAGCAATTTGGAAACACTCTTTTTGTAGAATCTGCAAGGGTACATTGAGAGCGCTTTTCAGGCCTATGGTAGAAAAGGGAATATCTTTCCCATAAAAGGTAGACAGAAGCAATCTCAGAAACTACTTTGTGATGTGTGCATTCAACTCACAGAGTGAACATTCCTCTTGATAGAGCAGTTTTGGAAACATTGTTTCTGTAGAATCTGCAAGTGGATATTTGGACCGCTTTGAGGCCTTTCGTTGGAAACGGGATTTCTTCCTATAAAACCCTAGACAGAAGAATTCTCAGAGACTTTCTTTGTGATGTGTGAATTCAACTCACAGTGTGGATCCTTCCTTTTGATAGAGCAGGTTTTGAAACACTGCTTTTTGTAGTATTTGCAAGTGGATATTTGGAGCGCTTTGAGGCCTATGGTAGAAAAAGGAAATATCTTCCCATAAAAACCTAGACAGAACCCATTCTCAGAAACTGACTTTTGTGATGTCTGCATTCAACTCACAGAGTTGAACATTTCTTTTGATAGAGCAGTTTTGAAACACTCTTTTTGTAGGAATCTGCAAGTGGATATTTGGATAGCTTTGAGGATTTCGTTGGGAAACGGGATTTCTTCAGTATAAAATCTAGACAGAAGCATTCTCAGAAACTTCTTTGTGATGTGTGCATTCAAGTCACAGAGTGGAACATTCCCTTTGATAGAGCAGGTTTGAAACACTCTGTTTTGTAGTATCTGCAAGTGGACATTTGAGCGCTTTGAGGCCTATGGTAGAAAAAGGAAATATCTTCCCATAAAAACTAGACAGAAGCAATCTCAGAAACTACTTTGTGATGTGCTGCATTCAACTAACAGAGTTGAACATTTCTTTTGATAGAGCAGTTTTTGAAACACTCTTTTCTGTAGAATCTGCAAGTGGATAATTTGGACAGCTTTGAGGCCTTTCGTTGGAAAGCAGGGATTTCTTCATATAAAACTCTAGACAGAAGCATTCTCAGAAACACTGCTTTGTGATGTTTGCATTCAAGTCACAGAGTGCAACATTCCTCTTGATAGAGCAGTTTGGGAAACACTCTTTTTGTAGAATTTGCAATGGGATATTTGGACTTCTTTGAGGCCTTCGTTGGAAACAGGGATTTCTTCGTATGAATCTAGACAGAAGAATTCTCAGAAACTTCCTTGTGATGTGTGCATTCAACTCAGCGAGTGGCACCTTCCTTTGGATACAGCAGTTTTTGAAACACTGTTTTTGTAGTATTTCCAAGCGGATATTTAGAGCGCCTTGAAGCCTATGCTAGAAATGGAAATATCTCCCCATAAAACCAAGACAGAAGCAATCTCAGAAACTAATGTGTGATGGCTGCATTCCACACACACGGTGGACCATTTCTCTTGATAGAGCAGTTTTGAAACACTCTTTCTGTAGAATCTGCAAGTGGATAATTGGACCTCCTAGAGGCCTTCGTTGGAAACGGATTTCTTCATCTAAACCTACAGAAGAATTCTCAGTAACTTCTTCGGATGTGTGCATTCGACTCACAGAATGGAACATTCCCTTTGATAGAGCAGTTTTGAGACACCGTTTTTGTAGAATTCCCAAGTGGATATTTAGAGCACTTTGAAGTCTCTGCTAGAAAAGGAAACATCTTCATGTAAAAGTAGATAGAATCGTTCTCAGAAAGTGCTTAGTGACGTGTGTGTTCAACTCACAGAGTTTAACGTTTCTTTTGATAGAGCGTTTCTGAAACACCCTTCTTGTAGTAGCTGCAAGTGGATATTTGGACCTATTTGAGGCCTTCTTTGGAAACGGGATTTCTTCATGTAACTCTAGATTGAAGAATTTTCAGAAACTCCTTTGTGATGTGTGCATTCAATTCAAAGAGTGAAACCTCCCTTTTCACAGAGCAGTTTTTGAAACACTGTTTTTTTGTAGGATTTCCAAGGGGATATTTATAGCGCATTGAGCCTACGGCAGAAAAAGAAACATCTTCCTATAAAAAAACTAGACAGAATAATTCTCAGAATCTGCTTTTGCGATGTGTGCGTTCAACTCACAGAGTAAAACTTTTTCTTTTGATAGAGCAGTTTTGAAACACTCTTTTTTTGTAGTATTTGCATGTGTATATTTAGAGCGCATTTGAAGCCCTACAGTAGAAAAGGAAATAACTTCACCTAAAAACCTAGACAGAAGCAATCTCAGAAACTACTTTTGTGATGTGTACATTCAACTCACAGAGTGGAACTTTCCTCTTTATAGAGCAGTGTTGAAACACTCTTTTTGTAGAAACTGCAAGTGGATATTTGGACCTCTTTGAGGCCTTCGTTGGAAACAGGGATTTCTTCCTATAACCCTAGACAGAAGAATTTTCAGAAACCTCATTGTGATGTGTGCGTTCATCTCACAGAGTGGAGTCTTCCGTTTGATAGAGAAGTTTTGAAACCCTGTTCTTGTAGGATTTCCAAGTGGATATTTAGACCACTTTGAAGCCTATGATAGAAAAGGAAACATCTTCATGGAAAACATAGATAGAATCATTCTCAGAAACAACTTTTGTGATGTGTGCGTTGAACTCACCGTCTTTAACCTTTCTTTTGGTAGAGAAGTTTTGAAACACTCTCTTTGTAAAGTCTACAAGTGGATATTTTGAGCCCTTGGAGGCATTCTTTGGAAAAAGGAATGTCTTCACATAAAAAGGCAGACAGAAGTGTTCTCAGAAACTGCTTTGTGATGTCTGTATTCAACTCACAGAGTTTAACATTTCCTTTTGAGAGAGCAGGTTTAGTAACACTCTCTTTGTAGAATTTGGAAGTGTATACTAAGAGCGCTTTGAGGCCTATGGTAGAAAAAGGAAATATCTTTCCCATAAAAAAGCTAGACAGAAGCAATCTCAGAAACTTCTTTGTGATGTCTGCATTCAACTCACAGAGTTGAACATTCCTCTTGATAGAGCAGTTTTGAAACACTCTTTCTGTAGAATCTGCAAGTGGATATTTGGATAGCTTTGAGGGACTTTCGTTGGAAACAGGGATTTCTTCATATAAAAAGCTAGACAGAAGCATTCTCAGAAACTTCTTTGTGATGTGTGCATTCAACTCACAGAGTTGAACATTTCCCTTTTGATAGAGCAGTTTTGAAACACTCTTTTTGTAGTATCTGGAAGTGGACATTTGGAGCGCTTTCAGGCCTATGGTGAGAAAAGGGAAATATCTTCCCCATAAAAAAACTAGACAGAAGCATTCTCAGAAACTTCTTTTGTGATGTGTGCACTCAACTAACAGAGTTGAACCTTTCTTTTGATAGAGCAGTTTTGAAAACACTCTTTTTGTAGAATCTGCAAGTGGATATTTGGATAGCTTTGAGGATTTCGTTGGAAACGGGAATATCTTCATATAAAAATCTAGACAGAAGCATTCTCAGAAACTTCTTTGTGATGTTTGCATTCAACTCACAGAGTTGAACATTCCTTTTCATAGAGCAGGTTTTGAAACACTCTTTTTGTAGTATCTGCAAGTGGACATTTGGAGCGCTTTGAGGCCCTACGGTGAAAAAGGAAATATCTTCCCATAAAAACTAGACAGAAGCATTCTCAGAAACTTCTTTGTGATGTCTGCACTCAACTAACAGAGTTGAACCTTTCTTTTGATAGAGCAGTTTTGAAACACTCTTTTCTGTAGAATCTGCAAGTGGATATTTGGATAGCTTTGAGGATTTCGTTGGAAAGCAGGGATTATCTTCATATAAAAATCTAGACAGAAGCATTCTCAGAAACTTCTTTGTGATGTGTGCATTCAAGTCACAGAGTTGAACATTCCCTTTCATAGAGCAGGTTTTGAAACACTCTTTTTGTAGTATCTGGAAGTGGACATTTGGAGCGCTTTCAGGCCTATGGTGAAAAAGGGAAATATCTTCCCATAAAAACTAGACAGAAGCATTCTCAGAAACTTGTTTTGTGATGTGTGCACTCAACTAACAGAGTTGAACCTTTCTTTTGATAGAGCAGTTTTGAAACACTCTTTTCTGTAGAATCTGCAAGTGGATATTTGGATAGCTTTGAGGATTTCGTTGGAAAGCGGGATTATCTTCATATAAAATCTAGACAGAAGCATTCTCAGAAACTTCTTTGTGATGTTTGCATTCAAGTCACAGAGTGCAACATTCCTCTTGATAGAGCAGGTTTGAAACACTCCTTTTTGTAGTATCTGCAAGTGGATATTTGGACGCTTTGAGGCCTACGTTGGAAAAAGGGAAATATCTTCCCATAAAGAAACTAGACAGAAGCATTCTCAGAAACTTCCTTTGTGATGTGTGCATTCAACTCAGCAGAGTGGCACCTTCCTTTTGGATACAGCAGTTTTGAAACACTGTTTTTTTGTAGTATCTGCAAGCGGATATTTGAGAGCCTTGAAGCCTATGCTAGAAATGGAAATATCTCCCCATAAAAACCAAGACAGAAGCAATCTCAGAAACTAATGTGTGATGGCTGCATTCCACACACAGGTGGACCATTTCTCTTGATAGAGCAGTTTTGAAACACTCTTTCTGTAGAATCTGCAAGTGGATAATTGGACCTCCTAGAGGCCTTCGTTGGAAACAGGATTTCTTCATCTAAACCTACAGAGAAGAATTCTCAGTAACTTCTTCGGATGTGTGCATTCGACTCACAGAATGGAACATTCCCGTTTTGATAGAGCAGTTTTTGAGACACCGTTTTTGTAGAATTCCCAAGTGGATATTTAGAGCACTTTGAAGTCTCTGCTAGAAAAGGAAACATCTTCATGTAAAAAAAGTAGATAGAATCGTTCTCAGAAAGTGCTTAGTGACGTGTGTGTTCAACTCACAGAGTTTAACGTTTCTTTTGATAGAGCGTTTCTGAAACACCCTTCTTGTAGTAGCTGCAAGTGGATATTTGGACCTATTTGAGGCCTTCTTTGGAAAGCAGGATTTCTTCATGTAACTCTAGTTTGAAGAATTTTCAGAAACTCCTTTGTGATGTGTGCATTCAATTCAAAGAGTGAAACCTCCCTTTTTCACAGAGCAGTTTTGAAACACTGTTTTTTTGTAGGATTTCAAGGGGATATTTATAGGCGCATTGAGCCTATGGCAGAAAAAGAAACATCTTCCTATAAAAACTAGACAGAATAATTCTCAGAATCTGCTTTGCGATGTGTGCGTTCAACCCACAGAGTAAAACTTTTCTTTTGATAGAGCAGTTTTGAAACACTCTTTTGTAGTATTTGCATGTGTATATTTAGAGCGCATTTGAGCCCACAGTAGAAAAGGAAATACTTCACCTAAAAACCTAGACAGAAGCAATCTCAGAAACTACTTTGTGATGTGTACATTCAACTCACAGAGTGGAACTTTCCTCTTTATAGAGCAGTGTTGAAACACTCTTTTTTGTAGAAACTGCAAGTGGATATTTGGACCTCTTTGAGGGCCTTCGTTGGAAACAGGGATTTCTTCCTATAACCCTAGACAGAAGAATTTTTCAGAAACCTCATTGTGATGTGTGCGTTCATCTCACAGAGTGGAGTCTTCCGTTTGATAGAGAGTTTTGAAACCCTGTTCTTGTAGGGATTTTCCAAGTGGATATTTAGACCACTTTGAAGCCTATGATAGAAAAAGGAAACATCTTCATGGAAAACATAGATAGAATCATTCTCAGAAACAACTTTGTGATGTGTGCGTTGAACTCACCGTCTTTTAACCTTTCTTTTGGTGAGAAGTTTTGAAACACTCTCTTTGTAAAGTCTACAAGTGGATATTTTTGAGCCCTTGGAGGCATTCTTTTGAAAAGGGAATGTCTTCACATAAAAGGCAGACAGAAGTGTTCTCAGAAACTGCTTTTGTGATGTCTGTGTTCAACCCACAGAGTTTAACATTTCCTTTGAGAGAGCGGTTTAGTAACACTCTCTTTGTAGAATTCCAAAGTGTATACTAAGAGCGCTGAGGCCTATGGTAGAAAAAGGAAACATCTTTCCATAAAAGCTAGACAGAAGCAAAGCAGTTTCTGAGACGCTGCATGCTTGCGGCCCTTTCAGGGCTCCAGGCTCAAAACCTCCGCCAGACACAGAGGTGTTTCTGCTACCAAAAGAAGGTTAAGGCAGTGAGGTTCAACGCACATCTGGATGAGCTGCGAGGTGATTCATCTGTGTTTTCCGTGGTGTTCCTTTTCTATCATGGGCTTCAAATTAAGCATCGCGGAAATACCAGGCACGGTTTCAAACGCTGGCGGAGCTCCGCTCTGGCGGATAATTACGCATCACGAGGCTGAGGTGCTGTCTGGGGTTATCAGGAAAGATCCGTTTCCAGCGAAGACTCGAGATAAAATCGCGCGTTCTAAAGTGTTTCGGCACTGTATAAAGAGGAAGTTCCGCTCTGTGGTCTGCGCATCTGGGGCCTAAGTTGCTCTGGTAGATGAAGTTGTTCGCACTGCTGCTGTGGCTTCAATCGGCCTCTTCGTGCAAATACTTACAATATCAGAAAGTTTGCTCGTTGAGCAACACGCCATAAACGGTCTGGTATTCTGTCTGGTTTTATGGGAAGATATTTCTTTTCTGCCGTGAGCTCGATATTATCGCGGAAGGCCTCCTACAGGTGTTTCAAAACTGCTCCTGGCTCTTATTGATCTTGCCTGAAGACAGTCTGGGTGTGAAGTCCGTTCAAAGAACCTCAGTGGGTCAGGCAGCACGGCCACCGGAAGGGGTGTTCGAGCGGCTCTGTCAAGCGTTAAACTGCGGACGGTGCGGATCTATCTGCTGCGGTGTTCCTTTCTGGCGGAGACTGAAGTGCTCGCGGGAATGCAAGCGATATCAAACTGCTGTAATTCCGTTCACCGGTGATGCGCCGCATCGTGCTGAGGTGTTCGCAGCGGGAACCCAGATGAAGTCCGGATTTCCAACGAGCCTGGGGAGCGGTGTCGCGCGGGTCTACGAAAGGTGTTCAAATACTGTCAGAAATGATCGCGATGAATCGGCCGTCACGTGCCGGTTATGCGGTAATTTCGCGGGCTTCGGCGGCTCGGCGAAGCTACTACGAAACAGTGTTTCCAGGCTGCTGTATCGAAAGGAAGGTGCCACCGTGAGTTGAATGCGCATCTGAGACCTAAGGGGCTATCAGGGCCATCAATCGTTTCCAGCGAAACCTCAGTGAATATCCGTTGCAGAATAAAGGGTGTTTCCCAACTCTGGCAGATGTTGCGCTCTGTGACGGTGCAGGCGTCATGTGACGTTGAGATGCTGGCGTGAAGTCCGGTGGCGAGGCGATCAGTGTCCTTGCCGGGCTGAAGTTTCCAGGCTGCTTCTATCGGAGAATGTTCACGTGTGTCGGCCGTCACACGGTAGTTTCACCGGTTGCCCTGGTCTGGGCAGCAGGGAGGGCTCGCACTACCACAGGCTCGAGGCTCTGGCGCCATCGGCGAAGCTGCTACAGCCTGGCGTTCAGCTGCTTCTGTCGGAAGGTTCGCTCTGGCGCGGTGAATGCGCGACAGGGGACTGGGTGATGGTTTATGCGGTCCGTTCAACGAAGACGAAAGGGGTTCAGGCATCCGCGCAGCCGAAGAGGGTTTCAAACTGCTCTGTCAGAGAATGTTCAACTCTGTGATTGAATGCAGGCATCTGGTCGCCTGGTTCTGTCTGGGGCCTGTGGGAAGATATTTCGCACTGCATCGGCGTTCAATATCGGCAATACTACAAAAACGGTGTTCAAAACTGTATCGAAAGGAGGATCACACTGAGGTTGAACCGCATCTGAAATCTGAGGTGCTGTGGAGTTTATAGGAAGAGAATCCGTTTCCAGGCCGCAAAGCAGTCTCAGCATGAATTCTGCAGAGGCTGGGCACAACTGTCAGAGGAATGTTGCGCTGGTGGTGGTGCGCATCTGAAATGATTTTCTGGTTGCTGCAATACCTTTGTGGAGATATTCCCTTTTTTCACCATGGGCCTAATACTCAACAGGTCTACAAGAGTGTTTCCAAGTGCTCTGTCAGAGAATGTCGGTGAGGTTGAGCGCACATCTGAGAGACTCTGGTGTGCAATGCTGGAGTTTGAGATGAAACCCGTTTCCAGAGGCCTCAGGAGGTCAGGCTCTGGGCAAGCGATTCTACGAGAGGGCATTTCCCAACTCTGTCAAGAGATATTCACTCGATTGATTGAGGCTGCGAACATCTGGGGACTCTGAATAACTGTAACTTTGTGAAACTCTTCTCTATGAGCCTCCAAGCATGTAGTATACACTCAAGATGAGGTGTTGCTGGGCTCAGGCCAGTTGAACGCGAACGTCGCAAGCAGTTTCTGAGAACACTCTGTCTGCCTTTGTGAGACGTTCACCGAGACCTCCGAGGAGCTCAAGTGTCCTTGTGAACTTTGCAAAGAGGTCGTTTCAAACACTCAAAGAAAGGTTAAGGCAGTGAGTTCAGGTGGTGGTGATTATCTGTGTTTTCCATGAAGTGTTTCCTTTTGTCATGGGCTGGTGAATAGTATCAGCGAGGCTACGAGAACGGGGTTTTCAGGCGCCTGCACAGCTGGATGAGCGGCGGACTGCGAGGTGCTGCAATCTGGGGCCATGGGAAAGAGATCCGAACCCAGCGAGCCTCAAGAAGGTCAATGTCCCTTGCGGTTTCTGAAGTGTTCGGCACTGTATAAGGAAGTTCCTCTGTGGGGTTGAATGCATCACAGTGGTTTCTGGACCTTCTGTCAGTTTAAGGTGATTGTTTCCTTTTCTGCTATTGAACTCATGCGTCTCATGCACGTGAGCGCCACTACAAAAGTGTTCAAACTTTCTTTCTATCAAAGAAATTTACTCTGTGATTGAGCACATCGCGAAAACGAACCTGAACCATTCTGTCTGTTTTAGCAGGGGAGATGTTGCCGGTGAGCTGATATAAATGTCGCGGAAATCGCGGTGTTTCAAAACTGCTGCGGTTCCTCTTTGAATTGAATGCGCACGTCTGAAGAGTTCTGGTCTTCGTCTGAAGTTACGTGAAAATCCGTTCGAAGCCTCAGGCATCGTCGAAATATCCGCTGCATGCCAGAAGACGTTTTCGAAGCGCTCTGTCGAAGCGTTAAACTGTGGGTTAATTGCCGTCATAACGCTGCGAGCATTCTGCACACGTGAAGATGTTTCGCTGAACTCGAAGTGTATCCGCGGAATGCAAAAGCGATTGTCGGCTGCTCTGTCAGGGAATGTTCACCGGTGAAGACCGCATCGAGTTACTGAGAATTCAACTCTTTCTGTGAGTTGGAAAATCCGTTTCCAGCGAAGGCCTCTGGGAAGATCAGTCGCGCGGGTCTACGGAAAATGTTTCAGCTTTGCTCTATCGGAAGAAATGATCCACCGTGAATGCAGCCATCACGACCAGACTGGGAACCTTCTGTCTTGAACTGTGGGAGACCCGTTTAATTCAGGCAATGCAAAAAGCAGTGTTCAGCTGCTGTCAAGGAGGTGCCGTGAGTTCAGACGCACATCTGAAATGCAATTCTTCTGTCTGAATTCATCTTGAAAATCCGTTTAACGAGCCTCAAGGGGCAAACTCCGTACAGATGCCTGAGGAATGTTCTGACAGCCGGGGTGTTGCGCTCTGGCGACGAGATGCAGGCATCACGCCAACGATGTTTCAGTGCTGTCTGGGTAACGTGAAATCCGTTTCAACGAAGGCTGAGCGATCCCAGGCCCTTGCGTTCTACAGAAGAAAGGCTGTTCAAACTGCTCTGTCGAAGAGGCATGTTCACCGTGACCCGGTGAATGCGGCCATCTTCTGCCGGATTGCTTCCGTTTTATGGGAGGATATTTCGCCATGGGCGGCTCTGTCGGCGAGCCGTTCGCTGCTTCTATCAGGAAGGTTCCGCTCTGTTGACGAACACGCAACCAAAAGTTCCGGAGAATTCTTCGCAATGGACATAAATCCGTTCCAACGAACAATTATCGCGCGCTTCGAAGAGGGGTTTTAAAACTCTATCGGAAAATGTTCGGCTCTGTGAGTTGAGCTGCGAACATCTACTGAGTGGACTGCAGATAATTCAGCTCTGGGGTTTTGAGATATTTCACTGCAAGCTTCAGGCGTTCAATAATCCGGCAGGCTCTAAAACAGTGTTCAAACTGTCTGTCAAGGAGGATCACACTGTGAGTTGGTCGCATCGTCTGGGGGCGTGCGCGCGGGAAGTCCGTTTCCAACGAGAGAACTGGCGATCGCTCGCGCGGGCCACAGAGCAACGTTTCAGGCTGCTGTCGGAAGAATGTTGCGCTCGACCGGTTGAATGCGCACGTCACAAACAGTTTCGCAGTTACCTCTGTGGAAGATAATCCCGCACTACCACCATGAATATCGCTGCGAAATTCTGAAAATGTGGTGCTCTATCGGAAATCACCGCTGGGTGATTGGCTTGCATCTGAAGAAGACTCTGAAATTAACTGCAATCGCAGGTTTATAAGATGACGAGCCCGTTCCCAGCGAACATCGAAATCAAACAAGCTGATTCTACGAAGAATTTCGCTAACTCTATCGGAAGAATGTTCCGATGATTGAAATGCGAACGTCGCAAAGGGAGACTGGTTGCTTCTGTCTGGCTTTGTGGAAGATATTTCACCACTACCACCATGAACCTCAAGCGCTCTTAACTCTGCTGATCTACAGTGCAGCATCTCTCAAAGGAAATATTGAGCTCTGTGGGTTGACAGGCATCACAAGCGATTTCTGAGAACACTCTGTCTGCCTTTCATTCACTTTCAATGCCTCAGGGCTCAAAACTCCGCTGGCCAGGCTTTTACCAAAAGAGGTGTTTTTCGAAACCTCTCCGCAAGAAAGGTTAAAGGCGGTGGTTCAACGCTGCATCCTGAGATGGCTGGTGTTCTATCATGGTTTCCGTAATGTTTCGCGCATCGCGGGCTTCGAAATTGATGCGCGGGGCTCACAGTGAGATTCAGCTATCAGCGGGAAGACTGCTCTGGTCGAGCCGCTACATCTGTCGGGGACTCTGAGAATAACTGCTGTCTGGGGTATGAGGAAAGTCCGTTTCCAGCGAAGACTCAGACTCCAGGCTATCCGCTTGCGGTTTCTGAGAATGTTTCGGCTTGCGCAACTCTGCTCAAGAGGAGTTCCGCTCTGGTGAAATGTTTGCATCCTGAAGTGACTACGGTTAACTTCTGTCTGGGTTTTAGGTGGAGATTATTTCATACTGCTGCCAGACTCAATCAGGCTGGTGCACGTGCAGGCTGCTGAGGAATGTTTCAAAACTCTGTAGAAAGGAGGGTTTGCTCTGATGAGTTGAACATGCCGCATCGCAAACGGATGCAATTGATGCAATCTGGTTTTGTGGGAGATGTTTCTTTTCTGCGGTAGTCAATGTTTGCATCGCGAATCACTACAAAAATCAAAACTGTGCTGTGAGGTTCCTCACTGAATTGAATGCTGCATCTGAGGGGTGAGGTTGGCCGATCTGGGTTACGTGAGAGAGAGATCGTTTCCAGAAGGCCTCCATTTAGATCCAAATCTCCGCGCGCTGCTGGAGGATGTTTCGAAGCGTCTGTCAGGCGTTGAGCTCTGGGGTTGTTTGCAGGTCGCTAACGCTGCGAGCGATTCATCTGCTGCGGCGGTCAGGCTCGCGCAGCGAGACTCGAAATGGCAAACTCGCGGGGTCTGCAAAGCGACCGATCTCTGTATCGAGGGAGATCCGTTCGTGATCGAGATACTGCAGCTCGAAAGGATGCGAGGTGCTAACGGGCTGGATGAAGGGGTCAGTTCCAACGAACTGAAGAATCGATTATCCTTGCGAATTCTACGAGAAAGGTGTTCCAACTTCACGCCGTGTGAGGATGGGCTCATCACGGCCGGACTCGGTTGCTGCTGTCTTGTGGGGGCTATTTCCATTTTCTGTCAGGCGCTCTGCTGGCTGGGTTTCACTGCTGGCCAGCAGGGAGGTGCCGCTGCAGCAGGGGTTGGGAGCTCTGTCTGAGGTTTCTGAGAATGCTCTGTCTGAACCATGGAGATCCGTTCCGGGGTCAGTCGATAATCCCGTTGCGGGCCGAGGGTGTTTCCCAACTGCTGTCGGAGATGTTACGCTGGGCGACCAGGCGTCCGCGGCGCGTGTTTTGGTGGCTACGTCTGGAGTACGTGAAGAGTCCCGTTTTCCAGCGAGGCTTGGGCGTTCAGTCATCCGCTTGCGGAATTACGAGAAAGGTGTTTCTGCTCTGTCGAAGTGTTCCGCATGTGAATGCGGCTCATCACGGTGAACTGGTTGCTTCCATCGTTTATGGAAGATCTTCTTTCAGGCGGCTGTCGGCGACTACTGACCACGGCGTTCAAACTGCCTGTCAGGAAGGTTCCGCTCTGTGACGGTGCGCAATCGAAATGGGAGAACTGCGTGCGGACTGCAGAGGAATCCGGGCAATTTGAGGGGCTGATACTCCGGCGCGCTCATCAGAGGGACTCAGGCACCAACTCATCGAGGCGGCTGGCGGGGTTGAATACGGACATCTGGACTCGGATGGGTTCTGGGTTTTGTGGGAAGATATTTCGCACTACCATGCGGCAGTTCCATCGGCTTCGGAGAGCTGCAAAACGGTGTTTCAAACTGCTCACGGAAGGATCACTGACGGTTGAATTCGCATCTGAGAAGTCTCAGGAGTCTTCTGTCTGGGTTGAGAGAATCGTTTCCAGCGAGATCAAGCAGTCATCTCCTCCCTTGCCGAATTCTGCAGGGGTGACTCGTTTCAGGCTGCTCTGTCGGAGGCGCGCACGACGGTTGCACATCCTGGCGGATTGCCCCTGTCTACGCTGTGGAAGGTATTCGCACTACCGCCAGGCCTGACGCTCTCTGCCCGGTACTGAAAATGTTCAAGTGCTCTATCAGAGAATCTTCGATGAGTTAACATCTGAAGACTCTGAAATATTTCTGTCTGGGTTTATGGATGAGCCACGTTTGAAGACCTCCCGGAGATCAAATAGTGAAGCTGTTCTTACAGAGGTGTTCCAGGCTGTCTGTCAAGGGAATATTCCAGCTTTCGGTGGATGATGCGAGACATCCTGGCTACAGTTGCCTGTCTGGCTTTGTGGAAGATATTTCGCACGCAAGCTCAGTGCCTCAGGTCTGAGGAGTGTTGTAGGCTTGAGCTCAGGAGTGTTACGCTCTGATTGATTTGCAGGCATCGCAAGCAGTTTCTGGCCGCTGTCTGCCTTTGTGATTCCCTTTCAGGGGCTCGAGAGGCTCAAGCTCGCCTGGGCTTTGGTGTTCAAAAACTTCTCTACCAAAGAAAGGTTGAAGGCAGGCGAGTTCAACGCATCTGGTGACTGCGGGCGGAATATCTGTTTTCCGTGAAGTGACTCGCACTACTGTCATGACCGAAGTGGTCTAAATATCCCGCGGAAATCTGAAACCGGGTTTCACTGGAGACTCCGCTGGCGGATGAGCACTACGGGCTAAAGGTCTTCTGTCTGGGAATATAGGAAAAGAAATCCGTTTCTTGACGAAGAACAATCATCAACTT
>BNJT01001103.1_pt1 | contig 22163 bp, 25 predicted proteins | sample 8540491 | NCBI WGS metagenome assembly BNJT01 (sample SAMD00202455, study PRJDB9452) | human saliva metagenome | host: Homo sapiens | reverse complement strand
CGCTACTCAAAGATTGAGTAGCGGGGCCCTTGCTGTAGGGTAAAGGAAGGATTACTTCTTCTGCTTCTTGCAGCAATCCTGTTGCTTGCCCTTGGCGTCCTTCTTGCAGCAGTCCTTCTTGGCGCTATCCTTAGACTTGGCATCCTTCTTACAGCAGTCCTTCTTGCCGGCTTCCTGAGCGGACTTGTCGGCCTTCTGGTCGCAAGCCTTGCCTTCTTTCTTATTGCAAGCCTTAGCGCCCTTCTTATCACAGGACTTAGTATCGTTCTTGGAACATTCCTTCTTTACGAGTTCCTTCTTTTCGCGGTTCTGAGCCGAGATATTTGTGCCAAGCGCGAAGAGGCATGCTACAGCGAGGATGAGCTTCTTCATATTCGCTTTGTAGTTTAGAGATAGTAAATAAAGACTATTGGAGTGATCTTGCGACTGACTCCTTGTGAGCAAAGGTGATTAAATGTAATTAAATGTAATTAAATGTAATTAGGGTCACACTGCCAACGGCTCACTGTGGTCTTCTTGCCAAGATCCCAGGAGCACATTCATTGAGTCGGCAACTATTAGTACTAAGCTAATCACTTGCTCAGGTGGCCCTCTCTTTGAAGCACCTTGTGCCTTCTTGCTCGCTACTCTCATTTGATAGTGATTTATAGATGAGGTTAGCTAAGTCGATGTCAAGATAGCTACTGGCCCATGCGCGAACGACTATTGATTTAGGGCTTAAACTACTACTCGTTTCACATGCGGACGAATAGTCATTCATATATTGGAGAACTACGGCTCTGAGGACGAATGACTATTACCTTAGTTTTTGCTACTATAGTTTCACTCTCCCTGCTTCCTAGGCTGCTGTTCTTTCGGATGACTCTCAAAAGGAGAATGATGCTACCCGACAGAAATGGGACCTTGCTATAATAGCACTACACAATAGGCGAGTAGAGAGAATTTTTTCGCCGAATATTTGGTAGTTCGGAATATTTGCCTACCTTTGCAGTGTCAAAAACGACATGAATCTTTAGCTCAGTTGGTTTAGAGCACTACCTTGACAGGGTAGGGGTCGGCGGTTCGAGTCCGCCAAGGTTCACCGAGTATTGTCTCATGGTGTAATGGTAGCACAACAGATTCTGGTCCTGTTTGTTAAGGTTCGAGTCCTTATGAGACAACTTAGAAGAGGAGCGAGAGCTCCTCTTTTTGTATATATACCCGTGGCTTGGGACCTTACTTTCTTCTTGACATTGATAGAGGATGTTGGATTAGGCTATGATTTCGACTAGGTTTATAGAATTAAGGGTGAGATCATGTAGCAAGTCGGGAGAGTATATGGAAATATCGGTTAACTTTGTGGTAGGGACACCGACTTGCCGTCGGTACTCGGGTGGCATGACCTCCAAACATTAGGATGGAAGTCCCGTCCCTCATTTGACAACGGTAGATAGGCTGAGCCCAGAGGACCCAGTCCATAGAATAATACAGAGTTATGTCTGAAACTAAAAAGGCGATAAGCCAAGATCGTAAGCGAACGAATATCCTTCATGATCAGGAGCTTGCTCTCATCGCCTATCTTGTAGAGCGTATGCCTCACTGGGTGACGTCTAATATGCTTACCTCGCTGGGCCTTTGCGGCAATCTACTCGTAGCGGTGCTCATGTTTTTAGCCACAGTTTGGGGCTCCTGGCTCCTGCTATTCACTCCCATCGCATTTTTCATCAATTGGTTCGGAGACTCCCTTGATGGGCGTCTTGCTTACTACCGTAAGAAGCCTCGTAAGTGGTTTGGCTTCTGTCTGGATATCGTAGTTGACTGGATCGGTATCGTGGCTATCGGCTTGGGATATTACGCCTACGTACAGCCTGCATGGAAGGTCGTTGGGTTCATTTTCGTTGTCCTCTATGGTGCCGAAATGATCATCTCACAGCTCCGCTATAAGGTCACCGATAAGTATTCGATTGACTCAGGTATCCTCGGTCCGACGGAGGTCCGTATCATCTTAGCTTTACTCTTCTGCTCGGAATTCTTCTTCCCTGGGAGCATGCAGTGGTTCGGTCTCGTGATCTCGGTCATCCTCTTCTTCTCCTTCATCTCAGACTTCCGTAAGCTCCTGGCTGCAGCAGATGAGCGCGATATAGCCCTTCGTCGCGAGCAGCAGGCTTCTAACTAAGGCTATCTTTCCCTTGCTTCAGCGCCTTCGACGTCTTGTCCTGAACTTCACCCAAGCCCAGATATCCGCTGGAGCTGGCTCTGTCGTGGACTATGGCCTGATGATTCTTGGCGTCGAGGTCTTTGGCTGGAAACTCTTCTGGGCACTCGCTTGTGGTGGGGTTGTGGGGGCAGTCGTTAACTTCTCCCTCAACCGCTATTGGACCTTCCGAGATAAGGGTGTAGCTTATGATAGCGGTCTGCGTGGTCAAATCCTCAAGTTCGCTACGACTGTAGCAGGTAGTATTCTCCTAAAGTATCTTGGCACGTACGCTCTTGAGCACTATGTTGGGATTGACTATAAGATAGGAAAGCTCATCAGCGACCTCTTTGTCTCCGTACTCTTCAATTATACGCTACAGCGCTTTTGGGTCTTCCGTAAGCAGAAGCCCTAAGCGCTTTATTTATATCCCTCAATGGCTACAATCACCTTCCAACCCTCAAGATATTTACTGGGCCTTGCTCTGTGCTGTACTCTTAGCTTTGATGCCTTCTCTGCACCGCAGGAGAGCAAGACTCCCAAGAAGACAGAGCCACGGCAAGAAGCCCTCCTCGTCTTCCGTGGCATCGATCCTACAGCACAGCAGCGCTGGGTCGATAGCGTCTATAAGAGTCTTGACTTAGAAGGACGTGTGGGGCAGTTGATCATGCCGATTATCTACCCACGTCCAGAGGACAAGTCTGCTTTGCTGAAGCGCATGAAGCAGGAGAAGTGGGGTGGTATACTCTTCCAAAAGGGCTTCCTTGCCGATCAGCGAGACTTGACACAGAGCCTGCAAGAGGCTAGTACTGTGCCCATGCTCATTGCTCTCGATGGTGAGTGGGGGCTCTATATGCGTCTCAAGGATGCACCACGCTATCCTCGTAGTAAGGGGTTGGGTATTAAGGGAGATATGGAGCTCATCAAAGCCTATGGTGCAGAGGTAGCTCGTCAGTGTCAGCTGATGGGGATCCATATCAATTTCGCTCCTGTAGTGGATGTGAATATCAATCCGAAGAATCCCGTCATCGGTACGCGCAGCTTTGGCGATAGCCCTGAGCTCGTCGCTCGCTGTGCTGTCGCATACGGCCAGGGACTTGAAGAGGGTGGCGTACTCTCTGTCGCTAAGCACTTCCCTGGGCATGGTGACACCTCCGAAGACTCCCACAAGACACTTCCTACGGTATCGGCTTCACGTGAGCGTATGCAGCGTGTCGAGCTCTATCCCTTCCGTGCCTATCGTGATGCGGGACTGGGTGGCGTGATGACTGCCCACCTGCGTGTACCAGCCTATGATGCCACGGGACGTGCTGCCTCCCTTAGCCGTAAGATCACGACGGATCTCCTACGCCACGATATGGGCTTCAAGGGACTCGTCATCACGGATGCTCTGGAGATGCGAGGTGCTCAGGCTAACGGCGTGAACTCAGTAGCAGTCGAAGCCCTGAAAGCAGGTAATGATATCCTCCTTGGCCCCTCACAGCCTTTAGAAGCTCGTAATGCAATCATACAAGCACTACGTTCGGGTGAGGTGAGTGAAGCCGAAGTAGAAGAGAAGTGCCGTCGCATCTTGGCCTTCAAGTATGCGCTGATTATCAAGAAGAAGTCGCCCGAAGCCTCTGCGGCTGAGGTCAAGAAGCAGATCTGGACTCCCGAAGAAGCTGCACTTCGCAGCCGCCTCTGGCAAGCTAATGTATCTGCTGGTGAAGGAGAAGATCCCACGGCAAAGACCAAGGCTATTCAGTCTACCTCGAAGACCCGTCGCTAAACCATACGTCTATGCGCTCCCGTCCTCTCGTCGCTCTCCTCTCGCTTCTTCAGCTAGGTACTCTCTATGGGCAGATACCTCAGCAGCCTGATAGTCTGCAGGTAGATAGCCTGCCAGCTGCTACTGAGCATATCCTTGCTCCCGAATCTGTATCCTCCAAAGCCTTAGCTCGTATCGATAGCTTAGCTGAGGCTGGGCTTCGCATGGGAGCTTATCCTGGGTGTCAGATCTTTGCCTTCTACCAAGGTGAGGTGCTTGTGAACAAAGCCTATGGATCGCTTACGAGTCTCAAGGGACGACAAGGGGAGCCTGCTACGCGACAGAGTATCTATGACTTGGCTTCTATCACGAAGGCTGCTGCTACGACACCTGCTCTGATGCTCCTCGTCGGGGAGAAGAAGATCAATCTCAATTCTCCTCTGCTGAGCTACCTCCCAGAGACCAAGGAGACGCTGCTTGGGATGGTCACTATCCGCCAGCTCCTCCTTCATCAGTCTGGGCTACCAGCAGGGATCAACTTCTATACCGACCTTATTGATGACACGAGCTATGAGGGCTCGCTCATCCGCTATAAGTCCTTTGCAGGTGGTGTGCCTCTCGTAGGGAAGGCTTGGGGTAATCCGAACTTCCGCTTCCTTGATAAGTACATCTCAGATAAGGCGACCGAAGAGCATACCCTGCGCTTTGGCTCAAAGAAGTATCTATCGCCCTCCTTCAAGACTCGGATGATGGAGCGCCTTCTCTCGGCTCGTGTCTCATCGGATAAGAGCTACCGCTATAGTGATCTGAACTTCATCCTCCTCCAGCAAGTCATCGAGCGTGTCTCTGGTGAGCCCTTAGATGAGTTCGTCACGAAGCATATCTATCGTCCTATCCAAGCACGTCTGTACTTCAATCCTTTGGAGCATGGAGTGAAGGTTCAGCAGATCGCCCCCGCCCAGCATGATACCTTCCTGCGTGGGGAGATCTTGCGTGGTACGGTCGATGATGAAGCTGCAGCCTGTCTCGGTGGTGTATCGGGTAATGCAGGACTCTTCGGGGCGGCTGAAGAACTCGCTAAGGTCTGCCAACTCCTTCTCCAGCATGGAGCATGGGGTAAGAAGCAGGTCATTCCCAGCTCTACCGTTCGTCTCTTCACTGAGACGACGAGTGCATCGGGCATCAGAGCTCTTGGCTTTGATAAGCCCCGCTCTTCAGGGTGGTCCTACGGGGATCTATGCCTCATCAGCGACCTACGGACACCAGGGCTTCACGGGGACGTGCTTCTGGGTAGACCCAAAGTATGACCTCATCTTTATCTTCCTCTCCAACCGCACCTACCCGACACGTCAGAATACGACCCTCATACGTGAGCGTCTCCGTCAGCGCCTGCAAGATTTAGTCTACGAGGCTGTCGGAGCCACCACGCCCAGATAAACTTGATCCCTTATCATCTCGCTACAGCTATGAGCCAAGCAAATACTACATCCACCACGATTATCGGTGTCGCTGGTGGCTCTGCCTCAGGTAAGTCAACCCTCGTGCGCAAGCTCCAGGAGGCCTTCGCCGATGAGCACGTCACGACGCTCTGCCACGACTTCTACTACAAGGCGCACGATGATCTCAGTCTCGAGGAGCGCTCCAAGCTCAACTACGACCACCCGCACTCCTTCGACACGGATATGATGATCGAGCATATCCGCCAGCTCAAGCAGGGGCAGAGTATCCAGCGCCCTGTCTACTCCTTCACCGACCACAACCGTCTGCCCCAGACGGTATGTGTCCAGCCTGCGAAGGTCTTGATCCTTGATGGTATCTTGATCCTTGAGAACAAGGAGCTGCGCGAGCTGATGGACGTCAAGGTCTTCGTTGATACGGATGATGACGTGCGCTTGGCTCGTCGCCTCGTGCGTGATGTCCAGGAGCGCGGACGTGATATGAACTCGGTGCTCAAGCAGTACTTCTCTACGGTGAAGCCCATGCATCGTGACTTCGTCGAGCCCTCCAAGCGCTACGCTGATATCATCATTCCCGAAGGGGGGATGAACTCCGTCGCACTCTCGCTGCTCGTGGAGAATATCCATTCGATCCTGAAGCGTGGTCAGCTTGGGGAATAAGCGCTTCTCTCCGAACAACCTTTACCTTTCTACTATCTCATGATATCATCGCTTATCGGCAGTGATACGATCTGTGCTGTGGCTACTGCGCCTGGTATGGGTGGTATCGCTATTATCCGTGTGTCGGGCTCTGAAGCCGTCGGCATCGTCGATCAGATCTTCTCCTGTCGTGAAGTCCGTACGCTTGAGCGTGCTAAGGATCGAATGGCTTACTTTGGTCGCTTCTCTCACGAAGGCAAGACGATCGACGAAGGTCTGGTCACTTGCTTCCGTGCGCCACGCTCCTACACGGGAGAAGATGTCGTAGAGATCTCGTGCCACGGCTCGGTATTCATCCAGCAGGCACTCCTCGAAGCCCTCACCGATCAGGGCTGTCGTATGGCATCCCCTGGCGAGTTCACACGTCGAGCTTACCTCCATGGCAAGATGGATCTAAGTCGTGCTGAAGCCGTCGCTGACCTCATCGCATCCGAATCGGAGGCGCAGCACCGTATGGCGCTCACTCAGATGCGTGGCGGGTATAGCGCGGAGTTCGCCCAGCTACGCGAGCGGCTTCTACAGCTGACCAGCCTTATGGAGCTGGAGCTGGACTTCAGTGAGGAGGATGTGACCTTCGCTGACCGTACGCAGCTTCTGCAGCTCCTCGACGAACTGACGGCGAAGATTGAGCGTCTGACCGAGAGCTTCCGCCTTGGTAATGCGATCAAGCGGGGTATCCCAGTGGCTATCGCTGGTGCAACGAACGTGGGGAAGAGTACCCTGCTCAATGCTCTCTTAGGCGAAGAGCGCGCTATCGTCAGTGATATCCATGGTACGACCCGTGACACGATCGAGGATGTGCTGAATATCGATGGTGTCCTCTTCCGCTTCATCGATACGGCGGGCTTGCGCTCGACGGATGACACGATCGAGGCACTGGGTATTGACCGCAGCTACGATAAGATCGATAAGGCGAGCCTTGTTCTTCTCCTCGTCGATGCCCTGCGCATAGCTGATGAAGACTATCGTGCGGCACTCCTCCAGCTCCTTCCTCGCCTGGAGAATAAGCCCTTCCTCGTCTTGCTCAACAAGGTCGATGCCATCGATCCTCAGACCACGCAAGCCGTACTAACGGATCTTTCGTCGCTACTTACCGAGTATTTGCCTTCGGGTGAAGCGCCTTCGATCCTACCCATATCGGCCCAACGAGGGGACGGCTTGGATGAACTTCGTACTGCACTGATCAATGCCTTGGCGCTGCCCGAACTCAAATCTACCGACCTTGTGGTGAGCAATGCCCGCCACCATGCACTCCTCACGACGGCCCTCCATAGCCTAAGGACCGTGCGTACGGGGCTAACGGATGGCCTTCCCACAGACCTGCTGACGCCCGACCTTCGTGGTGCTATCACGGCCATAGGTGAAGTCACCGGAGCCGACATCACAAGTGACTCCGTCCTCCACAATATCTTCGCCCACTTCTGCATCGGTAAGTAACTCTTGATGGATCTTACTACACCAAATTCGCAGAGGCTCACTTCTCGCTATCTATCTAGAGGGCACGAGAATATTGGCTGTTCTCTGTCACATAATTCCACTACTTAGAATCATGTAGTGAATACTTGGGGTATTAGATATATAATATAATCGCATTATATTTGTTGCATGTTTAATTCTAATACGTAGAAGTATGTCTGAGAATATGAAGGCTCTAAATTATGAAAGCTTAATAAGAGCTGTGTTTAAATGTGATCGTTTTGGTGTAGCAGGAGCTGATGCCGATATTTATCGGCGTTTAGATACTGCAGCATGTGGTGGAGTATCAGGAAAGGTTGATCCGTCTAAACTAAATAGAATAGTGGGTGACGTAGCTGACTATATTATAAAAGCTCTAAAGACGGTCAGAAAAGATCACCAAGATGATGAGGTATTCGTTGAAAAGATTAATGATTGTTTGTCTCTTCTATGCGATCCGACGAAGGAAAAGATCGATGAATGCATAGACAAAGCATGGGAGACGTTTAGAAGTATAGGGCTAACTGTCTCTTAATCGAATCAACCAGACAAGCGAAAGCTATATAGCTTTGGGCTGATTCCTATATAGGATCACTCCGATTGCTATATAGCTTTCGTCGTATTCCTATATAGCTTTCACTTGATTACTATATAGTATTGATGTGATTCCTATATAGTTTTCATCCGATTCCTATATAGCTTTTAGGTGATTACTATATAGTATTGCTTCGATTACTATATAGCTTTGTAACGTGTGCTATATAGGAATATTTTGAAGAGAAATGCTTAACTTCGCAATGTGTACCAAGTGAGACACATAAACACATTATTACTAACAGCTTAATACCATTTGAATCCCATGGGAAAAAACAAGCCTTTAGCCTATGTGCTACGCGAAAGAAAAATGAGTATCGGCAAGCTCAAAGGGCAGATCGTACAAGTTGCATCGCCCACAGACCGACGTAGCGTTTCCTTCGACCACTTCTGCGAAATGGTCGCTGACCAAACTACTTTCAACTACATGGAGGTCGCCTCCGTGCTCAATCTGGCTGCCGATATGGCGAGAAAGCTCGTCGCTAACGGTGATATGGTCGAGTTCGGGCGTCTGGGCAAACTGAAGCCCAGCTTCAAGAGCAAGGTCGTACCCAAGGGACAGGAATTCAATGCGAGCCAGCACATCACCGAGGCTCGCGTGCTCCTGCGCCCCAATTCCGAGTACTTCCGTCTGGATGATGTCAGCTTCGAGCGAGTCACTCCCCGCGTGAAGAAGGCGAAGAAAGCGACTCCTAAAGCTGGTGGTGGCTCGTCGGACAATCATTCCGGAGACGGGCATGTAGGGGTATAATGCCCGAAAAAGCGATAGGAGTCTTCTTATCTCTTTAGCTCCCGATCTCACTTCTCAGTGACGTATCTAGTGAAGGAGGCCCTGGGCTCTCCTTCACTAGATCTTTTTTGTGCGAGGCTTCGCCAGCCCCTTTCTTCCGATGGGACATGAGGCTTTTTGCTGTGCTTAGAGATAGACAACCACAGATACAGCGATCCCATCGGAGATGAATGAGCCTTCTCCGATGGGATCGCTGCGTGTAGAGTTGTAGGCGCTTACCTTACTTCCCCGCCTTGCTTTGCTTCTTATCGAGGAGGGGGAGGTATTTGGCGTAGCCGGCTTGCTTCATCTCTTCGCGGGGAATGAAGCGCAGGGCTGCGCTATTGATGCAGTAGCGTAGGCCACCGAGCTCCTGCGGGCCGTCTTCGAAGACGTGGCCAAGATGAGCCTTACCCGTCTTGCTACGCACCTCGATACGCTTCATGCCGTGGGAGTCATCTTGATGCTCGCTGATGAGGGCGGAGTCAATGGGGCGGGAGAAGCTGGGCCATCCGCAGCCCGAGTCGAACTTATCCGTGGAGATGAAGAGCGGTTCGCCCGTCGTGATATCAACATAGATGCCTTCGCGCTTCTCGTCCCAATAGTCGTTGTCAAAGGGGTGCTCCGTGGCGGCATGCTGCGTGACAGCGTACTGAGTGGGGGTGAGCCGACGGCGCAGCTCTTCGTCCGAAGGCTTGACATAGGCATTGGCCTCGCGAGCGATCTGGAAGAGTTCGGGGCGGATATGGCAGTAGCCCGATGGGTTCTTGTCCAAATAGTCCTGATGGTAAGTCTCCGCATCGTAGAAGTTGCGGAGAAGGCTCTACCTCGATGACGATGGGCTGTGTGTGCTCACGCTGTAGCGTCTCGATCGCCTTCTTGATCGTCGGTAGGTCTGCGGTGTCGGTGTAATAGATGCCCGTGCGGTACTGATCGCCCACGTCGCCACCTTGCTTATTGAGCGACGTCGGATCAATCGTCAGGAAGTAGAGCTCAAGGAGCTTGCTGAGGCTTACCTGATCGGGTGCGTAGGTGATGTGTACTGCTTCGGCAAAGCCTGTCGTGTGGCTACACACTTCCTCGTAGCTGGGGCGAGAGGTATGGCCATTGGCGTAGCCGACCTCCGTGGAGATGACGCCACGTACTTGCTTGAAGAAGTGCTCGGTGCCCCAGAAGCAACCGCCGGCCAAATAGATCTCTTTCATAGGTGAAGTGGATGGAGTGTTGGGTGAAGGGTGTGTCTGCATGCGCATAGCTCGAAGTCCTAAGGCTCCAGCTGCCAGTAGTAGCAGAAGGGTCAGTGTACGGAGACTGTTCCGTTTCATAATGCCTGTTCTTTTAGACTGTGTAGGGGTTGATGGTAGTTTACTGACTTACTAACAGCGTAGACCTGACGATAGTTATGAGTCGCCTAATATCGGGGTATAGTTTGAGTCAATATCGGGTAGGGGTGCGAACCTATATTGGTTCGTGCTCCGACCACTATTGGTTCACGTACAGACCAATATAGGTTCACACGTCGACCAATATAGGTTCATACCACCCACCACTATTGGTTCACTCTCGTTTCGCTATGCGTGCGCACATTCTTCGTACCTTTACCGCGCATAATTCATGCCTTCCAACATACCTCATCACGATAACCCTCTACTGATAGAATCGCTATGAATGTCCTCTACCTTATCGGCAATGGCTTTGACCTTAGACTTGGGCTCCCCACTCGCTATAAAGACTTTTTGAAGTACTACGAGGTGCAATCCCCGGAGCTTGGTGCTGATCGCAGACAGCAAGAGGAGACTATCAAAAAGTATAAGGAGCGCTTCTTTGCCGAGATGGCAGAGCGAGAGGAGCGTGGCGAAGAGCAGTGGAAGGACTTAGAGATAGCTCTTGGTGAGTTTACTACAGCCTTTGGCGATGATGCTGACGGGTTCTGTGACTTCTACGAGGATATGAACCGCTCTTTAGAGGCCTATCTGGCGCAGTGCAATAGTTTTGAGCCTACTCCCGAGGAGGTCGAGAAGTTCCGTGAAGATTTTGCCTATCCCTATCGCTACCTTAAGCGAAATGAGCAGAGGGAATTTAGTCCCTACACCTGGGGAGGCAAATGGAAGGTAGACGTCATTTCCTTCAATTATACCTCATCCTTTGAGTGCCTCTGCCAGGATGCTTTACCAGTTGGAGAACGTTACTTCCCAGATAGTGGTGGCCACCTCATTGTATATCAAGGCGTGAAGTACATACATGGAAAACTAGGCACAGGTGGTCTTTTGCTGGGCGTTAATCATAGCGAGCAAGTCTCCAATGAGCAGTATCGGAAGAATGATGATGTCGCGGATCTCTTACTCAAGCCACAAGCTAATGAAGGGTGGGGAACGCTCGTTGATGAAGAGTGCCTTGGCCTAATCGCACGAGCTGATGTGATTTGCCTCTTTGGCTTATCCCTCGGTCCCACGGATCAGATGTGGTGGACGGCTATCAAGAAGCGTTTTCTTGATAATCCAGCGGTCACCTTGCTCTACTTCTATTACGATCCAGCTGCCGATTCTATATTGAAGTTTGATAGGAGAAAAGAGAGACAAGCTCGCCAACACCTAATCGAAGCACTCGGGCTGGAGGGAAATCAAAAGGAGTATGATGATCGGATCTTCGTGGCGATTAACTCGGATATGTTCCCAAGGCGATAGACGCGAACAGCCTATAGTATAGTGGTATAATAGCAGAAGCGGTGCAGCTCCCGATGGGAGTTGTACCGCTTCTGCTTTGGGTGGAGAGGCGAGGGATTAGCGACGCTTGCGTCCCCAGCGCTTGTAGTACTCGATGTTCTTATCCTCGCGCTTCTTCTTCGCCTCGTCGGGCTTGACCTTGCGCAGGGCATCGGGCTTGCTGCCCAGAGGTGACTGCGTGCGGATGTCCCAGCGCTCTTCGGAGGTGAAGCCCTTCTTGATGGAGATCTCCTGCGGGTAGTAATAGACCTCCTCGGGGGCACGATCAGGGTAGTCTCCAGGTGTGAAGGCGGCATTGTCGTCCGTATCTACGATGAGTCGGACGAAGTACTCACCAGGCTTCAGGTCGTGGAAGGAGACTTGACAGGACTCTGCTGGAGTCTTTGCTTCGGGGAGGCTATCGGCCTTAGCGGCTTGTGGAGCTTGCTTAGAGAGTAGCTCGGCGAGCACCTTATCGCCTTCGGCAGATGCTGCTGTGGGCTGTGCTTTCTGCGCCGTGTCCGCCTTGACCTCATGCCCATAGAACTGCTGGAGGACAGCGTCGCTCTTGTCTATGAGTTGGACGAGGGCGTGAGAGCGGATACCCTGCAGGGTGATAGTGAGCTGACCGAACTCGTCCTCCTTCTGTATCTGCTGCGTGAAGGCTACAGAGTCGCAGGCAGCGCCATAGATGTCGAGTACGGCAGCCGAATCGATACGCGCCCGATAGCTCTTGCCATAGGCACGTGGGAAGCGGAGCGTATAGCGCAGGTGATCAAGTGAGTCCTGCACGACGGTGAAGTCCTGAGGCTTGTAGAGTGAGTCCTCCTGTACCTCCAGTCGAATCGCAGAGGAGGGAAGGGCTGCAAGGGGACGTGAGGCTGTCACATAGAGGCTATCACTTGGAGTACCAGCAAAAGCCCCCGAAGCTCCGGTAAGGGTGATCTGTAGAGGAGACTTCTCCGCTTCAGCAGTCTTGTCGTGCTTCTTAGCTCGGACCTGAGGCTTGATGAAGACGAGCGTGTCGGTCTTCTCTTGAAGGCGGAGTAGTGAGTCTGTCTTCTCGTAGGTGAGAGCGAAGCGCACCGAGTCGCGTGCAAGGAGCTCCTTGTCTCGTAGCCATGGGTCGACGACCTTGCCCTTAGCTGTAGCCCAGTAGAGGGATTCGGATGGTGCAGTTGGCTTGTCCAGCGAGCGAAGGCGAGGGAGCTTCTTGGGCTCAGCGAGGAATTCCAGTCGGCAGATCAAGCTATCGGGACGGCTGTGGCGCTCGAGGCCGTACTGCTGCACCTTCGCTACCGAATAGCGTAGGGCGATGTCGCGAGGGAAGTAGTAGGTGAAGGGATAGGTGACGAGTGAGTCGCGGTGAAGCGTGTCACGGCGCACGATGGAGTCGATGCGTATCGTGTCGGTACGCATACTGTCACGCAGCGTCGTCTGGAAGTTCTCGGCAGAGAAGGCAAGACCTTCGCTACGGTCGCTGTACTGATAGTTGGCGTCATTGTCCTTCGTCGCAAAGACCTTGTAGGTACTGTTGGGTAGCCCACGCATGGTGAAGAAGCCCAGCTTATTGGTCTTACTGACAAAGGGGAAGGGACGCTTACGGAGCGTACTATCGTTGATCTCTGCAGCGGGATAAGCCCCTACGATGAGCCCTTCGACAGGCTCGAAGGTCAAGGCATCGATGACCCGACCAGAGAGCTGCATCGAGTCGATCTGCCCACCTGTGGAGATGAGGTAGCTGAAGCCCTCAAGTGGGTTGTCCTCGTTGTTGTCTACGATGACATCATCGAAGTAGAAGCTGTAGGTCGTATTGGGGCGCAGGGTATCGGAGAGCACGATGGAGACGTGGCGCCCGTTGGCCGTGATACGTGCGGCCTCACGCTGGGGAGGGGATACGATGATCTTGTCCGTCTGGCTGGAGAGCTTGACGTTCTCATCGAAGGTCAGGGTGAAGTGGCGCGTATTGACCCCCGTAGCCTTCACTGCTGGTGAGGCTTGTAGGAGGCGAGGTGGCTCCGTGTCAAAGGGGCCACCTTCGGGTGTACCTTGGTTTGCACAGCCCCATAGCAGGAGGGATCCTGCCAGGAAGCTGAGCGCAAAGTGCATCGTTCTATTTGGGTTCATCCAATAGTAGCTGATTACATATGTGAGACGAGCGGGACACTATAGGTGAACCCAAATAGCGGGGGCTAAGCATTACGCTTGCCCTTGCTCGTCATGATCTTGAGGACCTTGAGGTCAGTCTGGGCCATGCCATCACGACCGAGGTCTGCGAGGTTGCGGATGCAGACGTCGATATCATCGTCTACGATACCTTCGGTAGCGGTGACGACGTGTCCCTGCATAGAGAGCATAGCGGAGATGAGAGCGGAGCTCACGCCCGTCGAAGCCTTGAGGCTACAGCTGGGCTTAGCACCGTCACAGATCATCCCGGAGACGTTGCCGATCATATTCTTCACCGCTCCGATAGACTGCTCCTTCGTGCCACCCATGAGGTAGGTGATAGCACAGGCGGAGCCAATCCCCGAGACGACCATCCCGCAGAGGCAAGAGAGGCGCCCTAAGAGCTGCTTGATATAGACGACAAGGAGGCTACTGAGCATGATGGCTCGAGTCGTAGCCTCACGACTTGCGCCTTGCTCTTCAGCGAAGGTCAGGACGGGGAGCATCGAGGAGATCCCCTGATTACCGCTACCCGAATTGCTCATCACCGTGATGGGGGCACCGTCCATACGGGCGTCACAGGCAGAGCTGGTATAGGCCAGCATCTGCGTAAGGGGCGTATTGCCGAGGTAGCGACGTCCCATATCACTATTGATGAGCTTGCCGAGGCTATGCCCATAACTGTGAGTGAAGGAGAACTCGCTGGCACGCTTATTCTGCAGTGCGGCCTCGTAGATGAAGTCAAGCTCCTCCAGAGGCCCATGCAGAGCATACTCATAGACGAGGTCGAAGTTCAAGGCTATCGTCTCCTCTTCGTCCTTAGTCTCAGGACACTTCGAGCAGGGCGTATCGGCGGTACGTGGCACGAAGCGGTCTTCTCCATCATAGGTGAGTGCCGTGAGGCCTGTATGAGTAGCCTGGATGACAGCAGTCGATAGACGCCCCTCTGTATCGGTCAGTAGGACTTCGACGTAGAGGGCGGTCGACGTCGTCACCTTCCTTCAGCCCGATCTGGATGCAGCCGCTTGCTACAAGCTTCTGGGCCTGATCAAGCTCCTCTTCAGTGAAGGTGTCGAGGGAGCTCCAGTTGCTTCTCGGGTGTTGCTAAGATAGCACCGAGAGCGATCGCGATGGGGATACCGAAGGTCCCCGTACCGGGAATACCGACGCCCATAGCGTTCTTGAGCATATTGCCGCTGAGCAGGACTTCTATCGAGCGGGGCTCAGCAGTCGTCTGTGCCGAAGCATAGGCTACGGCGAGGGCTACGGCTGCAGGTTCGGTACAGCCAGTAGCGGGTACGACTTCACGGTGCATGAGAGCAGTGATCTGCCGTATCTGTGTGGGTGTAAGCATGGGGTTCTGATGGTCTAAGGTAAGTAGTGTCGTTGGGGAGTGTGTTATTTACGCTGAGTGCGAAGGATCGTAGTGAGCTTGCCGTCCTTGGTCCTGAGGTCAGGATAACCTCCGTTCATCGCAGGCTCCCACGCGCCATAGTTGGGGTTGGGTAGGACGATGAAGCGCTTGCCAAACTCAGCGGCGAAGCGTGAGACACCTTGGTCACGTACGGCCTCGTCACGTACATCGAAGAAGTGGTCGAAGTCACCGAGGTTGTCACCGAGGAGCATCAGGATGTTGTGCGTCTTGAGGACTTCATTGCGACGGGAGGTCTTGTCGGAGGACTTGTCCTTGAACATGAAGTGGCTATCCTCTACCTGAGGGAAGCCCAGATCAAGGAGATTCTTCTTCGTACCAGCACGGTTGACCTCATCACGGTTGGAGATGTAGTAGATGTCCACACCGAGAGCATCGGCCTTGCGGAAGAACTCGACAGCACCCTGCAGGGCTACGGCATCAGCTTGATCGCACCAGCGGTCCCACGAAGGCTGGGAGTAGTCCTCGCCCTTGAGTGCTTGGTAGACGGAGTTCGCTGTGTTGTCGACGATGGTCTCATCGATGTCGGTGACGATAGCCCAGCGCTTTTCGCCCGAGGCTAAGGGAGTCGACGTAGCTGCTACGAGACGCTCGGTAGCGATATTATAGGCCTGCTGGCAGAGTGCCTTGTACTCGGCAGAGCGCTGGATCCAGGCTGCCGAGAAGAGCTTACCACCGAGGGTAGGGGCTCATCGCATAAGCTACCTTCCCACTTGGAGAGTAGGGTCGTATTCTGCTCTTTGTTTGAGCCAATAGCGATGACGCAGCTCGAGAGGAGCGTGAGTGATAGTGCGGTAGAAGCTCCGAGAGTGAGGAGTTTATTGGTATTCATTATCGTCGTGAGGTTAGGATTCCTTGTGGGTTTGTGTGTGCTTGAGGTAGCAGGTACGGCACAGCGGGCTGTACTCCTTGGCTTCGCCGAGCATGACCTGCTGCTCGCCAGAGACAAGGCGGTAGGAGTAGTTCGCCCAGCTCCCGCAGCCTACGCAGATCGCGTGGATCTTGTCTACCGAGTCTGCTATAGCACAGAGCTGCGCCATAGGGCCGAAAGGCTGGCGACGGAAGTCCATATCCAGTCCAGCGAGGATGATGCGGATCCCCTGGTCTGCCAGCTGCTCGACGACCTCGGGGAGGTGCTCATCGAAGAACTGTGCTTCGTCGATGCCGATGACGTCGACGTCCGAAGCTAAGAGGAGAAGGTTCGACGAATTATCTATCGGCGTAGAGGCGATAGCATTGCGGTCGTGCGAGACGACCTCGGTCTCATCATAGCGGGTGTCTACTGAGGGCTTGAAGATCTCTCGCGTAGCCCGCGATCTTGGCACGGCGCAGGCGACGAAGGAGCTCCTCTGTCTTACCGCTGAACATCGAGCCGCAGATCACCTCGATGCTACCACGTACACGGGCCTGCCCCGTCTCAAATGGATTAAGCATTACTTGTCCTCCGTCTTATTATAGCGTGCGGTGAGGCGTCGTGTCCCACCTTCGATCTCCTCTATAGTAACGTGTACCGTGTCGGCTGGTAGGATGTCCTCCATGACCTCTGGCCACTCGATGAAGCAGAGTGCGCCACTCTGGAGGTAATCTTCGGCTCCGAGGTTCAGTGCATCGGAGAGCTTCTCCAGGCGGTAGCAGTCAAAGTGGTAGATGAGTTCTCCCGAGGGCTCAGTGCGATATTCATTGATAATAGAGAAGGTCGGGCTATTGATGACATCCTGCACGCCGAGGGCTTCGCAGAGGGTCTTGATGAAGGTCGTCTTGCCAGTCCCCATGGGGGCATAGAAGGCGAAGATATCCCCCCAGGGGAGGACCTCCTCGATGAACTGGCGCGCTACGGGCTCCAGCGTGTCTGGGGAGGCTAAGAGGTAGGTGGTCTCAGTGTCCATTCGCTTGTCTTGATTGTGCCAGAGCCTATGTGCCCCAGCATATACTCACCCGCAAATTTAAGATATTCGGTGCATAGTCTATATACCTATATATAGAGGCTGCCCCTACACTTCTGCGGAGAAGGTAGGGGCAGCCTCTAAATCAGTCGCACTTGGACGTCTTGTCCTCGGGCGATAGGGGTGGGATTAGAAGGTGAACTTCATCCCGAAGTAGCCTGAGCGAGGGATCGTGGGGCCGTAGATATAGCCACTGTCACGGTCTGGACCGAAGTCGTAGTCGCTCTGGAAGGCGTTGAAGAGGTTGTTGATACCACAGTAGAGCTGGACGTTGCTCTTGGAGAAGAGGCGCAGATCATAGGGTGATCTTAGCGCCGAGGTCAAAGAAGCTCTTGGTCTTGACCAGCTCGTTCCACTCGACATCGACCTCCTTCTGTGCACCATCCTCGAGGATAGCAGCACCTGTAGCATCTACGAGAGGGAGCTTATAGCCTTCCTTGGGTCGAAGGCCTGCTGCGATAGCTTTGCGGTCAGAGACGGCTGAGTTCTGCGCCCACTTGACGACGTGAGGCACGTACATCGAGCCCGTGAAGGTCCCCGTGAGGGCAATGTTCAGCGGACGGACGGGGTTGATGCCGATCGTGAAGTAGCCGTAGGTAGAGGGTGTGCGAGTGATCTCCTTAGAGGTCATCGAGATGGTCTGAGGCTCATTGTCTACAGCGACGTTGTCGAAGTCAGATCCGTCAGCCTTAGGTACGAAGGACTCGTAGTAGGCCGCATCGTGGTCACCCTGGACCTTCTGACGTACGCCCCATTCCTGGTTGGCGTCGTACTTGTTGCTGGTGAGCGTGAGGCCAGCTTGGAGGGAGAGCCAGCGATAGGCGATCTTACCCTCGAGGTTCAGCCCGAGGACCTTGGCGCCCGAGGAGACCTGCTGACCATTGTCATCGATCCCGTAGTTGTGGCGCGTGTAGTAGGAGATCCCGTTCTCAGACTTGTCCTTATAGTTCGTGAAGACGTCGAGCAGACGGGTATAGAAGCCTTCGACGAGGACATTGACCTGTGCACCACCGAGGGTGAAGTACATGTCGTTGCTCAGGCTGAAGGGTGGGAGATCTCAGGACGAAGGTCCTCAGCATTGGTCACACGCTGTGCCTCACCACCGACGACCCCGACGTGAAGGTCTTCGTCAAAGACCTGAGGAGCACGGAAGCCCTTGGCATAGGTAGCGCGGATGTTGATATTCTTCGTGGGGTTGTAGCGCAGGGTAGCACGGGGGCTGAAGATAGCCTTCTTGACGGCGGAGTTCTCATCGAGGCGCGTGCCGAGCAGGACGCTCCAGCGGTCGTTCCTCCATTCGATCTGGGCGAACTGGCTGGCGTTGCGGATGACCTGACGCAGGGCAGGGGAGAGGGAGATGGGGTTAGCGCTGAGGTCGAAGCCATCACTGATGGTCTTCTCGGTCTCCCATTCTCTCAGAGGCATCTTGTCCTCGAGGCGGTCATAGCTGTATTCAGCGCCAGCGAGAGCTGAGCAGGCATGAAGAGGAAGTGGTCGAAGTCATGGGTGTACTGTGCACCACCGACCCACGTCATCCCGCGGGTGATACCGAAGTTCTTCCCGTAGTCAGAGGTGTGGATGGGGCGACCGATAGAGCCTGCATTCACTGCCTTGCCCTCATCTGTCGTCTCGTTGCCATCCTTATCGATGTACTTGTCGCCGGCCTTGTTGCGGAGCTTCGTCTCACCGATACCACCATAGTAGCTGTTACGGGTGACGTGCTGAGCGGAGCCGTAGAGCTGGAAGTGGTGCTTGTAGTCTTCGCTGTAGCCGTCGAACTTCGGGTTCCCACTATATACCGAGTGGCGAACGGACTCAGCTACACCGGCTACCTGCTCGGGCCAGTCGATGTGGTCACCACCGCGACGGGCTTCGCTGAAGGTATGGACTTCGCCGGTCAGACGCGTGTAGTCTGTGAGGCGGAGGTAGCCACGGAAGCCGAGCGAGGCGGGAGTCAAGACGACCAAGCTCGCTGTAGCCATCGCCATTGACATCGTGCTCCTTGCGGTAGCGAGCCTGTGCGAAGACCATGGCTCCAGCGCGGTTGTCGTCGCTGACGAGGTGAGCCGTTGAAGCTCAGGTTATTGTCTAGATCCTTGAAGCCCAGAAGCCAAGGCTCTCATTGAAAGAGAAGCTATTGCGCTGAGGGCTCCTTGGTGATGATGTTGATCACCCTGCGATAGCAGAGGGAGCCGAAGAGGGCAGAGCCACCGCCACGTACGACCTCGACACGCTCGATCATGTTCGTGGGGATCTGCTCCAGACCATAGACCCCTGCCAGCGCACTCATGATGGGACGGCTGTCGATGAGGATCTGTGAGTAGCGACCGTCGAGGGCCGTTGATACGTACTTGGTTGAAGCCGCAGTTCTGGCAGTTATTCTCGACACGCACACCTGGCTGGAAGATCAGCCCTTGGGCGAGGTTCGTAGCATTGGTACTCTCGAAGAGCTTGGTGTCAAGCACGGTGACGAGCGTCGGAGCGAGACGGCGTAGGGTAGCCTGGCGGTTGGATGAGACGACGACCTCATCGATATGGATGTTGTCTGGCTCTGCGTCGAAGTTCACTTCGACGACCTTACCAGGGATGATCTCCACGGTGCGCTCTTGGCTGAGATAACCGAGACCGCGCATGACGAGTGTCACGCTCTTCTGCTTGAGGTTCTTGAGGAAGTAGTGCCCTGTGGCATCGGTGGCCGTACCGAAGGTCGTACCCTTGATAGCGATGGTGACACCTGCGAGATGCTCACCAGTCTTCGCATCTGTGACGTGCCCAATAATGTTGGCATCAGTCGGCCGCTCTTGTGCTGACAGCTCACTGCTGAGACCGATGGCCGAGACCAGAAGGATCTGCAGTGAGAGCATGAGGGCGTAAAAGCTTACGCATGGTTATTACTATGATTTATAGTGAGTAAAGTTGCTATATCGCATGAGCAAAAAAATACGCCATTCATAGCCCCCTCCTCTTACACCTTTGCAAAAATACATAGATGTAGGTATAGGGCAGATGTAAGCGTCTCTATTATGTACCTAATAATGGGTGCTGGAGCGCTGGTTAATCATACCAAGTCGAGGTGCATTTCCTCCATACTCAAGCTGCTTTTCCTTCATAGCTCTACGAGAAAAGTTATATCTACGTACGTGGATTTAAAAATCTATGTACTGAGAACTTATCATCTATGCACGTAGACTTTAGGACTACCCACGTAGATAGCGGATTACAGCTACTGGTGCAGGACTTCTTTTTCTGTAAATCTACGACTCTATCTGTATGTGTATACAGCTGATTACAATAGCTCTTTTGATCTTGTGGGGAGCATAGGATCAGGGAGCGCTTTCGCTATGCTTCGTAGCATTTGTAGAAAAGAAAGCCCCCTGCATGCGCCTTAAAAGGAGCATACAGGGGGACTCTATAGAGATGGGCTCGCAGGGGAGAGGGTGTCTCGGCTACTTATAGCGTGGGAGATGAAGTATCTTCGTTCTGAAGGTTCTTCGAGTAGGTTTTGTCCTTGCCTCGTGAAGTGATAGGCTACCCCAAGGAGGATCATATTCTTATTGTCATGGATCCACGTCTTATTATCCCTCTGGACGAGACGCTCACCGAGCGTATAGTCATGATAATAGAGCCGGCGTCCCGATGAATAGCATCGAGGCAGAGAACTTCCAGTTCCCCAAGCGGTAGGAGATCGAGGGCCGTATGCTTTGGCTCCATACGAGAGGCATGGCCCGAATCATAGGGTATAAGTCGGGAGAGCGTACTTGTAGTAGAGCTGTAGCCCCTTATGCTGGGCCGTCAGCGAAAACTCACCATAGAGCGAACTACGATCATAACTAATCTCCGATGAGCGAAGTCGACTATACGTAGGTATGAGGTACGTATCTAGACTCAGGGTATTGTCACCAAAGGGCTTGACGACCACCCTAGCAGCCGTAACAAGTTCGTCACTCCATGCTCCATTGATCGGAGCGAACGTGATCCCTGCCCCCTCACGCTTCATAGCCTGGATATGCGGGCGATGTGTGTGGATATAGAGACCTACCAACTTGATATCAAAGATCCCCTTAGCATATGTATACATAGCGGTCAGCTGGCGCATATGCGCATTCTCTAGCTGGGGATTACCTACACTAGTGATATCACGGGTAGCTCGTCTTCGGTTGCTACTGAGCTGATCCAGACTAGGCAGGATGGGCTTGTCATCGTACATCAAGCGCAGATCACTACCTCCACCGAGGGTATAGCCGAGTACGACCTTCGGGGGTGAAGGCGAGGGCTACTGTAGGAGCAGTAGCTCGAATGATTGTGCGTGTGGGTCAAGCCTAGGCTCACACGATACAGTAGTCTCCCCTTACGCCCCGAGATCTCACTGTAGCCATGGTTCTGCCACGTACGGCTGGTATAGTCAAGGGCACCGAAGTGATTGTCTACCTGTGAATGTAGGGAAGGATACCTCTCCCTGTGGCCCAGAACTGATCCGTAAGCGTCCCGTCTCTCGGGTGTGAGTAGCCTCCAGGATGAGAGGCGCTTACTATTGTCCAGCTTCATGAAGTCCTCGTAGCTCGTGAGCCCTGTAGTGATGCCCTGCTCTCGGGCCTTCGTCTCTCGCTTGGTGGAGAAGAGCGTCCCCACGAGGTTAAGGCTCAGCTCATCTTTCTCTCAAGCTTGCGCCAATGGTAGAGGTCAAGCGAAGGATTGAACTGCTGGGTCCTGTCCCTACCCGTGGTAGTCAGCTTCTCTCCAGCGACGCCGCCTACAGTGTAGCGACCCGAACCGATATTGTCAGAGAAGCGTCGCTCAGCTCTCGGCTGTAGGCGAGCCTCCCATAGGTAGTGCTCATCCACTACGTAGGCGTACTTGAGGGCGGGGCTGTGTGTCGTATAGCCAAAAAGCATCATGGTCTGAGTGGGTGAGCTGTAGTGCCTGCTGATTGAGACTATAGCTATACTGTGCAAGTGACTCTCGGTCACGATAGTCGCGATAGTTCAGCGTGTACTCAAGGCTCAGCTTATGTCGCCCACTGATCAGA
>BNJT01001040.1_pt1 | contig 22180 bp, 30 predicted proteins | sample 8540491 | NCBI WGS metagenome assembly BNJT01 (sample SAMD00202455, study PRJDB9452) | human saliva metagenome | host: Homo sapiens | reverse complement strand
AAAAAACAAATGAAAAAAATAGTAAGAAGAAAAACAGATGTGTAATAATTTTTGCACATCTGTTTTTCTTATTATTGTATAAAAATTTATTATATAAAAATCTTTTTCAATTGACGATTTAATTTCTAAAAATGCTTCCTGTAACAGGGATGTGGGAAAAAACTACTTTTTAATGCTCCTAAATACATTTTATCGTATTTATATCCGTCTTTTGAATATAATTTATCCCCGATTATTGGAACACCTATAGAAGATAAATGGACTCGAATTTGGTGAGTTCTACCTGTTTCAAGTGAGACTAGAACTGAAAAATTTATTTTTGATCTAATTTACAACATTCAAGTATATTAGTAATAGCATTTTTCCCATTTCTTGTCACTGCCATTTTGTTTTTTCTTTACTGTCTCTTCCTATATTAGTATTAATAGTTTGTGGATTAATATTGTTTTTATTAATGCTGTATAGTAACGTTTAATTGCTCTTTGTTCAAGCATTTGATCTAGTTTAGCTTTTGATTAGAGGAGTTTTTTTGCTAGAATCACTAAACCGCAAGTATCTATATCAAGTCTGTGAATAGGTTCTAGATAGTTGTAATCCGCTATTAAATAGTTAACTAGCGTATCATTTTCAGCTTCTATATCATTTGGATGAGTTTTTATACCAAATGGTTTTGATACAACAAGTATATAATCATCCTCATATTCCTTGTTTATTGTAGTATTTGTGTTTGATAAGTACTTAGATGTTGCTAGAACTATATTTAATTCTAGTGAATCATTTGTAGATAAATTTGATGTTAAATCTGCTTCTTTTCCATTAATTTTTTTATTGTTTGTTTATCATGATGACTTTGCATTCTAATAGTATGTATATTTTTTTGACACTTTTTAAAAATTGACTTAAATAATCTTCAACTGATTTGAAGGGTTGTAGTATTTTAAATTTCATTATGGTACCTTGATTTCTTTCTTATATTAATATTACCATTATATACTAAAACGTTAAGATAATAAAGAATAATAAGCTTTATAGATAAAATTATTATTATTAAAAAAAGTTGAAAAAAATAAGTCGATTTTAACTTGATTTTAACTTAAAAATATAGTATTATATAACTTGTGATTTAACAACACTAAACATATAGTTTACTATTACTAAACTCAAATAACGATAAGTTTACTAATGGTAAACAATAATAACGTTAAGTTAGATAATAATAAACAAAAAAACTAAAAAGTTATGTATTGTTAAACAAATTAACTTATTAACTATAGAAAGGAGAAGTTATGTATTCTATAGGTGAAAGACTAAAGAGACTACGAATTCAAAAAAACCTCACCCAAGAAGAGTTAGGGGAACGTACAGACCTTAGTAAAGGGTATATATCTCAAGTTGAGCGTGATTTAGCGTCACCATCAATGGAAACTTTTTTTAATATACTACAAGTTCTTGGATGTGCTCCTAAAGATTTCTTCGATAAGGAGAGTACTAGTCAGAAAGTATATTATTCATTAGAAGATCAGACTAGTTATGAAGAAACTGATGAAGGATATAAACTTACATGGTTGGTTCCAGAATCAAATGAGAAAGAGATGGAATCTCTTATATTAAAAACTTGATAAAAAAATTGTAATTATAAAACATTTGATCCTTCTGAATCAGAAACATTATGTTATGTGCTGAAGGGGAAATGTAAATTGAGATTAGGTGATGAGGAGTTTATTGCTTCTACTCATGAAAGTTTTTTTATTTTTAGCTACGTCAGAACATAGAATATCAAATCCATTTGATGAAGAATGTGAAGTGTTAATTGTAGCGACAAATTCGTATTTATAAGGAGAAAAATAATGGCAAATATTGTTGAATTTAAAAAAATGTATCAATGTCTTTTGGTAATACACATGTATTAAAGAATATTGATTTAGAAATAGAAAAAAAGGAAAAATTCTATACATTACTAGGACCAAGTGGATGTGGTAAAAAGTACAATTTTAAAAATTAATTGGTGGATTTTTTTAAGTCCAACATCAGGAGATGTACTACTTGATGACAAAGTGGTTAATGATTTACCTGCGAATAAGAGACATGTAAATACTGTGTTCCAGGATTATGCATTATTCCACACATGAATGTATTTGAAAATGTTGCTTTTGGATTAAAAATTAAAAAAATGAAAAGAAAGAAGTAATTAATAAGAAAGTAAAAAAAGCTCTTAAACAAGTTAACTTAGCTGGTTTTGAAAAATCGTGATATAAGCGAGATGAGTGGTGGACAAAAAAACAACGTGTTGCTATAGCTCGTGCAATTGTTAATGAACCTGAAATTATCCTGCTAGATGAATCACTATCCGCACTTGATTTAAAACTTCGTCAAGAGATGCAATATGAACTTCGTGAACTTCAACAACAAACAGGGATTACGTTTATCTATGTAACTCACGACCAAGAAGAAGCGCTAGCGATGAGTGACTATATCTTCGTAATGAATCATGGGAAAATTGAACAAAGTGGTACACCTACTGATATTTATGATGAGCCGGTAAACCGTTTTGTTGCTGATTTCATTGGTGAATCTAATATTGTTAATGCTGTTATGTTAGATGACTATTTAGTTGAAATCTACGGTAAACAATATGAATGCGTGGATGCCGGTTTAGATAAAAATAAACGTGTAGAAGTAGTTATTCGTCCAGAGGACTTAGAGATTACAAGCGCTGATAAGGGTAAAATTAGTGTAGTAGTAGATACTCAGTTGTTTAGAGGAGTTCACTATGAAATCTGTTGTCTTGATGATCAATACAATGAATGGATTGTTCATTCTACAAAACAAGCTAAACCAGGAGCTGCAGTAAGCTTAAATTTTGATCCTGAAGCAATACATATCATGGTGCCTGGAGAAACTGAAGAAGAATTTGATGCTCGTCTTGAATCATATGAAGAGGAGGAATAAAGAATGTTCAATAAAAAAACACGCTCATTTTTTTATGATTCCGTATATAATGTGGATGTTGCTTTTTGTAGTATTTCCAATATTACTAATAGTTTATTATTCTTTTAGAGATATAGATGGTAATTTTACACTTGAAAAATTATAAGATATTTTTTTAGTAGTACTTATGTATTAATGACACTTTATAGTTTTTGGTATGCATTTTTAATTACACTTATATGTTTAGTGATTAGTTATCCATTAGCATTTGCTATTAATAAAAAGTAAGTATAAAGAACTGTTGCTTCTATTAATTATTTTACCAACATGGATTAATATCTTATTAAAAACTTATGCGTTTTTAGGATTATTTGGTGAATATGGAACAATTAATAGTTTCTTAGAGTATATTGGTATAGGTTCTCAAAGTTTACTATTTAATTCATTTAGTTTTATTTTTTTGTATCAAGTTACATATTCTTACCATTTATGTTATTACCTATTTATAACTCGGTTTCTGGTATGAATAAAAAAACTTAATTGAAGCATCATATGATTTAGGTGCTGACTTTTAAAAACTACGTTCTTAAAAAATTATTTTTACCATTAAGTATTAATGGTGTTAAAACTAGTATTCAGGTAACATTTATTCCAGCTCTATCATTATTCATGATTACACGACTTGTTGCTGGAAACAAAAATTATCAACTTAGGTACAGCTATTGAAGAGCATTTCTTAGTTACTCAAAAACTGGGGAATTGGTTCAACAATCGCAGTATTCTTAATAGTAGTAATGGGAATCATAATGGTTCTTACAAATACTAAAGACAAAAACTAATTTTGGAGGTAGAAAAATAATGAAATTAACTTCAAAAAAATATATTTAGGGGTTATCTTTGCAATATTATATATACCTCTAATATACTTAGCATACTACTCGTTTAACTCAGGTAAGACAATGATTGATTTCGAAGGTTTTTTTCTTGGAAACATTATGTAGATTTATTTGAAAATACGCGTATGATGATTATTGTAATTAATACGATAGTAGTTGCACTACTTTGCGGATTATTTTCTGCTATTTTTGGAACACTAGGAGCATTAGGAATATATTCTTTAAAAATCTAATAAACAAAAAGAATTCTTTTCTTAGTAGGGAATAATATTCTTATTGTAAGTCCTGACGTTATTATAGGATGTTCATTTTTATTAATGTTTACTTTCATTTCTAAGTACACAGGATTAGATACTATTCAAGGTTTTTTTGGTCTGTATTATTATCACATATTGCATTTAGTATTCCGATAGTTGTATTAATGGTATTACCTAAACTATACGAGATGCCTAGAAGTATGGTTGATGCAGCAATAGACTTAGGAGCGACTTATCCTCAAGTATTAAGTAAGATTGTAATTCCTTATATTACACCAGGGATTTGGGCAGGATTCTTTATGGGATTAACTTATTCGTTAGATGATTTCGCAGTGACGTTCTTTGTTACAGGTAATGGATTCCAAACACTTTCTGTTGAAATTTACTCAATGGCACGACAAGGAATTAACTTACAGATTAATGCTTTATCTACAGTTTTAACTATCTTTGTTGTTGTAGCGGTATTAATTTATTATGTAATCAATACTAGTAAATTAAAAAGGGAGGTAAGATAATATGAAAAAAATTACTTATTTCAGCAATTTCAATATTAGTTATCTGTTTAGGATTATTATATAGTCGTAATTTTATAAATAGTTCAAATAGTGGTGATAAACAAACTTTAACAATTTTCAACTGGGGAGAATATATTGATCCGGATTTAATTAAAAAAAGTTTGAAGAAGAAACTGGGATTTCAGTAGTATATGAAACATTTGATTCTAATGAGGCTATGCTTACAAAAAAATTCAAGCAGGCTCTACACCTTATGATATAGTAATTCCATCTGATTATATGATTAAAAAAAGATGAAAAAAAGCTAAATCTACTAAAAAAATTAGATCACAGTAAAAATTGAAGGATTTGATAATATTGAAGAACAATTTAGAGATAAAAGTTTTTGATCCAAAAGAATGAATATTCAATTCCTTATTTCTGGGGAACTCTAGGAATACTTTATGATAAAAACTAAAGTTCCAGAAGACCTTAAATTCGAAAAAAATGGAATGACCTTTGGGATGCACGTTTAGAAAATAATATTTTATTAATTGATGGTGCACGTGAAATGATGGGAATTGCTCTTCAATCAGAAGGAATTCAGTAAATGATACTAATGAAGTAGATTTAAATTTAGCAGAAAGAAAAATTAGAGTTACTTCATCCTAATATTAAAAGCAATTAACTCTGATGAGAAAAAAATGTTAATGATCAACAATGAAGCATGGGTATCAGTAGTATTCTCGGGAGATGCAAAAATCAATTATGGAAGAAAAATGAAAATATGGTTTATGCATTACCTAAAGAAGGTACTAACTTATGGTTTGATAACATAGTAATTCCAAAAAAACTTCTAAAAAAATGAAGAGGCTGCATATAAGTTTATTAACTTTATGTTAAAAACCAGAAAATGCAGCGAAAAAAACTCTGAATTTATCGGCTATGCAACTCCAAACGCTAAAGCTAAAGAATTGTTATCAGAAGAAACAACAAGTGATGAACAATTTTATCCAGATTTAGAAAGTTTTGGAAATAGAGCTGAAGTATATGAAGATTTAGATCCAAAAATGATTCAATTCTACAACGATCTATTCTTGAAATTCAAAAATTAACAATAGAAAATAAAATAAAAACGAGATTATCAGATTTTTGATAATCTCGTTTTAATATTAAGACCGCTAACTTTTAATTCTTCAGTTTTGAATGTAACATTTTTTTCTGAACCAATATACATAGCTTTAAATTTCCATGTTGAATTTGGTTTTTAAATCATTGATATTAGCTAGTGCATCACCAACTTTGTTACCATTAGCATCATACGTAGGAATAGTAATTTGAACATATGATTTCTCTTTATCAGTATTGTTCTTTAATGCTCCTATAACATAGCTAGAAAATGAATCTTTTTCGATATTAATTTCAGAAACTTCATATTTTGCTTTCTGTGTTTCTTGAGTAGAATTTTTTTAACTTCTACATTTTTTTCTTGTTATCAGTTGTTTGCTGAATAATTAATATAAGTACAATTGCAGCTAAAACTATAAACCAAACTCTTTTTATAGATAGGTTTATTTTGAATATATATATTCCCATCTTGATCTGTAATTTTTTGACATAATAACTCCTCCTTAAAATTTTTTTATACTAATATTATATATATATATTCAAGGGAAAAATGCAATTATTTAATAATATTATAAAGGAATTTATATGGTAGATATAAGGCGTTTTTTTACTGAATGAAAAATTACAGTAAGGAGATTTATTTTTTTAGGTAAGTTTTGACCTTTGTTGTTTTGTTATTGTATAATAAAATTGAAATATAGTATAGCTAAGTGAAGTACAAAAGGAGTGCATTACTATGAAAGTAAGTACAGTGATTCTGCTGATGTTACCATGTGAAATCTTAATTTTTTTCATCTATCCTTTTTGCCTAGTGAATATATAGATTATGCAATAGCTTTTATAATGTTTTTATATCGCAGGTGTATTATTTATTATAGCCAAGTATATTCTAAGAGGGATAATGCTCATTTAATTAGTGGTATCAGCATAAGTTATGAAGAAGCAAAGTTACCAGAAAAATATTGAAATGTACGCAAAGGACAGTAAAAGAACCGGGAGAATTTTGCAAATAACTGGTGTTTGTTGCCTACTCGTTGGATTATATAATATTTTATTTTAATTCATATAGATAAAACTAAATAAAGATTAATGAAAAATACTCTATAAAGTTCATAGAAAAGGATTAATAAATATGACAAATGATTTAAATAATAGTTTTAAAAGACTATTAAATAATTAATCAATTAATAAACTGGATAGATTTAAGAAATTAAATAATAACGACGAGTTGGATAAAAAAATATTTAACAAATGATGGTAGAAGTTTTTTTAACTGTAGAAAAAGTACAAAGGAAGATGGTATTTAACAGAAACCCTAGTTCAATTAAGATATCGATATAAAAAAACTTAAAAGATAAGTATATGAATTAAGTGAGGAACAAGGAGTCATATTTTTTTATAAATTGTGATTCTATTGTTTCTCTTTTTTTACTATAAGATATATCAAAAATATGGTATAATTAATTAGTTAAAAATAATTTAGGAGGTTTGTATGTTTCAAGCATTATATAGGAAATATCGACCACAAACTTTTTAATGATATAGTAGGTCAAAAATCATATAGTTTCTGTGTTGAAAAAAATGCGATTGACAAAGATCGAAATAAGTCACGCCTATTTATTTTATGGATCGAGAGGAACTGGTAAAACTTCTATAGCGAAAAATATTTGCTAATGAGGGTTAATGGAAATGAAATATATCAGAAAGAAAAATGTTGACATAATTGAAATAGATGCAGCTAGTAACAATGGTGTTGATGAAGTTCGTGATATCAAAGAAGCTATTAAATTTCTACCAACTGAAGGTAAATATAAAAGTCTATATCATAGATGAAGTACATATGCTAACGACTGCTGCGTTTAATGCATTGTTAAAGACATTAGAAGAGCCACCAGCACATGTTATTTTTTTATACTTGCTACTACTGAAATTCATAAAATACCTGCAACAATTTTATCAAGATGTCAAAGATTTGAATTTAAAAAAACTTATCTCAAGAACAATTAATTGATAGATTAAAGTACATTGCAAAAAGAAGAAAAATTTAGTTATTGAAGAAGCTGCTATAGAGAAAATTGCTACACTAGCAAAAAGGTGGGTTAAGAGATGCGATTAGTATTTTTAGACCAAGTTTCTAATTATGCTGAAGAGATAACTTTGAATCATATATTAGAAGTTACTTCATCTATAAGTGAAGATGATATACTAGAATTTTATAGAGGATTACTGCAAGGTGATGTTACAAAAATCACTATTAAAGTATAATGAATTTGTAGCTCAAGCAAAAAGATACTAAGTTACTACTTAATGATTTAATAAATGTAACTAGAGATATTGTAGTATATAAAAAAATTTAAAAGACATTAAACATACTGTTTATAATGTTGAAAAAAATCTCAACAGAAATAGATGGTGTAGGGTTTTGATTATTTCTATAAAAATAATAGAGTACTTATCTCAAACGGAACAGCACATTAGATTCTCAACTGAATATATGAGTTATATGCAAATTTGTATAGTAAAAAAATATGTTCTAAAGAAGAAGGTACTAATCAAAAATAATTTGACTAACGATAGTATAAAAAGGTTCTGTGTCTAGTACAAGAAATATTGAGTTAGAAAAATAGAGTAAAACTATTAGAAGACAAGCTATTTCAATTAAGAACAGAACTGAAAAAAATATTACGGAATTATCTCAAACTAACAGTATCCAAACTAGTACAAATAGTAATATACTTCAAAAAATACTAGTATAGTTAATACACCAAAAAGAAGAAATAAAAGAAGTAATAATAAAAGATAAAAAAATAAGATTATCAAACTTATACAGGATTCAAATCCTAATCTTACAAACTATGCATCTAATGTATTTATAAAAAAATAATTAATGAGAGTTTAAATACAAATAATCCAGAAGTAACTACAATGAGAGATTTATTTAAGTCGTGTAAACTTATAGCATCTTCTAAAGAAGGTGGTTTACTAGTTTTTAATGAAATGGATAATATGGTTAAAATGGCTCCGAATTCTAAATATAAAAAAAGTATTTAGAGAGTTTATTTAAGAGATTCATTGGTGTCGAGTATGAAATCTACACAATACAAGATCATCAATATGAAATACTAAAAAGATGAATTAGACAATCCCGTACAAGAAGTACATGAAGAGAAAGAACAAGTTGAAGAAGAAAACTTAACAAAGATAGATGAATTATTTGGTGATATTATAATAGAAACTGAATAAAATGAAAAATATTTATGTAATAAAAAATGAAATAATTTGAAATGAATTGCAAATTATTGACAAGTTGTAAAATTTTAAATAGAATTATAATATAATTAGAACTTAGGGAGGAAATATTATGCGCGGAATGGGAAATATGCAACAAATGATGAGAAAGATGCAAAAAAATGCAGAAAGATATGCTAGAAGCCCAAGAAGGATTAAAAGATCAAACTGTTGAAGGAACTGTATCTGGTGGGATGGTTACTGCTATTGCTAATGGTGATGGTAAAATTTTAGATATTAAAATTAAAGAAGAAGTTGTTGATCCAGAAGATATCGAAATGCTTCAAGATTTAGTGTTAACAGCAGTAAATGATGCATTAGAAAAAAATCAACTAAACTAAAAAGAAGAAACATTAGGTAAATTTACAAACGGATTAAGTATCCCAGGTCTATAAGATGCAATATCCAAAAACCAATTTTAGATTTAATAGAAAGTTATTCTCTATTACCAGGAATAGGGAAGAAGACAGCTGTAAGATTGGCTTTTCACACTCTAAAAAAATGAATGATAATGATATCAAAAAAACTTTGCAGATAGTTTAGTAAGTCTTAAAGAAAAAAACTAACTAATTGTGAAGTATGTGGAAGACTTAGTGAAGAACACGTATGTGATATTTGTTCAGATCCTGGTAGAGATAAGTCGACTATTTGCGTAGTTGCCAATGATAATGACTTAGTTGCTATGGAAAATATGCAACAATATAGGGGAGTGTATCATGTGCTTGATGGATTAATTTCTCCGATGGATGGAATTGGTCCTTTAGATATCAACATAAAAATCCCTTTTTGAACGAGCACAAGATGAAACAGTAAAAGAGATTATTCTTGCTACAAATTCATCTCCTGAAGGTGAAGGAACAGCAAGTTTTATTTCGAGATATTTAAAAAAATACAGATATAAGAGTTACTAGAATAGCTCAAGGTATTTCTTTTTGGTAGTGATATCGAATACGTGGATGAGGTTACTTTATCAAGAGCTATATCTGGTAGAATAGAATTATAATTTAGGAGGACATTTTTATGTCACAAAAAAATCAGTTAACGCGATAAAAGTTTTAGGTGTTGATGCGATTAATAAAAGCAAAAATCAGGACACCCTGGAGTAGTAATGGGTGCTGCACCGATGGCTTATTCTTTATTTACTAAACATTTAAGAGTAAACCCTAAGAAAACAGATTGGATAAACAGAGATAGATTCGTATTATCAGCAGGACACGGATCAATGTTATTATACTCATTATTACACTTATCAGGATTTGAAGATGTATCTTTAGAAGAAGTTAAAAAACTTCCGTCAATGGGGTTCTAAAACACCAGGACACCCTGAGTTTGGACACACTAAAGGTATCGATGCTACAACAGGACCACTTGGTCAAGGTATCTCTACTGCAGTTGGTATGGCTTTAGCAGAAAGATACTTAGCAGCTAAATATAATAAAGAAGGATATAATCTATTTGACCATTATACGTATGTAATTTGTGGTGATGGGGATATCATGGAAGGTGTTGCTTCTGAAGCATCAAGTTTTGCTGCAGTTCAAAAAAATTAAACAAACTTGTAGTATTATACGATTCAAATGACATTTGTTTAGATGGTGAAACTAAAGATGCATTCTCAGAAAAATGTGCGTGCTAGATATGAAGCATACGGATGGAATACAATTCTAGTTGAAGATGGAGCTAGTGTAGAAGCAGTAAACGCAGCAATTGAACAAGCTAAAAAATCTGATAAACCAACATTAATTGAAGTTAAAACTATTATCGGAGCTGGTTCTCCAAATAGACAAGGAACAAATGGGGTTCACGGAGCTCCGTTAGGTGACGAAGAAACTGCATTATTCAGAAAAAGAAATCGGTTGGGAGAATGAACCGTTCGATATTCCTGCGGATGTATATGCTGACTTCAAAGCTAATGTTGCAGATCGTGGAGAAAGTGAATACGCTAAATGGGAAAAATTATATGCCGATTATAAAGCAGCATACCCTGAGTTAGCAAAAGAGTTAGAAGAAGCTCTTACGCGTGAAGATATTAAACATTTAACAAAAGAAAGTTTTTCATTCAAAAATGTAGGAGAAGCACAAGCAACTCGTAACTCTTCTCAAGATGCTATTAACAGTGTTGCGGCAGTATTACCAACATTCTTCGGAGGTTCAGCTGACCTTTCTCACTCTAATATGACATTTATTAAAGGTGATAACTTACAAGATGATGCTCACAGAACAGAACGTAATGTTCAATTCGGTGTACGTGAATTCGCAATGGCAACAGTATTAAATGGATTAATGCTACATGGTGGTGTACGTGTATTTGGTGGTACATTCTTCGTATTCTCAGACTATCTAAAAGGAGCGTTAAGATTATCAGCATTACAAAACCTACCGGTAACATATGTATTCACGCATGATAGTATTGCAGTAGGTGAAGATGGTCCAACTCACGAACCAATCGAACACTTAGCATCATTAAGAACAATACCAAATACTTATGTATTCAGACCAGCTGATGCGACTGAAACACAAGCTGCTTGGTACTTATCACAAAAAACTAACGATAGACCAACTTCAATTGTTCTAACTCGTCAAAACTTACCAATCTTAGAAAATTCTTCATTCGAAAAAGTTGCTAAAGGTGCTTATGTAGTTTATGAAACAGCGGCAGACTTCGATACTATTTTAATCGCAACAGGTTCAGAAGTAGCATTAGCAATTGATGTAGCACGCGAACTAGAAACAGACGGTTCTAAAGTACGTGTAGTAAGTATGCCATCAGTAGAATTATTTGAAGAACAATCTAAAGAATACAAAGAGGAATTACTACCATTAAATATCCGCCGTCGTGTATCATTAGAAATGGGTAATAGTGCTCTTTGGTACAAATATGTTGGTTTAGATGGATTAGCTATCGGAATTGATAAATTTGGAGCATCTGCACCTGCGAATAAAGTAATCGAAGAATACGGATTTACAGTTGAAGCAGTTGTAGAGAAAAATCAAAAATGAGCTATAGAGAAGTTCGTCCAGGTGATATTATAAAGGTCAAAGTAACAGCCGTGAAAACCATACGGTGCCTTTATAGAAACACGAGATAAAATGGTAGGATTAATTCATATTTCTGAAATTACTAATTGTTTTATTTTTTTGATATAAGTAGTTATATAAAACAAGATGAGATTTTTAGAAGTTAAAGTATTATCAATAAAAAGATAATAAAATTAATGCAACATTAAACTTTAAACAGAAAAAAAGATACAGAAAAAAAGAGATTAATAGTTTAGATACATTGAATTTTGAATATGGTTTTGATACGCTAAAACAAAAACATGAAGCTTTGGCAAAAGAAAAGCTATGTTTGAAATGAGAAATTCTAAGTAATATCTATTGACAAACGTAACTTATCTGTTTATAATAACATACATATACAATGAAGTTTAGGAATTAAAAAGTTAAGCATATTATTTAACAGAGAGAATCTAGTGGTGAAAAAGGATTCATAATAGAACTTTTATGCTACCTATGTAGTACTTCATCGGCATTTAAGCCGTTATAAAAAAACTAATGAGGAGTACAAGATGTGCTCGAATTAGGGTGGTAACACGATTATAGTCGTCCCTTGTGTAATAAATTTTACACAAGGGGCTTTTTTTATTTATTTGTTAGCTTGAAAGGAGAAAAAAATTAATGAAACAACTAACATCAACACAAATTAGAAGAATGTACTTAGATTTCTTCGTAGAAAAAGGGCACAAAATTGAACCAAGTGCTTCTTTAGTACCAGTAGATGATCCAACTTTACTATGGATTAACTCAGGAGTAGCTACTCTTAAAAAAATATTTTGATGGAAGAGAAATACCTGAAAATCCAAGAATTACTAACTCACAAAAAAATCAATTAGAACAAATGATATTGAAAAATGTTGGGAAAAACTGCACGTCACCACACATTCTTCGAGATGTTAGGTAACTTCTCAATTGGTGATTACTTCAAAAAAATGAAGCAGTACCTTGGGCTTGGGAATTCTTAACTTCTGAGAAATGGTTAGGATTAGAAAAAGAAAAAAATTATCAGTAACAATTCACCCTGAAGATACAGAAGCATATGATTTATGGCACAATGTTATTGGATTACCTGAAGAAAAAATTATTCGTATTGAAGGTAACTTCTGGGATATCGGTGAAGGGCCTTCAGGACCAAACACTGAAATCTTCTATGACCGTGGAGAAGATGCTGATACATGGTCTCCAAAAGAAGAAATGTATCCAGGTGGAGAAAACGATAGATATCTTGAAGTATGGAACGTAGTATTCAGTCAATATAATCACAATGCTGATGGTACATATACAGAACTTCCTGCGAAAAACATAGATACAGGGATGGGATTAGAGAGAATAGTATCTGTATTACAAGATGTACCAACAAACTTTGATACTGACTTATTTATCCCTATTATCAGAGAAATCGAAAAACTTTCAGGAGCAAAATACGGTGTAAATGCTGAACAAGATGTAGCGTTTAAAGTTATCGCTGATCACATCAGAACTGTAGCATTCGCTATTGCAGATGGAGCTTTACCATCAAATGAAGGACGTGGATATATCTTAAGAAGATTATTACGTCGTGCGGTAAGATATGCAAAAGTTTTAGGTTTAAACAACTCATTCATGTATAAATTAACTGATGTTGTTGCTGAAATTATGGAAGACTACTATCCAAATGTTAAAGAAAGTGCAAACTTTGTTAAAGATGTAATTCTTAAAGAGGAAGACAGATTCCATGAAACATTAAACGAAGGTGAAGCAATCTTAAATAATATTGCTAAAGAAGTCAAAGATACAACGAAAGTAATTTCTGGTAAAGATGCATTCAAACTTTATGATACTTTTTGGATTCCCAATTGAATTAACTGAAGAATATGCAGAAGAATTAGGATTAACAATTGATATTGATGGGTTTAATGAAGAGATGGAAAAAAACAAAAAAGAACGTGCTCGTTCATCTCGTCAAGAAGATTCTTCAATGCAAGTACAATCTGATTTATACAACAGAATAGTAGGAGACAGTGAGTTTACTGGATATACTAAACTTACAGATGAAGGTAAATTATTAGCTATAGTTGATAAAGAAGATAATCTATTAGAAAACTATAAAGGTGAAGAGAACGTAAAAAGTAGTATTCGATAAAAACTCCATTCTATGCTGAAAGTGGTGGTCAAGTAGCTGATAGAGGTTTAGTATTAGCAGAAGGATTCAAAGCTGAAGTAATAGATGTTAAGAAACTTCCTGACAAACGTCACATTCACTTAGTAAAAAGTACTAGAAGGGGAATTAGTAGTTGGTAAAGAATACAAACTTGAAGTTAATAGACCTTACAGATTAAATATTGAGAAAAACCATACTGCAACTCACTTACTAAATGAAGCACTTCGTCATGAAGTAGGAAGCCACATTAAACAAGCAGGATCTTTAGTAACTGATGAAAAAAATTACGATTTGATATTACTCACTTTGCTCCACTGACAAAAGAAGAAATTGAAAAAGTTGAGCAAGAAGTAAACAAACAAATTTGGAATGCGTTAGAAATCAAAAACAGAAGAAATGCCTATCGCTGAAGCAAGAAAACTTGGTGCTCAAGCATTATTTGGTGAAAAAAATACGGAGATGTTGTGCGTGTTGTTTCTATTGGTGATTACTCTATCGAACTATGTGGAGGAACTCACAATGCTAACAGTGCTGAAGTAGGTATCTTCAAGATTGTATCTGAATCAGGTGTAGCTGCAGGGGTTCGTAGAATTGAAGCTTTAACAGGAAAAAGCTGCGTATGAATACCTAAAAAGAACAAGAAGAAACTCTACGCTCTGTTGAAAAAAATTAACAAAAGCTAATGCTTCAAATGTAGTAGAAAAAAAGTTTCTGCATTACAAGCTGATATTAAGAAACTATCTAAAGAAAAAGAAAGTTTACAACAAAAAAATTGCTAATGCTGAATTAAACAACTTAGTAAATAATATTAAAAGAAGTTAATGGTGTTAATGTACTTACAAGTGTTGTTGAATCTGAAAAATATGAATCACTTAAAAACAACTTGTTGACAATGCTAAGTCTAAATTAGAGAACTATGTTATTGCCTTTGCATCAGTAAATGAAGACAAAGTAAACTTCGTAGTAGCTGTAGATAAAGCTATCACTGATAAATACAATGCTGGAAAAACTAGTAAATGTTCTAGCTACAGTATGTGATGGACGTGGTGGTGGACGTCCGGATATGGCTCAAGCAGGAGCTAAGAATAAAGAGAATATCAATAAAGCATTCGATGAATTATTAGCTAATCTTTAATTACTAAAACATAAATAATAAGGAAGGGATTACCTAGATAAAATAGTATTTTTTTAGCAATAACTATTTTGAGGTAATCTCTCCCTTTTTCTCTGAAAATATGGTATAATTAATAGGATTATTATGGACAAATAATAATTTAATATTAGATTGTTTTTAATATTAAATATAATTTTTGGAGGATAAGTAAATGGAAACAAAAAAATTAGGAAAAGTAGAAATCAATCCAAGCGCTTTAGAAGTTATTGCTAATATTGCAACAACTGAGGTAGAGGGTGTTTCTAAATTATTAGGAAAAAAAGTATATTCACGTGGAGTTGAATTAGAATTTGCAGGTTCAGAATTAATTATTGATGTATACTGTAATTTAAAAAGCTGGGTATTCAGTAACTAAAAACAGCAAGAAAAAAATTCAAGAGAATATTAGAAATTCTATTTTTTTAATATGACAGAGATTAGTACTAAAAACTGTAAATGTTAATATTATAGGAATTGATTTTTTTAATTTAGGAGATATAAATGAAGAGTAGACACGAACTTAGAGAAGCAGTTTTTAAAAATTTTATTCCAAGTAGAAAATACAGAATTAGATTTTTATAGAACTTTTTAGATTTAGAACAAGAAGAAATCTCAACTAGTATTTATGTTAATAGAACGTTAACAGAAATACTAGAAAAAAGATGAAATTGATGAAATTATTTCTAATAATTTAAAAAGATTGGAAATTAGAACGTCTTTCAAAAATGGATAGACAGATTTTACGTATTTCTGCATATGAAATACTATATAGTGATATTCCTTATAAAGTTTCAATTAACGAAGCTGTTGAACTTTCTAAAAAAATATAGTGAAAAAGATGAAAGTTATAAATTTATCAATGGAGTATTAAAAGGTATTGTAGAAAAACTCAACAAAAATAAGAGGTAAAGTTAGATGGAAGAAAAAGACGTATCTAACCGTTACAGCATTAAATAAATATATTGAACGTAAGTTTAAATTAGATCCATATTTAGGTGAGGTATATATTAAAGGTGAAATATCAAATTTTTAAGCCTCATGGAAATAATATTTATTTTTTTCAATAAAAGATGAAAAATTCAGTAATTCGAGCAAACTGGTTTGGAGCTAGATCAAAGGACTTTAAAGATGGTGATACAGTACTAATAAAAAAACTAAGGTTGATTTTTACCTGAAGCGTGGAGAAGTAAACCTAGTTGTTCTTGATATGAAAAAAAGATAGAATAGGTGAGCTGTATCAGAAGTTTTTTTAGAGTTAAAAGAAAAAAACTTGAGAAAGAAGGATTGTTCTTACCTCAATATAAAAAAAGAATCCCAAGCTTCAGTCAAAATATAGCGGTAGTTACTGCGAAAAACAGGAGCTGCAGTACAAGATATTACAAGAACCATTCAAAGACGATTTCCTATTGCTAAAAATTAATATTTATTCGACTCTAGTACAGGGTGAGAATTCAGTACAAGATATAGTTAAAAATATTAAACTAGCTGATGATGGTACTAACGATGTTATCATATTGGGGCGTGGTGGAGGATCGATAGAAGATCTTTTGGAGTTTTAATACTGAAGAAGTAATTCGAGCAATTTTTAACTGTACAACACCAATTGTCACTGGGATTGGACATGAAACAGATACTACTCTTGCTGATTTTTGTTTCAGATAGAAGAGCATCAACGCCGACCGCGGCTGCAGAATTAGTAACACCGAATATAGAGGATATAAAAAAATATAATATCGTTTAATTATGATAAACTAACAAATACTATTAATTACATTATACAAACATATAAAAACTAGAGTTCTTAACAGTGAAAAATAATCCATATTATAAAAAAATTATTCAAAAGTTTTCATTGATTATAATAATAGAGTTGAATTATTAGAAAAAGAGCTAAATAAATCTTTACAAATATTTGTTAAAGATAAACAGCATGAATTGAAAGTATCAACTGAAAAAAATTTTTTTAAATATTGACCTGTTAGGAAAAATTTAAGGAAAAACTTTACAAATGAAATAAATAAATTAGAGGCTAATTCACCGTTGAATATAATGAAAAAAAGGATATTCTGTGGCTTTCTTGGGTGATAAAAAAATTACGACAGTAAAAAGAAATTAATGCTGGTGATGAGATATCAGTACAACTTGTAGATGGTAGTCTTGAATGTAAAAGTAAATAATATATCCGATAAAGGAGTTAAGTAATGAGTAAAGAAAAATTTTTGAAACAAGTTTAATGAATTTGGAAAAAAATTGTTGCTGAATTAGAATCTGGAAAGTTATCATTAGAAGATTCACTGGAAAGATATAAACAAGGAATAGATTTAATAAAAAAACTGTAATGCATTAATTGAGAATGCTGAAAAAAAGAAGTAGCGAAATTAACTAAGGATTTTTAAAGACAATGAATAATTTTAAACTTTTCATAGAAACTAATAAAGATAAATTAAATGCTTTTTGCAAAAGATTATGTAGAAAAAGCTAGAAATGCCAGATATTTTAAAAAGAATCAATAACCTATTCTTTGGTTAACGATGGAAAGAAAAATTAGGCCGTTATCTTTTCTATATTTACTAAAGTATTATGGAATAGATTATAGTAAATATTTTGATATAGCATTAGCTATTGAATTAGTTCATACATATTCGTTAGTTCACGATGATTTACCAGAGATGGATAATGATGATTATCGTTGGGGTAAACATACTAATCATAAAGTTTTTGGACAAGATGTTGCGGTACTTACAGGAGACGCAATGTTAACATTAGCATTTGAAGTTCTTAGTGATGCAGATGTGACTCTAGAATTGAAGGTAAGATTAATTAAGCAATTTGCCAATTATTCTGGTGCAATGGGAATGATTGCAGGGCAGATTTATGATGTTAAACAAAAGAACTATGATGTTGATGCAGACTATTTGAGAAAAATGCATAGTTTAAAAACAGGGCGTTTAATAGAGTTGCCATTAGATTTTTGCATGTTTAGTAGCTAATAAACTAGAAGATTATGATGATGTTAAGGAATTTGGTCAACAATTAGGTATTGCTTATCAGATAAAAAGATGATATTCTAGATTATTATGGTGATTTTTGAAAAAAATTGGAAAATTACCTAGTGATGAAGATATGATTACATACCTTAGTTTCTATGGAATTGAGGAGTGTGAAGAATTATTAAAACAACATACTTTTTAACGCTATAACTGTAGCAAAAACATCTAAATAATAATTTGCTGGAAGATTTCGCTAATTATTTATTAAAACGAGATAAATAAAATAGATAATAAAAAGATATCTTAGAAACAAACACGTTTTCTAGGATATCTTTATTTTTTTGATATTAACTAAAAACCACGAACGTTTAGGGGTAAACTTCGTGGTTTTTTTACAGTAGTAATATTAGTTTAACATTAGGGTTTAGGATACTCGTAAACTAATATATTTAAAAATGTTGGCTGTAGATTACTGGCACAAACATGAGGATTACTTATTAATTGTAAAAACTAAAAAGTAGTTTGCTTCTACAGTTGACAAATTAATACTGTATTTTTGATATAATCAAAAATTGAGTCCTAATTTAAAAACCCTAAACATAAAGTAAAAAAATACTTTTACATAATTATTATACTAAAAATAATAAATTTAAAAGTATTTGTGTAAATTTTATCAATGAAAAATGTTTTTTTATATTATTTTTTTCAAGTTAAAAACTTTAATTAATATGCTTTTTAATGATAAAAATTAACTAAATGATTATAAGAATTTTGTAAGTGGAGTTGTAACTTTATGAAAGTATTAATAGCAGTAAATGAGTTTAAAGGATCGTTAACATCATTGGAGATTGGAGAAATTATTTCTGATAAATTAACAAGTAATTATAATTATATCTCTTCAATGGTTCAACCAATTGCGGACGGTGGTGATGGATTTTTATCAATTTTTTTCAAGGGTTTAATAAAGAAAAGTTTACAACAATTAATGCAGCCCACGAAGAATGTGATGTCAATTATTTAATTAATTTAGAGAAAAAAAGAGGCTGTAATTGAAGTTGCAGAGGTAATTGGCATTAAATATTTAACTGAAGAGCAAAAAAATCCGCATATTACGACAACTGTTGGATTAGGAAAGTTGATTTCTTTTTTTATTAGATAAGGGAATTGAACATTTTATTATTGGTCTTGGTGGCAGTGCAACTAATGATTGTGGAATTGGGATGTTAAATGAGTTAGGTATTAAATTTAGTGATGAATATGGCGCTACTTGCAAACATGGTATAACTGAGTTGAAGAAGATTTCAAATATTAATACTGAACTCGTTAATGATAAATTAAAAAAATTCTAGATTTACTATAATTAGCGATGTGAATAATCCACTTATAGGACCAAATGGTTCAACATATGTATTTTCAAAACAAAAAAGGATTAAAAGAAATAGAATTTCAAAAAAGTTGATTCGTACATAGAAAGATTTGCCAATTTAGTTAATATAAAAAAACAAACTTGAATAATGCTTTAAAAGAAGGTAGTGGTGCTGCTGGTGGATTAGGTTTTGCATTTATGACATTTTGTAATGCTACTATTCAATCTGGTTCACAATTTATGATTAACTATTTAGGATTAGAGGAAATTATACAAAAATGGACATCATTGTTACTGGTGAGGGAAAAATTAGATAGACAAAGTTATATGGGAAAGGCACCAATTGAGATTGCAAAAAAATCGCAAAAATTTAATAAGAAAGTAATTTTTTTCTAGCGGGTAGTATTTTTAGATGATGAATTGAAAGATTTATCTCCGGAGGATGAAAAACTTAATTGACGCTTCATTTTCAATTCAAAGGCAATTCACTTCTTTGAATACAGCGATGAACAAAAAAAGTTTCAAAAAGCAAATATTGAAAAATACGATTATACAGATATTTAATTTATTGGAGTTTTATAATGAATAGTAAGAATAATATATTAATGGGAATATTTTTGCATAATAATGTCAGGGATAGGATTTTTCGTTAATGGCTTTTATTTATTAAACTTTCTGGTGATCTTCCCTCAATGCAAAAAAAGGATTTTTTTAGAAATATTATAGCTGTTGCAATATCGTCAATACCGTTAATTAAACATTGGAAAAATATTAATTTTCCTGCAAATAAGGTGTCTTGGACAGTACTATTTTCTAGAACTATTTTTGGTACAATAGGATTAGTATTTAACTTTTATGCAATTTCACATATTACTCTTGCGGACTCAACAATTATACAAAAACTTTCGCCTTTTGTGATAATAATACTGTCTTATTTCTTTTTAAAGAGCGTATGACAAGATTTCAGTTTGTTGCCATAGTAATTGCATTTATTGGTGTAGGATTTATTGTTAAGCCAACTGGAGCGGGTTTAATAAGTATGGGAGCTCTAGCAGCACTTTTAGGAGCATTTTGCTCAGGAATTGCGTATACGTGTGTAAGATATCTTGGAACTCATAATGTTTCTGGAGAGTTTATTATATTCTTTTTCTCATCATTATCAACAATATTACTCTTACCGTATCTAATTTTTTTGATTATAGAGTAATGACAATGTATCAACTATCGATGCTAATATTAGCCGGTGTTTCCGCGACAATTGGTCAATATGGAGTCACATTTGCGTATAAATATGCAGCGGCTAAGAATATTTCTGTTTTCGACTATTCTCAAGTATTATTTTCGGGAATCTTAGGATTTATATTTTTTTAACGAGTTACCTGACTTGCAAAAGTTTAATCGGATATATTATAGTTATCTCTGTAGGAATAATTTTAGTGATAAAAAAATAAATAAAGAGGTGTAATTATGAAAAAGAAAAAAATTGAAATAATGACAATTGTATTTATAGTTCTATGTTCTATAGTACTATATGTTATTGAGACTAATAAGTTTTCTTTTTTTAATAAAAAAATTCAAAAGATGAAAAATAAGAGTACAAATGTGTTAAAAAAACAGAAAAATGTGGCTAATGCAAGAGATGGTATAAAAGGGGTAACGCAACCTTATCCGTTTATTACTAATCCAAGTGGAGTTGAAAATAATTTACTTCAAAATGCTAATGGAAGTCTTATAGGACAATTAATTTATTTACAAAGAGAGAACCTTCCAGAAGCTGAACAAAAATTACTAGTTAATAACAAAGATGCTACACAATATGTACTTGGTTATCTTGCTGGTCAAGAAGCAACGCCGTTTGAACAAGGAGAAACAGTTGAAATTAACAGGAAGTTTCCTTACTATATTCAATGGGATAAACGTTGGGCTTATGATAAATTAGGTGGAACAAATGTTGCTATAGGTGGTTGTGGCCCAACTTGTGTAGCAATGGCACTAAGTGGAATATTAGATGATAAATCAATTACTCCAAAAAAATATTGCTGAAAAAGAAGATGCCAGTGGATATTTTTACAGATGCAGGTACAAAATGGAGTTTCTTCGAATATATTGCTAAAGAATATGAAGTTAAATCAACTGGTGTACCTCTTAATCAAGAGGCAATGAAATCTGTTTTTAAGTAAAGGGAATCCTATTATCGCTTCTGTTCACCCAGGTAAGTTTACAACTGTTGGACATATTATTTTGATAACAGGAGTAGATGATGAAGGTAAATTTATAATTAATGATCCAAAATAGTTACACAAGAACGTTAAAAAAATGGTCTTATAACGAATTAAAAAAACTGAAATAGTAGCTATGTGGGAATTTTTCAAAATAAATTATATAGATAAATCCTCGAATTTCAAATGAAATTTGAGGATTTATTTTTATAAATAGAAGTGTTTATCTAGAGATGTTCGAACCAATAATTTGATAAAAACATG
>BNJT01000186.1_pt1 | contig 22192 bp, 30 predicted proteins | sample 8540491 | NCBI WGS metagenome assembly BNJT01 (sample SAMD00202455, study PRJDB9452) | human saliva metagenome | host: Homo sapiens | reverse complement strand
TGCGGTTTAGTGTACTTAAAGGGTGGTACTGTGGAGCAAATGGAATACACCCTCAACAACATGGCCTCCTCCATCACCGGAATGATCTGCGACGGGAAACCAGGGTTGTACCATGAAGGGAGTAGCTGCCTGTGATGCGGCATTCCGTTCCGTGTCATTTGCCATGAAGGGTGTCCACATTGACAAAGTGCACGGTATCAATGGAAATACGGAAGAAACCATGCGGAATATGGGCTTAATCGCATCCCCGGTATGGTGGGGACGGAAAACCATTGAGATCTTTGAAGAGAAGTTAAGATAATTTGTTCTTCTGAATCAAAGCTGTAACATTCGGAAAACAGAGCAGCTTTTGATTGTACTTGATGAAGAGATATGGGACAAATTAGTGGAGCCAGAAACTCTGGTAATGGCCCTGAAAAATGGTGTTGAACGTGTTATTTGTAGAATTAGTCGGCATTCCTGTTACTGATTTTGTGCGTTTGGCTCAAAATGAAAGGATTGATTATGTAAGGTTTCAGAAGAAGACGCAGCAGTTAATGCTGCGAATTCCAACTTCAATCGTCTTGAATCTTGCGGATGCCTGAGTTTCCTCAAATTCAGAGAGGTATGATATGATGATGGTGAAAGTATAGAGATGAGGGTGAAAATGTGAGAATCAAGTAAAACAATACGGCTCGGAGACCTGTGCGCCTTGCGTGGCAATCAGACATAGCTCGAGGAATGGCAGCGGGCGCGTACGGTGAATTATAGCTATCTCCCGATTGAAGATCGTCAGGAGGGAGGCAGCTCAGAAAGGTTTATCCGGTTCCGACAGTCATAGCCGTGATTGATGGTACGCAAGTCGCAAAGAGAATCAGGCTACTTTAGCTTGGACAAAATGCTTGCTCGACTGGAGCGATACTGAAAATGGCAGGAGACAGAATTATAGATCGGAACAGCGACGGTGAGGAAAACAATACCAGTTTAGAGTCGGAGGAGATAAGAACTGCTAGACGTATACACGACATTAACTGCAGCACCATGTAAAAGACGTCCCAACACTATGCAACTTTCTCCACCATATCTTTTGTACTCCCTAAGACAGGAAAATAATTCCAAGGAGTGTTTTGTGAATACTTCTGTAAACTCCTGTGGAATATCAACAAGTAGATCTCCTGTCTCAGAGTTTCACTTCATGAGATGTACGAATCACCCCAATACCATTCTCCTTTATCACTACACTGTCTGATCGTGTGCCATGCAAAAATATATTCGTCTTCCGTTTTTTATCATTAAAGATTTTGCTGCATAAAAACGTCTTCCTCCTATACATCTTTTCATTTTCCATGGACCATAAGGAGACTTGGCTGTACGATAAGTGTATTTCAAATTCAGAAAAACGTGAATAGATAAAATACAAGTATCCTTCATTTTGTAAAGTTTCACATTCAGGGCAATTGGTATGGCCGGGTGAATATAAATTTCCATAATACTCCCAAGATTCCAAATCTGTGAGAGCGATACAATACAATGCATCCTCGTCTGATGCCAACATATCAGTCTTCTAGCAGAAACCAGCATCCAATATCATCTTCATTAAAAATACATATGGATCTCTAAAAATCTTATTTGCTCATATTGGTCTATCAGTGGTTTTAATAACTGGTTTCCTGTATCCTTTTTCCAGTTTATCCCATCCTCACTATATGCAGCAAATGGTCTGCTGATATCTCGAGCCTGGATACTATAGCCTGTATAAAACGTATGGTATTTGCCTTCTCCACTTAGAACTGAACCTGTCAAACTCACACTCGTTCTCTTCCTTCTCCAGATGGATAGCTGTAGGAGCTCTTTGATGAATTAAATCTTTGAAGACAACGTGGCTCCAAGTAGTACCAGTCTTTCCGGATATACGGTTGTCTCCCACCGGAGGTGTTAGGAAAGACAGTGCTATACCCCATCGTGATGAATGGAATAGCATCTCCGTCGAATCTGCAGGATGACACTTTTCTAAATATTCCACTTTTACTCCTAGTATAAATGATCTTGTATATTATTTTCTGATGATAGCGTTTCTCTTAAACTTTTCTTTCTGACGAATCCAAAATTACAGCAGTGGCAATGATTATTCCTCTTTTACTATCCAATTGCCAATAGGAACTCACTCCTATTAAATTTAGTCCCATTGGATATTATGCCAATGACCATTGCTCAAGTACAGTTCCGCTAATCGCTTCTTTGCCTCCTGCCATGGACGTTCCTCCCGGCACACATGCAGCGATGGCATCCATTTCATGCGCTTCCAACGGAAGGCTGTCCTGGAGTATATTCTTGAAAGCAGTACCAGACCTGCAAATGCAGAAAGTAAAACCGGATAATGTAAAACAATAATCTTCAATTTTTCTGATGGGAATACCGGACAATCTTGCCGCTTCTCTGTTTCCACCAATGGCATAGACATAAACTCCAAATCTGGTTTTTACCGAAGAAAACTAATAACAATAATGAGCAAAAATCATGTAAAGAACCGGGTAAAGGAATCACAGGAAAATAGGTATCCTGTTCCAATGGATATAAAACCCATCTGTGTATGAGTGGACTGACCACCTGAATAGCTACATAGGCAATTCCATTTGCAACTATTCATCATTGCCATTGTGATAATGAATGACGGCACTTTAAATGTAGATACAATTACACGTTTATAAATCCAAATAAGACGCCTAGCAAAAACGCCTCCCTATAATAGCAAGTCTCCACCGGCAGTCCCTGATTTACAATAAACCCTACTGTTAGAGTGCCACACATTGCTACTACGGCCTACTGTCAAATCAATGTGCCCTAAAATAATTATCAGGGTCATTCCCAGGGCAATATAGGTATTAATTGAAATTTGTCTTAAAACAGAAATAATATTTCCGGAAGTCAAAAATTTGTCAGTAGCAAGCGAAACTATAATACATAAAATAAGAAGCACCACCATGATTCCGATATTATCAGAAATAATATGGGAACTTTACTCTTTTCTATTCTATTTCTCATGCCGATTCCCTCCCGCAAGCAAAGCGCATAATATTCTCCTGTTCTAACTCATGACTATCTCTAAAACTCCGGTCATAATTCCTTCTTTTCAAAACACAGACCCTATCACAAAGTTGTATGATTTGCGGTAAATCACTGGATACTAGCAAAATTGACACATACCGCCTTCGCCAGCTCATTAATTAAGTTGTAAATCTCAAGTTTTGCATGAATATCAATGCCTCTCGTAGGTTCATCTAGTATTAGAATGGATGGCGTTGTGGCGAGCCATTTTCCAATGACTATGTTGATTTCCTCCCGAAAGATTGGATGCCTGAGTTGACTTTACATCTAATGCTGCAGACTTAATATTTAGTCTATCAGTGTAATATTGAACTGATTCATCCATCTTATCTTTTTCCAGAAATATGCCCTTTTGATATTTATCTGGCGAAGCCAATGAGAGATTAAACGAAAACAGTATTTCCCAAAACTAATCTGGTCGGTCTTCTGTAACAAAATCCAATCCCCGCCTTAATCGCTTGCATCGGATTGAAAAATGCACCTGTTCTCCCCTAAGAAATACTTCTCCTTTAGTAAAATGACGTGCGCACAAAATTGACTCCATTAACTCGCTTCTTCCGGCGCCTACCAGACCGGCAAATCCCAATATCTCCCTTTATGAAGTTGAAAGCTAATATCCGAATAATACGGTCTACAGCTCAAGTTTTGACTTCCAGGATTATTTCATCTGATTTGCTGATTTGTTTTTAGGAACACTAAATTCTTTTTAATTCTTCCAACCATCATAGATATAAGCTCATCTACATCGGTTTCACCATTTTTCTTCGTGCCAATATAACATCCGTCTCTGATAACTGTAATGCGATCATGCGATTTTAAAGATTTCTTCCATCCTATGGGATATGTAGATAATGCTAATTTTCTTTTCTTTCAGTCTTGCAATAATCTCGAAATAACTGCTCAACTTCCTCAACAGATACAAAGACGAACTTGGCTCATCCATTACAATGATTTTTGCCTGAAAAAGAAACTGCTTTTGACAATTTCAATCATTTGTTGTTGCTGCAATGGTAAGTGAAGAAACCGAGGGTAGTGGGAGAAATAGAAACTCCAGGTTTTGAAGCATTTCTTCAGCTTGGATATTCATTTCTTTCCGCTTCACCCTTGAAAAGGATCCCATCAATTCTTTCCCAGAAAATGTTTTGTGCCACGGTTAATTGTGGCACTAAAACAATCTCCTGATGAACAATTCCGATTCCTTTTCATCTCGGCATCTCTCACTCCGTGAATTTCTACCTCTCACCTTTTTATTTTAATTGTTCCCGAATCCGGTCTATATATTCCGCCAAGAATTTTTATCAATGTAGAGTTTACTCCGCTCCATTTTCTCCTAATAGAGCATGAACTTCCCTCTTCCAAAGAGGTTAATCTCGGATAATGCATATATTCCGGAAAAACTTTTTAATATCTATCATTTCCAAAATGGGAGTATCCATCTTTTTATAAACCTTTCAAAACGCAATCTTTAGGAACAAAGATTATTGCCAATCTTTTTAATGTTTTTCAGCTTCTTCTTTATCCACTAAAATGAGAATCCAAATAAACTTTTTCTCTGAGCTCTTACCTTCTCCATTCATTGCCTCATTAAATGCATGCTCAGCAATTTGCAAAGGAACTTGTGCTGCTACAGCTGTAAAATCACCATCTAATAATGCCTGCTTTCCTTCAGGAGATGCATCAATGCTGTAAACCTCTACTTTGCCTTTTTTATTACTTGCTTTGATCGCCGCAGCAGCTCCTAATGCTGATGGATCATTGATACAGAAAAAAATGCATCCAAATCAGAATTAGCGGTCAAAATATCTTCAGCTAAAGCTCAGGATTTATCCAATGCAGCTCCACCCATCCTGTTGTGCCACAATGGTAAACTTATCCTTTTGTTCTCCCAAACCTTTCATAAATCCATTCACACGATCCACACAACTCTCATTTGAAGAGGAAATCCAAGATAGCAATTTTGGCTCCATCGGGATGTTTGCTAACTAATTGCTTTCCAACCAACTCTCCAGCCATAAAAGCATTCGTTCCTACAAACTGAGGTAACATATTTATTCATGTCTTCTTCTATTACAGCAGTATCCACATTATAAATTGGAATCTTAGCATCAGATATCTCGTTGCCTGCTGTGATTCCGGAGAGTCTAGGAATCACAAATACGGCATCATATCCGCTATTGGCACAATCTGATAGCTGACTAAGCTGCTTATTTAAGTCATAATCAGGATCCAAAACAAGTATAAGCGATACCATTTTTATCACATATTCCTTAAATTTTTGAGTCCATTGAGCTTTGAAAGCTATTGTTTAATGTGTTAGTACAGAATACAAAAAGATTTCTTAGCTGTATTTTTATCAGAATTTTCTTGCGCTTTTTCAGAAACTTTAGATGACGATTCATTATTTGAATCTTTGTTTTGATGAACATCCCACCAATGCTCCTAATGCCATCCCGAATACGAGACTCATAACGTACATTCTTGTTCTTTTTCATTTGTCGTTCCTCCTTAGTATTTTAAATTTACGTAAATTTAATCTTGATTAAGTTTACGTCCTTGTGATATATGTAAATAGTACTAATCTATATAAGTCATTGCAATATAATTATTCCACATTGCATAATTTTTCGTCACAATGCAACACTAATTATATGCATATCGCCTATAGATAGTTTTCGAAATTATTTTTACGTAAAACCCAGTGATGAGGTCAGCAAAAAATATAGCACTACGACAGATAAGAAAAGAACAATATATACTATAACAGATTGGAGATTAGGAAAATGAATTTACAGGAAATTGCTAAGAAAGCAGGGGTCTCTATAGCCACCGTTTCTCATGTTCTTAACCATACTCGTTATGTTTCTCCAAGTTTACAGGAAAAGGTAGAAGCAATTATAAAGGAATGCGGCTACCAAAGAAAATCCAAAGATCATAACTTAATTCCCGGATCCAATTCCCAAATTTTGCTTCTTGTCCCTAATCTCAAGAATACATTTTATATCTTATTTTTCACTGAACTACATGCAATTCTTTTGAAAAGGGGATATCAGTTATTGCTTTCCATCTCTAATAATGATACTGAACTTGAAAAACAAATGATATTGAACGCCTTATCCAGCAAAAAAACATTAGGTCTCATCATTGCTCCCTGTTCTATGGATGATAAAAATTTTATTCCTTTGATAAAAAGCAATACTCCCTTTGTATTGATCGAAAACAATTGCAGCAGTAATTTTTGCTATAAAATTCTTTCCGATTATTCCAGCGCAATCCCTCAAGCTACTTCAGCACTATTGGAAAAAGGACATAGAAACATTTTTATTACTTGTCAATCAAACACCTTCCAGTACCACTGAAAATGTAATGCATTATTATCAAAAGAACTGAATGACTTTGATACATCTTTAGTACCCCATATTGTAAAGATTTCATTGATGGAATCTGAGGAGTCTATTTTTCGCAAATACGAAAAAGAATTATTCCTTCTGTTACAGCCATTATAGCTTGTGACAATCCCATAACCTCATTGCTTATGAAGGCATTGCATGAGATAGACTGCCCAAAAGATATTTCCGTAATCGGTTGGGATGACCAGAATTCCTCCGATGCGTTTTCCTCAGATTTATCCCACATCAGACGGAATACTGCTCAGCTGGCAAGAACTTCTTTTCGAAAACGCTTCTCTGTCTCCATGAAGGAAAGAAAAGTTGAAAATACCCAATATGTTAATGTCGATTTTTCGTCCCAATAACTCCATACGTATTTTACATCAGGGTCCAAGAGAGAAGATCCCACATCATTGAGATCGAATTAGAATTTCTCAACGTGAAAAAGTACAATTAGTTACCGGAAAGTACAGAGTAGCAATTTCTTTCCACTACACCGGAAACTGCATGGGCAAAATTACACCAGAAAGGAATACGAGACGAATTAGAAAAAGTATGGCATCGAAATCATCTCCATTATGGATGCTCATTTTCGATCCCATGCTACAAAAGATTCAATTAGAAAGCATCCAACATCAAAATCCGGATGCGGTAATTGCAATACCTGTAGACGATATAGAAACCAGTTCGGCCTTTTGAAGAATTATCCAAACACACAAGAGTAATTCTCTTAAGTAATATCCCTAAAGGATTTGATAAAAATAATTATGTTTCTTGTATTTCCGTGGATGAACATGAAAATGGTTATAATATTGGGCAAATGATAGTCGATTATCTGGAAAAATAAGACCATTAAGAATACTGCCCTTATTACCTATGGTGCAAATTTTTATGGTACCTCTGAAAGAGATGGCATGGTTCTTAAAACACTTCTACGCACTATCCTTCTGTAAATGTAGTAGCACAAAAATTTCTACTGATAGAAAACACTTATTCCATTTGTTCAGACTTAGTTCATGCACATCCTGAAATTTCTAGCTTATACGTGAGCTGGGATCAGCCCGCCTTGTTAGCTATTAAGGCGCTTGGACAAATTAAATCGAAAAGATATTGCTGTTTTCACGACGGACCTGGATTATGAAATTGCCGAAAAAATGAAAGAAGGAATTGTTAAAGGAATCAGTACACAGCGTCCCTATGAACAAAGGCCAAGCAGCAGGAAGAGTTTTGGCTAAATCTTTAGTTAGTGAAGATATCCCGAAATACATTGCCGTTCAGCCTTACCTCATTCGGGAAAATCAATTAAAGCAAGCTTGGCAAAACATATTTTTTTGAAAAGTTACCAATGGAGCTGAATAGTGCTTAGCTTTTGGATGCGGTATAGGCTCAGAAAAGGTAATCTGAGCCTGCGGGTACTATGAGAAAAACGAATGTCAATGAAGTTTTCGCTTAGTACTCTGCAGGGCGAAGTTAGCGAGAGCGTGCCACCTTTACGACCTGTACTCGCATACAAGCTTTTAATTTCCTTCTGCCTTATAGCCACTCCCAATATTTCTTAATATAGAGCTTCACGGTTTCAATGGTGAAGCTATAAAGCGCAAGAATAAGAAGCAAATACACAAAATACGCCATGGGCATCTCCGTAAATACCGTGTTTTTCAAGTTATCAAAAAGATAGGGAATGGAGATGGCTGCAAAAATGCCCAATGCCGAAGCAAGCGCCAGTCTGGAGTCGCACTTGGAGTCCAGAATCGGTCGCTTCGATGTACGGATGAACTGCACAATCAGGATTTGGGAAATCAAACCTTCTACAAACCAGCCTGTCTGAAAAGTAGTTCTGCATGGAAAGGCTGTTATAGCCCAAAAAGGAACCAAAGCACCAGGAAAAGTCATTACATCAAATACGGAGGAGATACCGCCCATCACATTCATAAAGGACACAAGGGACGCACTGTTCCACTTATGAGGGTTTCTGCAGGAATTCTTCGTCCACATTGTCCCAGGGAATCGCGATCTGAGTAAAGTCATAAATCAGATTCTGAATCAAAAATCTGCAAGGGGCAGGATGGGCAAAAAGGGCAAGAATATCGAAGCAATCAATACGGAGAACACATTTCCAAAGTTACCGGATAATGCCATTTTCATGTATTTCAGAATATTTCCGTAAATTCGCCTTCCTCATAGATACCGTTTAAAAATGACGGTTAGGCTCTTCTCAAGAGGATAATATCCGCACTGGCTTTCGCAACGTCTGTGGCATTGTCCACGGAAATGCCCTACATCTGCATCATGAAGGCTGGGGGCGTCATTTACGCCGTCTCCCATATAGCCCACCACGTGTCTGTTTTTCCGAAGAGCGTCCACCACACGCTGCTTCTGCATGGGAGAGAGACGGGCGAAAATGTCATTTTTCTCCACAACACGGGACAGCTCTTCCTCACTCATCTTTTCCAAGTCGGAGCCTGTTACCGCATTTTGCTCTCCTACCTTCATGCCCACCAGCTTACATACGTGTTCCACCACAACGGGGGCATCGCCGGATATGACCTTGACTTGCACTCCCGCATCATACAGTCCGTGAATGGCTTCCTTGGCATCCGGCTTGGGCGGATCCAGGAAGGCGATAATGCCCAGGAAGGTCATGTCGGTTTCGTCTTCCGCATGGAAAACGGCGGTGTCACCCGCATTTTTCCTCTTTGCCGCAACACCGATAACATGCATTCCCTCATGATTTAGTTTCTCGGAAAGGGCATTAATCTTCTGAAGGTCTTCTTCCTGAATATCCTTATATTCCTTCTTCACCCGAATACGACTGCAACAGGAAAGTACGGATTCCAATGCCCCTTTGGTAATCAAAAACCTCATCCTGGGGTTTGGGAAGAATTTCTTCTGTCTCCTCTCCCAGATGCTCCCCCCCCGGATTGGATATCACCACACTCATTCTCCGGCGCTCAAAAATCATAGGGAATTTCATCGGACTTCACATAGCCCTCCCGGCGTATTTTTTTGCACATCGCTTTCCGCGCCGTAGGATAGGATGGCCCGGTCAATCAGGTTTTTTTACCCTGTAGAATAGTAGGCATTCATCCATGCATAATTCAAAACCACATAGGAATCTTCGCCATTTACATTGATATATTTCTGTAAAAACCACATTGTCCATGGTAAGGGTTCCGGTCTTATCGGTGCACAGCACATCGATAGCTCCCTAAGTTCTGAATGGCGGACATGTTCTTTACAATGGTCTTCTTCTTTGCAAGGAACTTTCGCCCCTTTGGCAAGGGTTCCATTCACAATCATCGGTAACATTCCCGGGGTAATCCCTACCGCAACGGAGATGGAAAATAAAAAGGCTTCCAGCCAGTTTTTCTTCACAAGGCCGTTAATAAGCAATACAAAAAGAACCACCACAATCATGTAGCTAATCAGAATTCTTGTTATCTTCGATAAGCTCTTATCAAAAATCGGTTTCTTTCTTCTGTGTATGGATGGTGGAGGAAATCTTTTCCCCAGATAGGAATTCTTTCCGGTTCGTATCACCACACCGACTCCGGTGCCGGAATTCACCGTAGAGCCGCCTAAGCAGAGGTTGTTTAGTTCCGCTGCATTGACCGCTCTCTGATCCACACCGGTATATTTTCTCCACCGGAATAGACTCTCCCGTGAAAGCGGAAACCGAAAGGAACAGGTCTCTGCTCTCCAGAAGATAGAGATCTCCGCACACGATATCTCCTGAGCCGATGAGCTGTATATCCCCGGGTACCACCTCTTCCACCGGCACTTCTCTGATTTCCGTACCGTCCTTTCCCGGGAATCCGGATTCTCACCGTATCGTGCTCCATCTCCTTTAGCTTCTGCATGTCCAGATAGGAGCCGTAATCCTGGGTAAATCGAATCACCGCACTCATACAGGCCAGTGCCAGGATAATGACTCCGGACAGAATATCCCTTTCCACAACAAAGGTAACGATAGCCAAAAACTAGCAGAACAATAATAAAAGCATCGGTAAAGCTGTGAAATAAAAAAATAGAATACGCCATGCTTCTGCATGGCGGAAAGGTCGTTATAGCCGTATTTCTCGAGTCTTTCTTCCCGTTCCTCGTCGCTGATTCCATTTGTCGTGCAGCCCTAATTCCTGTAAGACCGAAGAAGCTTCTTTTTCCAGCAATTTTCTGAAACTCTTGTTCCACACCGGCCGTCTTTGTCGTAGGGTTCAATTTCTTCTCATTGTTTAAAATCATATCTTTCACCCTCCTTTTTACTTATACAGGGATATCTTAGACCTTTGCACAATGCGAGTCAATTTAATATGATCTTTTATTTCAGTCTGATATACTTTGTTGCTCTTCCTACCCTTTTATCCTTTTGAAGCATTTTTATCCCTTAAAATAGCCGGATTTTTAGGGATAAATCATCTATAGGGAAAAATCGTTTTGAAATGCGCGACATTTTGCAGCTCTCTTTATCTCATCTGTATGCAACACAAAAAAATCCGCCCTGACTTCCTTCCTCAAACTGCACTTTCCATCGGTGACGGCTGATCACCTGCTTTTACAATTTTTCAATCCCAAGCCATGCTGTCCTGTGCTGGGCTCCCATTCATAGTTTTTTTCCGGTTCAGTCTTTCCAGCGCGGCTTTCTCTAAACCGCAACCATTATCCTCCACATGGAGAAACATATGGGCTTTTTCTCATCCTGATATAACTTTAACTGTTATCTCGCATCCCTCCGGATTATGCTGCACAGCGTTGTTTAATAAAGTTCATCAGTGCTCTTTCCATCAGATTTTCATTGAAAGCCCAGTACCAAGCCCCTGCAGATCTTCCTCAATATCCAAGTTGAACTGCACCCTTTCATCCTCTGTTTGATTCCGCATTTCCGTAATCGTCTTTTCGAAGAAAACGGCTCACCTGGATTTTTTTCCTTCTCCAACTTACCGTAGCCAAAAGACAGCTTACTGAAAAGATTCAGGTTCTCTACAAGACGACGAAGACGAAGTCCCTGTTTCTCAATCCTTAGCGCACGCTCTTTGATCTCTTCCGATTCCGTGGTAGCCGCGATCATTTCCGCATTTCCCAGAGTAATCGCAAGGGGCGTTCGAATGTCATGGGAAACCCCGGCAATCCATTCCGTACGCTCTTCCTCTTTTTGCTTTGCCCGTTTCTTCTGTATCCATATCGGAACGGAAACTAGAATCAGCGCATTGAAAAGCAAAAAAAGCGGCAGAAACTCAATGAGATTTCGGATAACCCCCTCTTTGTATTCCAGAGTATATTTCCAAATCTGCTCTTTCTTTTGTCCGATAATCAATAAGCCTTCCGGAACCACATAGGTACGCACCGGATAATCTTCCAGATAATAACGGGTAAACTTTGCCACATCCTGTAAGGTATAGTTTTTCGAAGCTCTTTCGGCAAAAACTCGCTCCATAGGATATTGCCTCCATTGTCGAGGAGCATGGCAAATTGCTGTGCCCCGAGAGCTTTTTCGATTCCTCTTCCTCTAAGCGGTACTCGTCATTTTCCTTATGTAAATGCTCCATAATCTCCTGACTGTCGGGATAATAAGGCATACCGTTTCGAGACACAAAAAAATTCCAAAAAAACAAAAGGTCTGCAAACAGTAAAGAATATCGTCAACAGAAACCACCAGAGCAATCAGCTGCATTTTTCCGTTCTCTATTCCCTCTCATCTTCCTATCTCCAGTTTATAGCCAAGGCCTCTTACGGTCAGTAGAAATACGGGTTTAGATGGCTCTTTTTCTATCTTTTCCCGTAAATGCCGCATATGCACAAGCAGTGAGCTTTCCAATCCGAAATTCCCATCCGGCCAAAGGGCATCGCAGAGGGTATCCGTAGTGACAATTTTCCCCTTATTACGGTATAGAATGGAAAAAGCGCCAGTTCCTTAGCCGTTAGAGAAAGCTTTTTCTCCTTGTCGAATCACCGTTCCTGCATCAATGGAAACCAGCGATTCCCCAAGCTGCACACCCTGCTCCTTCTCCTCCAAATGACAGGTTCTTCTCAGCACGGCGGCAATTCTCAGGATGAGCTCTTCCGGAAGAAAAAGGCTTCGTAATATAATCATCCGCTCCCAGTCCCAAGCCATGCAAACGAGCCCTATCCTCGTCCCTTGCAGAGAAAAATCACCGGAACCTCGGAAAGTAGACCTTCCTTTTTTTGCTTTTTTTATAAAAAAATCAAAGCCATTGCCATCGGTCAGCATGACATCCAAAAAGAATCAGCTGATAGAAATTCCCTGAAAGCTTCGCTTCCGCTTCTTTACAAGAAGAAGCGGCCTCCACCGAAAAGATAGCCTTCTTTTCTTAATAGTTCCTGCAAAAGCTCTCTAAGCTCTTTCTCATCGTCCACCACCAAAAATTTTACAATGTTCTTTTTTTCCATGATTCTGTCTCCTGCTACTGTCTGTTCTTACCCTGTCCTACTATAGCCTTTCTGCCTCTCTTTCCCCATAGTTTTTCATTTCTTAAGGTAAACATAAGGTACGCACAAGGTTCCCATAAGCTTCCTTCGCTATTCTCCTCTCGTAAACAAACACATGGAGGAAAAAAATGATGAACTATATTCTGGAAACACAGCATCTTAGCAAAAAGCGGAAACAGCTACCGTGTAAAAAGACCTTTCTTTATCTGTTCCGGAGAAATGCGTTTACGGCTTTTTGGGGTCCCAATGGCGCCGGAAAAAAAGCACTACCCTCAAAAATGATTCTGGGCTTGATTCACCAGAGCGAAGGAAAAGATTCAGTTTCTGGGAAAAACGATAAATTCCAAAAATCGCCTTTCTCTTCTCCAAAAGACCGGAAGTCTCATTGAAAATCCGGGGATACGGGCATTTAAGCGGACTGGAAAAATATGCAGATTGTGCAGAAATTAAAGGGTGTTAAGGAAGAAGAAATTGCCTCGGCACTGAAAACCGTCCGACTCTATGAACAAAGAGATAAGAAGCTCAGCAGTTATTCTTTGGGTATGAAACAACGTCTTGGTATCGCTATGGCCATTTTGGGAAATCCGAAGCTTCTGATCCCTGGATGAGCCCACAAACGGCTTGGATCCTGCCGGCATACAAGAAATTCGTGAGTTGATTGTATCTCTTCCTAAAGAAAGAAATATGACGGTCATCATTTCCAGTCATCTCCTCAGTGAAATAGAGCAAATGGCAAGTCAAGTCGGCATCATTCACCATGGACAGCTGTCTCTACGAAGGGTCCTCTTAAGGACCTGGAATGTAATGGAAAAAGTCTGGAAGAGGCATTTCTGGAAATGACCGGCGGAAAGGAGTCTTTATGAACACCCTAAGCAATATCCCTAAAAATCGTTTCTATAGAGTTTCAAAAAAAGCGCGCCATAAGCATTTTTCCTTTGCTGTTCCTCGCAGCTCTGCTTTTTGGATTATGCCTATCTGTTTTATGGCACAAAAAGCGCATTCCGAGACATGGTTAAATATCTTTTATGCTCTTCCCATAATTAACACACTGGTTCTATCCGTACTTATGGCGGTAATTGCCTCCCAGTCTGTGGACATGGAACACAAAGGCGCTATGTGGAACCTTCTTCCCACCTTGGAAAGCAGAGCTTCTATCTATCTGGGAAAGCTTTTTCTTCGGTTTTATTGCCCTTGTCCTGTTTTGTAGTTTCCAAATCGGTATGGTCCTTCTTGGGGGAAAGTTCTTAGGTTTTACCGGAGATATTCCGTCACATATTGTTCCCGTTCTGTTCTTTTCAGAACTTATCGGCGGAATGATTCTGTATCAGCTTCAATGCATGCTTTCCCTGCTGTTTTCCAGCCAGTTTGCAGCCCTTTCCATCGCCTTCGGTGGCACCCTGTCCGGCTTATTCCTGGCCTTTATCAGCACAGAGATGTGGACTCCCTGGTCCGTTTTCTTCTCTCTTAGCCCTATCGGTATGGACTATGACAAAGCATCAAGACTCATGAGCCTAAGCCTAAGGTCTATCCCCATTTCCGATATTTTCCTAAGCCTGCTTTATCTCATCAGCACATTTCTGCTTGGTCTTCTTCTTTTCACCCGGGCTGAGCAGGGAGAAGCTTTGTTTTCTCTCCACAGGCAAAAAGTAAGCCACAGTCTGCACAGCAACTTGTCCCCGAATTTATCAAATTAAAAAGGAACCCCATCTGATTCCTTTCTTCTGATTCCCCTGATTTCGGCACTGATTGGAACGGTGAATTTTGTGCAAAAATCAGGGTGTCTTACAATATACTTGGGAAGATCTCTGGACCCAGCAACTCTGTTTCTGGGGATGTTTTTCCTGCTCCCCTCATCGGCATTCTCTGCAGTCTTCTGTGGCGAATGGAGCATCAAGGTAGTAACTGGAATCTGATTTTAACTATTACTAGCCCCGGAAAACTGCTTCGGGACAAATGGTTGACCGCAACCCTCCTCAGTACGCTCTGCATGGTCTGGATCAGTTTTATTTATCTTCTGAGCGGTAAAATCCTCGGCCTTCCGGGAGCTGTTCCGGCAATCTTTTGGATGCGAATGCTTTCCGCTATCCTTTCCATTGCCGCAATTACCGCCATGCAAAGTACCCTGTCCATGTTCTTCCACTCCTTTGCCCTTCCCATTGCGCTGGCATTTCTGGGCAGCTTGGTCGGCCTTACCCTAACCGTGAAAGGAGCCTACTATGCCCCTGCCCTATTCCACCCTGATTTACGGTATGGGCAGTACTTCTATCACCGGAGAGCTGAATTTTCCGATTCTCCTACTAAGCTGTTCCTTTTATATTTTCGCCGCACTGGGTATCGGTATTCTGTATCTAAAGAAGAGTGATGTGAGGACGCATGTCTAAAACATGTAGGTACTTCGCACATATAGACACTTCGCGCGTATAGACATTTCGCCTACAATAAGCAATGCAGGCTTTTGCGAGCCAATACTTGTCAAAATACAAGATGTCTCCGGCTTCGCCTGCATCACTTTAGTTAAGAACGATTATCGTACGCTTTGCACACGATAATCGTTAGATAAAAGAGCGGGACAAACGGTTTTCTCTCTAAAAACCGGTCTGTCCCGCTTAAAATCAATAAACTTATGGCAAAAACCTCCAGCCAGTAGCCATCCGGGTCTTCAATGAAATAGATGCCCATGACTTCATTTTCAAAAGCAAATGCAGCCCATCTCCTGATGCTTTTTGTGCGCTTCTTCAAAAATTATCCGCCTGAAATGCCAGATGGAATTCACACTCTCCCAGTGTCGTAAGCCTGGGGGTGGTCTTTTCAGCCAAGTAAGCTCAAGCTCAAAATCGCCGACATCGCTTCTTAAGTACACAATGATAAAGTCTTCGCCGGTCTTTCGTCTCACCTCATGTAGGTCGAGGGCTTCCTCATAGAATCGAAGGGAACGATCCAAATCGGATACATTTAAATTCTCGTGAATCATCTTAAACTTCATAGCTTTTCTCCTTTCGCTGTTTCCGTGTTTTTGATCCGTGAACGGTACTTTGGATATTCGGTAAGGAAGCGCTGAATCACAGCAGGATCTCCCCAGTAATGCATCGGAAATACGGCATCACAATCCACATTTTCAAGAAAATACAGAATCCCGTCCGCGTAGTGCGCCTCCAGTCTCGGATCAAGGGGAACAAAGGCAAGGTCAAAATGTCTGCCCTTGATTCTCCCAATCTCCCTGTGATAAATCTCGCGGAGCCTCCGATTATCTTCTTCCGGCTCTCCTCCCAATACCAGTCGTTTAAGTCCCCGGCATGATAGATAGAGCCTTCCTTTGTTTTTAGTATAAAGGCAACTCCACTGTCGTTGGAAAGCAGGGTCTCAAGCTGAATTCCTTGATCCAATAGATAGTTTTTATCAGGCTCAACAAAGCTGTGCTTGATCTCCGACAATCGCTTTTTATCCCGTATATCGTTTGCCAATACCGCCTGATAGCTCATCCCCTGCGCATTAAGCAAGGAAAAAATCTTCGGATTATAGTGGTCCCCATGGACATGACTGCAAAAAACAAATACTTCTTTTTCCTTGTCCAGAGGCGGTAATTCTCCCCTGTAATAGTCAAAAATAATATAGCAGTCTTCTAATTCCAGCAAAAAACCGCTGTGGTTCAGATACGTTACTTTCATCCTATTACTCCGTAAAATATTTCACCTTCTCAGTATGGAGGCTGTCGCTCTCCCTTCCTTGCTTCCTTGCGCCCTTACTTACTCCCATTTTCCCTCCGTTTAGGAAAGATCTATAACAACCAGCTCCGGACGGTTAAAGATTCGCGGAATACGGGTGCTTTCTCTTGCCAGCCCCCGACTGACAATCATATAAGAATCGTCAAAGCGATATTTTCCCCCGGCATATCGGGGAAAAAAGCCTTGATTCGGCGCGAAGAGTCCATTGATGATTCCGGGCAGGCGCCATTGTCCGCCATGAGCATGTCCCGCCAAAATCAGATTAAAGTCATAGTTTAAGTAGGAGTCAATCAATTCCGGACGATGGGCAAGAAGTATGGTATAGTTCCCATTTTCCGATGCGACAGCTGCATCTTTCAATTGTTCGGTAACGCTGTAGTTCTTATCGGTGTACTTAAGACAATCCGGATCTGATATACCGCAGATATTCAATTTTTGCCCACGCACATCAATCGTATCAAAACTGCCCTCTAAGACAGGAACATTGTAGGGATTCGAAGATTTTCAGTATCTTTTCTATCTCACGGCTCCAATACTCATGGTTTCCGGTAACGTAGTAGCAAGGGTATTTATCCGCTATAGCACGAAGCACCAGCTCGGTATTCCGATGGGGAAGCTTATCATCACAAATATCTCCTCCCAGTAAAATAATATCCGGCTTCTGTGCATGAATCGCGTCTATAAGCTCACGTTGCCCTTCCCCATAGGAGCAGGAATGTAAATCCGTGATGAGAACAATTCGAACAGGTGCTGTCAGTTTCTCACTTTCCAGCGAATAATGTTGTATTTTCATTTTGGTATTAAAGGCAAAGGGCGCTATGATGCCTAAGATACAAGCAATCAGTAGTAGCAAAAGAGGCTTTGCGTTTTTTCTTGCCTTTCCTCGGTTTCCGATCTATCTGTTCGTTTCTTCTATTTGCTGTTTCTTTTCTATCTGCCATTTCTACTCTTTTCTATAATCTCAATATGGAAAAGGGGAGTTTCCTCTACTCCGGTTTTATAATTCCAATTCAATCCCTTTTTCTCGCAAGTTTTCGATACACTCCTGTAAATATTCCTGATTATGTTCTTTTGTAAATCGGACTATCAATCATTTTTTTCTTCAAGATTACGGTATTTTTTTCCGCTATCTTTCCCCTATAATTCTTATCTCTCCATTCTATAGAGACCTGATACCCTCTTTTTTTCCATTTCATCCATCACTAAGGAATGATAGAGAAAGAGCTCATATGGAGAATATGAAAAATACATAATCTACCGTTTTATGCTTCTTCTTCCATCCGTTTCCCCCTCAGGGCACAGCATTCTCTATGCTGCCCTAGAAGCTGATTTTTCGGCAGTAGAGGAATCTATTTGTTCATGCCAAAGTCTCATCCCTATTCTCCTGTTAGTAAAAGTCAATTCCTGTAAATATTGCTTAGGGTATAATATTTATTTTTTTGCTTTAGCTCTTCACATTCTTTTTGTGCTCTTCTGCTTCGCATCAACCCTTCTTTCAAGATAGTAAATATTGATGAGCTTACGGCAAAATCTCCAGCCGCATCCATCCGGGTGGTCTTTCAGACAGGTAAGCTCCAGCTCAAAAATCACCGACATCGCTTCTTAAGTATACGGTGATAAAGTCTTCGCTGGTTTTTCTTCTCACCTCATGTAAGTCGAGGGCTTCCTCCTTTCGTCCAACGCCTCTTATTTTCGTCCAATTATGCTGTTTTTGGACGAAAAATCAATCTATTGGATAAAGACTAACTTCAGCGGCGAAGAACAAAAGGCCGCAAGGGTTTCTCCTATTTCTTGTTCCAAACCATTCCTTGGCACAGACAAAACTAGCATCATTTTTTTCCCATCGGAAGATTCTATTTTTAAAAAATTTTTCTGATATAATGCATATAGTATATAAGATTTTCAAAAAGCCAATTATTTCCCATTTATTATCCTTTTTCTCTTTGCTGCTATTAAAGAGCAGTGAAAAATGTTTTGATTTAACCACCAACAAAAAAATCCCGGAGGCAACATGACAAAAATATTATTTTAATAGTAGTGGGAATAATTTCCCTTCTAGTCAGCGCAATCACTCCATTTCCGATGATGCTGGGGCTATCCGGCATAGTGTGGAGAGTTCTTGTTGCTTTGCTGGGAATTGTTTTAATATTTTTAGGTGTCAAAAAGTAGTTAGAAATAGCTCTATACAACTTATCGAAATAATATAAACAGTATCGGAAAAAGACTATTTAGATTATCGGGATAATAGTGTTTTATCATCCCATAAGCATTCCAATATCAGCTCTTTTGTTTCTAAGCTTTTCAAGCCATTTTTCTCCTCGATTCCCCAAGCCATGAATAATCGCAGATAATCCTCCCGCCACAGCTCCCACGGTGTCCGTATCTTCCCCAAGATTCACAGCCGCTAAAACATCATTGTCATAGTACTTGATTACAGCCACCGTGCTTTTCCTCATTTTCCTCAGCGTGACTGATTACCCACAAAGCAGCTTCCAAGGTGTCCACCACATATCCGGAGGATCTGATTTCCGAAATATCCAACTGATGAATTCGATGGAGCCTATCGAAAGGCTTATCATATTGCAAGGTGGGAAGGATATCCAAAATATTCTCTCCGGCACGCAGTCTTTTTAGCCACATGCACGTAGATTACACAGGCCTCCTCCGAAATCCAATGCCCGTGGGTAATGGCGGAAACGGCTCTTATTTCTTCATCCGTACATTCCACAAATGCCAAGGGCAGGATACGCATAAGGGAACCATTGCCATTGGAGCGCTCCCCTACGCAGGGTTTACCACTGGTCAGCGCCTCATAGGTGGCATGACCGATATCAAAAACTTCTCCATTGGCGGTAAAGGCATTTTCCCGGAGCCAGGAAAGAAAACGCTTTCTGATGTCCTCGATATTGATTTTCCCGTTATTTTCTTTGAGACTTTTCAAGGTCGCCAAGGTCATGGAAGTATCGTCCGACCAGGTACCCTCCGGCTGATGATGACAGCCATAGCCTGTGAGATCCGTGCAAAGGAAGCTTCCTCGCTCTTGAAATTCATAGGGAACGCCAAGGGCATCGCCGATGGCAAAAGCCAAAAAATGGCGTCATAGAGTTGTTTATTGTTTCTTCTTAAAACACAAGTAATCGTTTTTAGTACCAACCGCCATAAAATATACTCTTCTCTTTTCCGTATTTTTCTCATCTCCCATGTCTTTTTTTCTTCTTTTGGATTTTTCCATGTTCACGCACTCCAAGGTATTTATCCTCAGCAGCAATAATGGGATCATACCAATCTGCTTTTAAACTCGCCCACGCAAGCCACTCATGAGAAAAATTCTTCCTTTCCACTTTTCATCGCATCTTCGATAAATCTTCTAATATCACATGCAATACGATAGTCTTCAGCCTTATTGGCCAATTCCTTTGTCCGCTGACTTTCCAGGTTTTTCCGCTCACGGATTTCTTCTTTTCTTCTCTGTTCCGCTTTCTCTAATTCTTTGTTCTTCTTCCCCTACGTTCTCTTTCAATTCTGTTTTCCTCTGATTTGTCATAGAATCGAATTAGAATATCCCCCAGTCTGTCTTCCAATCGTTGGAACTCATTATCACGTAAGTAATTCTTTTTCACCAAAAACTATGCGTAATTTCCCATTAAACACATGATCATATTTCCTTATCTGTGGCATTGAAATCCATCTATAGCCATTTTTAAGTCCTTTTCATACTTCGCAAGCTCCTGAATATCCTTTTTAGTCAATTCATGTTTGATTTTATCCTTACCTCTGCAAACCTAAAACGTACAGAGTCCTTATGAATAGTAACAGAAAGGTCATCATTTATGCTTCCGCCTAATGCTTCAATCCCTTTATACAAAGCATTCAAAAATAGCTATCGTTCTCTTCGCTCCATTTTCTGATAAATCAGGAAAAATACCGGCTCACCATCGGGTTTATTTCTCGGATTATAGTATGGGTTGCTTTTTGCTTCTTTTTAGCTTAACTCTATAATCCTTCATCATTGTTTTTATATTTAGCTAGCACCGGATGCAATCTTGCCCTCTCAACAATCTTTATGGAACATGCCTGCGCAATTACCATAACACGTTCAGCTTCATCAAGATAATCTAATATATCCCTGTATAATCCTTCTTCATTTTCGTCTATTTTAATATCAGAAATACTGTTTTGATTGCTTAGGCTATTTTCTAGCTCTGCTCTCTCTTTAGAAGTTTGCATACTTGTATTGTTTAAGTAAACTGAAACATATTCCAGATTAGATTCAGGTAAAGGTACAATCTCTGCAGAAATATCTTTCCAAGATTCTTTCTTGTCCAAAAATCCTGATGATGGAAATGGAATGTTTGCTTGTTTACAGCTAATGATTAATTTTGCATAATTTAAATTATATTTTTTAGCAACTCCTGAAACTGAACTGGTCCAAATCTCATCATATAATTGCTTTCTGCTGATTTTAATTAATCCCTTTTTATACTCCATGCCTTACATTTCCGCCCTTCATAACGCTATTTTTAACTCTCTCCAACTCGCTTTTTTTATAATTGAAACTGAGATATGCCTTTTGATGCCTATCTCCTCTGCCTGTTTTTCTTAATAAGATCATTATTTTTACCTCTATAAATTCAATATATTCATTACTAATTTGACCATTACATCTTTTTCTTCCGGCTTTTGACTCAGCAATCATTAATGTTATCGCCACCAATGCTCCATCACTCAGTCTCTTAATTCCATTTTTGAAATAAGACCCCATTCTTATCTAAAAATTCCAAGAAAAGTGAGGCGGCTATTCTTTTGCATCCGTCAACATAGGGATGATCCTTAATCATAAAAATATAATAAATTTGCAGCTTTCTTCTACCGACGGATATGCCTCTTGTCCAAAAAGCACTTTGATATACCGCAGCAATTATACCTGATACTTTTTCCAACCTCTTTTTCTACTCCAAAAAACATCTGTAAGAAAAAGAATCTCGCATTTTTTTCCAACCATATGAACACATTCTTCATAGGTAATACGATATGTGGGCCTACTCCCATCTAGTTCGCATAAGGTCTGGTGATCATATTGATCAAGCAAAAGTAATGCTTCTGTATATTCATTTACAGCCCTAAGCACATCCGATTCCTCTATATCAAGTGCATCGGCAAGCATTCTGCTCTGTATATCAACTGTTTTTTCTAATGCCTGAAGGCGTTTTTCATTGATAACATAGCCTTTAATAATATATTGCTTAAGAACATTATTAGCCCATTTCCTAAAAAAGCTATACCTCTTTTAGAATTAACACGATATCCAACAGACAAAATCATATCCAAGTTATAGATCTTCGGTTTTCTTCCACCTGAACTTTTTGTCGGAAGAACCGACAGAAGTCTCATCTAATTCTCCTGAAGTCAGAATATTCGTGATGTGCTCACTTACCGTAGCATGCTTAACATTAAACAATACTTCCATTTGTTTCTGTGTCAACCAGACTGTTTCCTGTTCAGGATTTATTTGAACTTCAATATTAATATTGCCATCCGTAAATAAGATTATCTCAT
>BNJT01002155.1_pt1 | contig 22251 bp, 34 predicted proteins | sample 8540491 | NCBI WGS metagenome assembly BNJT01 (sample SAMD00202455, study PRJDB9452) | human saliva metagenome | host: Homo sapiens | reverse complement strand
GAGACTGGAGAAAAAAACCACTTATAACTATTAAAAAAACGAGCATTTCCGTAGTTGGAGATGCTTGTTTTCTTATGTCATGGTTTATAATTAAAATGACAACAAAACAATTAGAAAGCCATGACAATGTATAAAGTTTTTATAGTTGCTTAGTTTTAAACAAGCATGTTATAAACTAAGCAACTATAACACAAAATTAGTCACAGTACACGTACTAAGTAAGAAAAAATTTAATTACCTGGCCTCTCATTATGAAGCACAATTACAGAAAACAATTCCGTATTTGTCCACTGATGAGGTGAAAGAAAAAGCTAGATCTAATTTAGAAAAGATAGGAGCTATCTATGAGTACAAAGACTAATTACAAGCGGTTACAGGAGAATCTAGAGTATCTGAAGTTAAAGCAATGTTTGTTGCACTTAGATGAGACGATTGAGTTAGCTACTACACAACATATATCTCATATTGAGTGGCTGTTACAGTTAACTGATTATGAGGTAGATGTAAAGCGAGAAAATGTCATCCATCGTATGGTAAAAGTTAGCAATTTCCCACATTTGAAGACCTTGAAGGACTTTGACTTTACCTTTCAGCCACAAATTAATGAACTGCAAATTAAAAATTTAGCGTCTCTACATTTTATGGATTAAGCTGAAGATATTATATTTCTCGGCTCTAGTGGTGTTGAGAAAACAAATTTAGCGACTTCCTTAGGCATTTAATGAAGTACGTACTTCATTAAATGCCACGCTCTCATACAGAATCTAAGAAAGACACGAGATGAAGGACGTTTAGAAGTTCGATTAAAACATTATACAAGATACCAACTTTTAATTATTGATGAAATTGGTTACTTACTATTACAAGAGGGAGATGCTAATTTACTCTTCCAAATTATTGACAGGAGGTATGAGCAAAAAAGTACAATTGTTACCACTAATATTAATTTTGATGAATAGACATCTATATTACAGGATGAACGAGTAGCTAGCGAAATTGTCGATCGACTACTTCATCATGCTCATGTCATTAGTATATCCGAAGATTCTTACCCATTACGTCATCATATGCAAATGATGGAGTAATTGTACATTTTATATCGTCAAAATTGTACATTTTTATATTGACATTTACACAAAATATTCTAATAGTTACCCTTTAATTTTAAATTTTAACTTTCCCAAGAAATATCTATAATATCAAGACTATCATCAAATTTAACAGCTAAAATTTCATCACTTTCTTCTGGAGAAATCATATAATCTACAATCATTACATTCTCTCCATCTGTCCATAATCCAATATTCGTAACTTTCATACATTGTACAAATTCATTTACATCTTCTGGTAAATCAAGTTCTAATTCTTCTTTATGAAATGTAATATATGTATTATCTTCTAATAGATATTCTCTTATTACTTTTTCTAGCTTTTTATGTTATATTCATCAAAAATTTTGTAAAAAACTTCGTAAAATTATCTAATAATTCTGTTGTGATTTTAGCTGGTTTACCATACCAAAGTGTTGTATTAATTCCATTTACCTCTTCTTCCCACAATACAACAACATCGTTACTAAATCCCATACCATCGTCTAATCCATTTACTAAATCTAATTCTCCAAAAAAATTCATGTTTTATTTTTTTCCATATTCTACCTCATTACAATTTTTTTATTTATTCTGTAAATTCACTTGTTACATCTATCCATTTTTTTCTGCATCAATTTCTTCATCGTTTAAATACTTTTTCAAGATAAGAAATAATAGTTTCTGATTTATCAAAGAAAGCTCGATAATGCTTAAAGTTCTTTTTTTATGTTCATATTTTCTATATTCTATTATGTAAAAAAATCTAATTCATCTATAGCATTTGCTTCATAATTTAAATTAGACTTAATAAACTTCACTACAGGTTTGAAATCATCGAGTATTCCTATATCTGAATGAACTTGAATATAGTTAGGATTTTTTTCTTAGAAGTGTCAATGATAGATATCCACTCCTCACTATTTTCTGTAAACAGATTTTTTTATAATCTCTTTAATTTCTTCTATATCCGCTTTTCTATTGCTAATGTATTCTGTATCAAATTTTTTTCATTTTATCTCCTAACTTTCATATAGGCTTCGATATTTTTTTAATATTATATTCTTTAAGTAAAATATTTATCACCAATACACTATTTGTTAATTTTAGCCATCAATTCCTACATCAAAAAAATATCTTCATACAAGCCCTCAAATTCAATATCTAAAATATGATCATTGTCAATAGTATGCTCCGTAATTTAATAAATAGTTCATATATCCCCCTTTGAAATTAATTTATCGGTATATACTCTAAAACAATATCACAAAGATTTCCCTTTTCATCATACCCAAAAATATACAGGATACTGTCCATCTCCAAAAACCAGACTGAATCATAGGAATTGATAAATCTGTATTAGGAATTTTAAAGTTTATCCAGTCTCCATCTTCTCTTTGAAATTTTTGGATTTTTTTCATGGCATTTTCTTTAAATTCCTTTTGCAAAAAAATCATTATAAATATTTTTTTCAGTATTTTCTTTATACCACTTCTCTACAAAATCACAATATTTATCTCTTGTTTCTACATCAACTATAGTTGCCAATCCTGCATCAACCATAAATCCAAAAATACTTTCATTATCTACACCTTCTAGGTTTTCATCACCTTTTAAAGCTTCGTAATAAATCACAGGCTTATTTTCATTAAATTTTACTCTTGTAAGTACATAACGATAGTATTCTTCTTCGATTTCTGCTACCAAAGTTTCAATGCTATACTTTCCTCTTGGTACTTTGGTTAAGTAAGGTTTTTCTGCTCTACTCAGCCAAACCAAGGGATCTCTTACCAAAAGTTCTCCCGTAGGAAATATGATTTCTCCCATTTCCAAAACAAATAATTTTTTTCCATGAATTTCATTTTTTTCAAAAACTTCTGCATAGTTCATAGGGGCAACTAATAAATGTTTTACTGTTTCATATTTTTCAATCCATTCTTTTGTTGTATTCATATATACTCCTTTAAAAATTTATCGTTCTACCCTATTCCTAATCTTTCACCACGTATTTTTAAAAAAATAGTATCGACATCCATATCAAACATCTTGCTTTTTGAAATTTATTTCTTCAAAAATAATAGCTCACTTTTTTTCTTTGTCGAATTCATTTTCTAATTGTTTCCATAAATCTTTAGTTAATACCACAAATGCCAAAGTATCATTCCCAAGACTTTCAATACAAAAAAACGAATCTCATACTTGGGTTGAATAAACTCATTTATAGATTTAATGGTTGTATCTCTATCCATTTTTTTCCTTATAGGGTATCATAAATGATTTATCTTTATGTTTTAAATAAATATCTTCTCCATAAGGTTTCCCATTATCTTTTAATACTATTTCTATCTTATCTTCTAGTTTTTCATTCACATAAGAGATGATATCTTCATCATATTCTCTATGATCGACCCATATAAGAGTATCAGATTCTAAAAGTTCTTCAAAATTGTTCGTATCTTCTAAAAAAGATTTTAATCTTATAAATGTATTATCCATAAATTTTCTCCTTATCTCTTCCACCAAGACTTCTTTTTCTTCTTTTCATAAGAAATCTTTTTTTCATAAGAAATCTTTAGTGTGTCCTGATCAGGTAGAGCAACGCCTTTACTCCATGTGATTTGATGGATATCCTCTTCAGAAAGTCCTATTGTTTCTCCATCCTTAAATTCCACATCATCTTGCAATACATATGATGAAATTGCAGATATAAACGATAGCAATTTTCCTGCTTCTTCATCGGCATCTAAGATTTCAAGCTCTAATTTTCCAAAAGCTTTCATTCCGTAAGTGTAGGTAGATAGCCCATTTTTAGTCCTATATAAGCCGAACCATACCCAGGTAAAAATTGGAAGCTCCCCATCTCTAATCATCCCAGCAGATCTCATATAATAACTAGGCTCAAATACTACACCACATGTGAATACGCCAATGGCGTTTTCTTGCTTGCAGCAAGTAGCCATAATTTTTGTATAAAGTAAGCCCCTTGATATTAAATCTTCTTCATCCCCCAAAATAGCTACAACAATGTGAGCCTTATGAGTCTTTGTAACCTCTACAGCCTCTTCCCACATCCAATTATTTTCTGCGTTTATTTCAGCTTCTTCATTTGGTACAGGTGCAGGGAATTTACTGATTACAATTCTACATTTATCAAGATCGGTAACGATTGTATCTTCATCTTCCGTATCTTCTTTTGATAGTTCAATTTCCCAATCCGCTTTTAAATCACTGATTAATTTTTCTTTATCCCATAGATCTTCTGAAAGTAAAACACTTCCACAAAATGAGCCTACAGCTTCCTCTTCCGATGCAGAACCTTCTTCATTAGGATAGTTAGAATGTATATAGTAATCATATATATGCGGAAATGATGCTTCTTTTGACTGTACGGTTTCTTGAAGCTTCCAATTGTAAAAAATTTCTTCTGCACACCAATTCTTTACTTCATCATCCATGCTTTTTTCACAGGCTTTATCAAACATAGCAAGTACCTCTTCCACTTTGTCACTAGCTATTGGAAATCTGTGTGAAGGAGTGAATACCCATATCGGTAATACCACTTTGCATCTCTTTCTTTCTCCGGTATAAACTCCATGATTTCCATTGCCTTATCATAGGATGCAACATTATTATAGGAAGCGCCAAGTAGACTAATAAGTAGGTTGCTTAGGCTTTCTAAAGGAACAGCACTCAAGAGTTCGATAATTTTATCAGGCTCTCCTGCTTCATGAAGCGCCTTGATTATATTGTTTTTCTCATCTTCTTTTAATGAATTAAATTCGTTATTCGTTATTTCTTTGTTCATAAGTGGGAATCCTCTCTTACACATAACATTCTATTTTTCATTTCTTTTTACATATGTTATCTCTATATCGTAGCCTAAGGCCTCCAGCATAGAAATGAAGGTCTTGTTCATTACAGAATCCGATTTTTTTATGATCCGATTCACATACTTCCCTGTAGATCCAATGCTTTCTCCAAGTTGTGCTTGAGTCATACCAGTCTCAATACACTTTATTTTTACATCGACTTCAATATTATTTTTTATCATTATAATCCTCTCACTTTCCTGTTGTAATATTATACTGGTCTATGAATAAGCCTTTGTTTTCTACATTTTATTTACCTAGTGGGTGCAACTCTTGACATCAATACCACACACTCCACATGAAACGAGTGAACACTATGTATGTCAGTTAGTCTTGTCTTTATGTGTAAACATATCCACATACTTTTTAAGAATAGTACAAAGTTATCGTTAAAAGGTATTTCCTCGAAAAACTGTAATTTGCTTATTTCAGTAAATCGGCTATTTCTTTCTCTCCATTCGCCTTTACATACTGAATTACATCCTGTTTCCTCTTGATTGATTCAAGCAGTGATATATCTAGTATATTTACTAATTCTTTAAACTGAACCTGTCCGATTCTTCTTATCTCTTTAAGTTGCTCGGCATCTCTTATCTTTCTCTCTGCCTCACTTTTAGGATATCCTTGCCCAAATGGCTCCGAGAAAAGAGCTTCTATTGTTTTTTCAAGATTTTCAGTACCTGACCATGTATAATCTTCACCTAATGGTAATGATATCGCATTTCCATTATTAATCTGAGCAAATAAATAGGCATCATTCGGTGTAGGTGCATACCCACAAATGACATCAGGCATACTATTACAAGCAAGCATCATTCCTTGTCCGGAAGAACAGCCCGTAACAACGAAATCAACTGTCCTACTTGCCAACAAGATACCTATAAGAATAGAAATTTCTATATACGAGTATTTTTCATTTTCTTCCATCGTACAGCCAAAATTTATAACCTCAGATTTCTTTGGAGCATACTTTAATACAGCATCATAGATTATTTGATTTTTGGTCGCTTGCGATCTTGCTTGAATAACTCCGATTCTCATCATTTCCCCTACTACTTCTAATTTAATTATTTCTTTTTCTTTGGTTTTGGTGCAGGTAATTCGTCATACATTGAATTGAATAAGCCTGTTAAAAAATCTTTGTTGTCAACAACATCTAACAACAACATTTCCTTTTCTCCATCATATGGTAACTCATACTTTGTATTTGACATATATGCTATTGCAGATTTAACAGACTTTTTATCATACGCTCTATTTTATTTTCTTATAAATCTAACAAGTATACAGTCTCTGGTGTTATTACATCCTTTTCAGTATAAATCATCCAATCACTTACATAATTTATAGAATATGTCCCCTCATCACCTTCATGTAAATCTGGAATATGATATGGTTCTTGAGTCAATACTGCCTTGAAACTATCTCCTTCCATAGAAATAGCTTCAAACCAAATATGTTCAAGATTTGTACTATCCAAATTACCTTCTTCATCTATTGTTTCAAGTCCTAATTTAATAATAATAGTAATATCTTCATTACCTTCTTGTTTTTTTTCTTAAGCATTCTTTCAACATAAGAAAAATCTTTCTCTAGCTAAATCACTCATTCTAGCAGTTTCTTCAGTACTTAAGAACATTAATGGGTTATTTTCAAACTTTTCTGTAAATTTTGAAGGTAAACTTACAATGTTATTATTATAGTCTTCTTCACTTTCATATAGGAAAAATTATATTTGTTTTTAGAATTATGCGATTTTTTTTCTGTCTTCAATCCCTCCAATATTAACATTAGGATAATATTTCAAAGCATCAATCCATTTTTTAGATGTAGCAACTATTGGCTCTCCATCATAAAACATTCCTAAATGTATCTCTTCTTCATCTTCATTAGAATAATTTCCATCTATCATTATAGAAGCGTAATTAGAAAGTAAGCTATAATGTGATTCATAATCTTTCTTATTTGAATCCAAAATCTCTATTTCGTGAAGATTACATCTACATAATCCATGAGTATGTAACCAAACTTCATTCTCATCACAAACAGCTTGAACAGTATATAGACTTGATGGAGAAGGAAGTACATTTGATTTTGCAGCTAATTCAACCCATTTTTTATTTAACATTCTTTCAGCACTTTCATCACAAAGAGCAACCATTTCAGGAACCATAGCATATACAAGCTTAAGCTGTAAATGGTAACATTTTTTAGCATCTCCTTCAAATTTCATATAAACAATTAAGGCATTCTTTGAATTTAAAATCTGTTCTTTTTCTTCTTCTGTAAAATATTGTAATTCCCATTGATACCTTTCTTCTGCATAAAAATCTCCAAGATAGAATCTTACATCAAAATCAGTTCCTTTATATGATAGAACAATCTTCCCGGGATAATCTTCACTTGGAAGACTTTTTTCTTTAATTTCAATACCGTCTATAGCTTTAATATTTTCAAAAATATCTTCTGTAGGTGAGTAATTATTAGGTACTAAAGCTAACATAAGTGAAAATTCTTCCCAATAAGCAAGAGGTGCTTCATTAATCAAAGTAGGAGAATAAACGTCATTAGAATACTCTTCATTTTTTTCCTTTGAACTATTAAATAATCCGTTAATAACTTTTTTATAAAAACTCATGTTTTTCTCCTTTTAAAACATAAAATATCACTGCCATCATATCACAATAATTGGGTAGTTTTAATTGTTTTTACACTGAATCATTTACGCCTGATTTGTAAAATACAGTGAGACAACATAACATCGTTATTTTCTATTAAAATTGCTTCATCAACCTTATTTAACAAAGAGCCTATTGAAATCTATATTTTTAAGGGACGTTTTCATCTCGCTTCTTCTCTTTAAAGTGCTATTTCATGCTACTTTACAATATGGCATCCCCAGCCACTATATTCCCCGTCAAATTCATCTGCCAAGTCCATAAGATACCAGACAATTTCATCAATATTTTCAAAAGCATCTTCCCTGCCAATGACAAGTACATATGGATATTCCTTATCTATATCCTCATTATCGTTCTGATTCTCTGATGAAAGTTTTATAAAACCGTCTTCCATTACTTTGGCTAAAAAGGCTTCTCCATGTTCTTCTGTTTTAAAGAGTAGGCAATGTTCAAGTACTCTCGGCACCATACTATCACCATCACTTTTAATATTCTCAATAAGCATCCTATTCATAATGCTTTGGTATTCATATCTATCAGGATACAGTGCCTGAAAATACACTTCCCAGTCCGGATCTTCTACTACTGCCAATGTATAGGCATAGTCAGGGAAGTTTTCTGACATGATCTCAGAGATTTCATCGTCGTACCCCAACTCGTTCTTAACATAGGCAAAAATACGTGCTCGTTCATCGCATTTCACAACGCCTGCTAACATATCTCCATGTTGTTCAACAATCTCTTCTACAGCGTCTTCTATAGAATATACATATTCCCCTTCTTCTCTTGTAGGAAAACCGTTGTCATCAGCATTCTTATATAATATTTGTAAATGCAATCTTTTAGGGTAGTTTGCAGTATATTCAAAATCCCTAAGAGCCAAATTGGTTCGAATCACAGCCGGCAAGTCGTAAGCAAATGAATTGCATAAATAGATACACCAGTCTTCGTCAATTTCGGCAGTTTCTTGATCGATTACTTTCTCCCTAGCCACATTGACTCTGCACTCTCTTTTTTCTATTTCTTCTTTACACTCTTTGACTACTTCCAACGCATTCTGTTCCTCAGGATCTAACTCCGCCCAACGCAAGGCATAAGGAATCGCTTTTTCTTCCTCATGAGTCAAATATTGATAGGCATATGCCATGCGCATATTCCATTCAGCCTTATCTTTCCCCTCTTCTCTAACTGAATTCAAAATATCTATAGATTTTAATAAAAATTTATCGCCAATAAAACTAGGTGTTCCTTTATCATCATTGCCGACAATCGCGAAGTTTTGATAGGTACGAGCAAGCTGATACCATACTTTGTAATCCCGTTCTTCCATAGGGATGCTTTCCAATGCTGTCATACATTCTGTATATTTATCTTCATCTATAAGCTTTTCTATATACGCAAAAAATTCTTCGCGATTTTCTGAGTTCCATTTCATGTTAAGTTACCTCCACTTTTATCGTTTATCTAACATTAAAAAAACAACACCACAAATTACAAGTAATAGTCCACATATTCCTATAAAGACTCTATATCCTTTCTCACCCCACACTTCAAATAAATGCGTGTCTTGCTTTATCTCCGACTGTAGCTTGATATACCCATTTCCAATCTCTTATAGCACCGATTAAAAATAGTAACCCGACTGCTATCAATACATACTGATAATGTGCTTTTAACCATTCAAATACTTCATCCATATCGTTTGTCTACTTTCTCTATCAGGCATTTCTCTAATGATTGCTCTTTTTCACATGCTAAAGATTCTTCACTCAAGCACCATTCTCTCAACTTTTTAGAATATTTTTTTCTTTTTTAGCGCCGATTCTAAAAGCTCTCGTATTCTCCTTCAAATACAAACTTTTCAGGGTGAGATTTAATGTAGTTTAGTTCGTTTTCTTCACCTGTATAATCGTAAATGAAATCATCGGCTTCACCTAAAATATTAAAAAATTCTTCCCCGTATTTTTCTTCCAATATTTCTAGCATATGGTATCTTTCTTCTCTACCAAACGATATTGTCCCACCACAATAATCCACAACTTTTTGAAAATTATCTGCATATTCGTTCATCCCAAAATGTTTAAAACCATTTAACACATCTTCCCAAACAATTCCTGTAGAGTTGTAGAAAAATTGATGATGCCCTCCGTTAATTACTTCTCCAAAATACCAATGAATAGCACATAAATATCTTTGTTCTAAAGTAAATCTCTCTGAAGTTTTTAAATATTTATCATATCCTTCATAACCCTCAATCATATTAAACATGGGATCACAGATATCCCAAGACTCCTCAATATTTTGAATGTCCTCTATGGTAATCTTTGCGTATTTTAATTTCTTTTGTATTTCATCCATTTCAGTTGTCTCCTCTATATTTTCATTTTCTTAATTGAAATATTCAAAATCTTCTTTCTCTTCATCAAAATCAATGCTATAGGCAAAAATCTATTTCAATTTTAGAGTTTGGAATTTCTAATTTAGAAAGTGAACGTTTTTTGATATCTTCTAAATTTATCTCATCACAGAACATAGGGTTGTATCCATATTTAGCTTCATCATAGAGTAAAATTTCTTTTCCTGTATGTATACATTTTGCTACTATCATACAAGGATCGGTAATCTCATTTTTTTCATCATACATACCACAAATCATATGTTCTTCAAAAAGTGAACCATAAAAATAAATTTCATACAGTTCGTTGGTATTTCGACTTTCTAAGTTGTTGCAAATACTAATTCTTGTAAATGTATCATCTATATTTATTATATTGTAATTTTCTTCTTCAATATAAGTCGGTACTCTCATTTTGTTCGCTCTCTTAATTATTATATCGTTATTAAATACGTCAGCATTTCTACAGAATGTCTCAGATACTCAAAATCTCATATGTTTCCTGAACTAACCTTATGACTAAATCGTATATCTACCACAACTAATTATCAAGTTCTATTTTTCTAACTATTTCAGCTGATCCATTCTTACATAAACTACAGCGATGATAACCACTTCTATACGTTTCCATTATAGTCCTCGTTCTAGCTCTTCAAATACTTCTGCAACAGAATACGTTTCCCCTCGTAGTGCCTGGGAGTACCCTGTTTCCATTAAAGCATTATATGTACTTTCATCCATATTCTCATGTATCGGTAACTCTTTAGGTATTGTTAAGGGAAACGGAATACCATTATTTAAAATAATTTGTCTATAAAACATATCAATAGCGGCCGCACGAGAAATGCCTATAGTCTCTAAAATTTGTTCCGCTTGTTGTTTGATATGCTCATGGATTCTTACATTTACATTACCTGTCTTTGCTGTTTTCAAACATTGCAACTCCCTCCCTATACAAATTTTTCTAAAGTTGAACAGTTAATAGATTGACACTAAAACGGCGCTCTCTTGTGCCGCCATTTTCTCATAAAATTTTTTCAAACTTTCAAATGAGGTTCTTAAATCATCTTTAATTTCATCTGCTTCATCTTCGTATTCCCAAATATTAGGGTAAATATCGTTTTGGTGAAACGCATTCATATCAAATTTATCAATATATGTTTCAAAATCAAGCTCTTGCAATGCCTTTGCAATTTCTTTCACTCTATCAGTTTTCGTTCCAGATATAAATTCTTCAATTTCTTCCCCAGAAATATTGAACTGGCCTACAATCGCTTCGCTGATTAAATTATCTTTAATCGGTTCGCCGGCAGATTTTCCTGTCAACAAAAAATGAAGTGCGTCCCACATTTTATCTATATCACATATTTCTAAGTTCTCATTATCCTGTGCTTCTTCCACATCATCAAGGCACATAAATTTTTCTAATTCAAGATCAGTAGTTGACTGATAATTTGCAATCAATCCCATTTATTTTTCCTCCATATTTTACTGTACTGTTCTGTACTTCCGCCCCCACTGTGGGTTAGATTTTTCAGATTGTCGTTGACTGGCTCGGCAGACTTTTGTAGTTCCCTTATCATATATCCAGTCTATATTTTCTAATGCTCTAACTTTGTTTGACAAAATTTCCTTAAATTCACTAATCTTTTGAAAAAAATATTTACATGCCACCTCAAAAATATCTAAATTTTCCATACAAACTATATCCTTTGCAAATCATGATTTCACAAACGTGGATTATTTATCCACTCATAGGCCTCTTCCTCAGAAATCTTTTTATTCAATCTATAAAAATACTTTCCATCAGTTGAAATCTGTCTCTTATCATCAATGACCCGCCAGTTCTCTGGCGAAGCCCCCGGCAAAAGATTTTTCCCATAATAGACATTGCTTTTGTCCCAACCAAAATATCCATCCTTATTAGACACAAAACTTTCAGGATCAACTTTCTTTAAAATTTTAATCTTACCTTCATAGTTTTCGTAATAAACCTGCTTGCTGTCTTTCGCAAAGCCATAAGGAATATGAAGAATTTCAGTATATTCCTTGCCATCAGTCAATGTAATTTTAATTTCAGATAGCCAAAAACCATCGTCGCACACATCAAAAGTTTTAGGATCTGCTGGTTCAAAACGGCCAGATATAGTCCATACAGTCTTTCCATCAAAAGCATAGCTATAGTTCAAGGCTTTAAATGTCTCATTGTTAGCACCGCGTAGTTTGGTATCATATAGATAACAAGATTTACTATCTTTTGCAAATGTGCCATTAAACACTTGAAAATGTTCTACATCTTTAGAGACAAGTCTATGCCTCCAGTACACTGTTTTTCCATCAGACCAATAATGCAAAATAGCCTTTTCCTCTTGATCATAAAACCTATGGTCCTTGTTAATATCAACGAGTGTATCAAAGTCTACATCAATGATTTTAACTGGTTTAGATTTAGACCCTGCTCTTACGATTTCCATAAATTCCTCCATATTTGTCTTTACCTGCTCAGATACCTAGATAGTTTCTTCTCAAGAAATTCATTCATATCATTGCAAAGCTTCTTTACTTTATTCTGTTCATGGGCATAGTACCAAATTGTTTCTTCATCATGACAAAGCAATAGCTGATCTCCGTCTGCCTCTTTCCAAAACTCTCCAAGAACCAAATATTGCTTCTCTTTTATTTCCATTGAAAATATTTCGTTTAGCACAACTTTTATGCCAGTTGAAAGATCAATGCCGCTTGTGATTAAGAAAAACCTTTGTACTTGTTCAGGAAAGGCAAAACTTAATTTTTCTTCTGCTTTCCGAATTTCCTCTTTTGTAGCACCTTGTTTTATAACGTCATTTTCATCAAGAGATTTCACTAAAGCATTTGTAAACTTTGGATAATGCTCAAACAAATTTGGATGCTCTTCTTTAACCTTCTTTTTCTTTTCTTGCTCTCTTTTTTTCTTATCCTTACAATAGACATCCAGCTCCTCTAAATATTTCTCTTGATACAGATTGCTTTTAGAAAAAGGTAGCCCTTTCCTCTCCAGTATGGCTATGGCTCCTTTTTGGCTTGTTAAAATCGGCACCCAGAGGAAATCATGGTCTTTTGGCTTAAGTCTTAAAAATTCTCCCCTATTTAAAACCCTCTCTAATTCATGTTCGTGTTTTAGCCACCAATTTTGATAGCTTTCAGGGGTTTCCCTACCCTCTACCAAGGAAAGTAGCTTCTCATTTATAGTTTCCATCATCATATCCCCTCACAAATTCAAATTTGTTTCCATCTACCAATCAACTGGAATTATCACTTTAGTACTTAGGTAAATAAAATCCCCATACATTATTACTAAATTCACCAGCAACAAATTTATGAAGTTCATCATTAATATACACAACATAAATAGGAAACCTAAAACTCTGATGATATAGTGGATCCGTTACTGATACGTATTCCCCTGTTTCATGCCAGTCATATTCAAAAATATTTGTATCAAACAGAATTGCATTCCCTTCCAGGCCTGTAATTTCATATTGCCATGTCATTTGTTTGCATTTTTTCAATTTTAATACCCCCACTCAAGCTCAACTTTGATCCTATACTCTCTATTTACTAACGCATCAGTTCAAGCCAATTAAGAAAAATCATGCTTGCACTCTGTGGTTTCCGATTTATCATTCAGGAAATTAAATAAGAAATGCTTATTAACATAACTACTCTATCCTAGTGCCATCCGGTAATATAATATCTCCTTTTTCTCCACTCACATCAAAAAATCCCACATTATGTTTTTTAGCTAAATCTCGCATAACTTCATACGCTTCGTCTGCTACAGACCAAGGAAAAGCTACATAAATTACATCATATCCTATACAGTAATCAGCCATACGCATTTCCAATTTTTCAGCTTCATCATCATCAAGATTATCAAAATTAGGTGCATATTCTCCATTCATAGGTGGAAAATTTTCTTTCATTTCCATAAACCAATTTTGCAAATCAGAAGAAGATACCCCTATCGTTTCATAATCATGTTCTTCTTCCCATTCTGTTTGCTTATCATACCAAACCATAAATTGTTTTTTTGTATTAGGTGCTTTTGTTTTTTCAAAAACCATTAAATCATAACTCATACTTAGTTTCTCCTGTTTCTCAGTTTGCTACTTTACCTTTTCACTATGCATGTAGATCGCATAAACTTCAAATTTTGTATTAAGTTTCTATATTTCCATAAACGTTTTCTTGATTTCAAACAACTCTTTCATCTTTCTTTCAAATACTACTTCATTCATTCCATTATTTTGTTTCAAATAAACTGTCAAATCGTCTGTCCCAAATTTTAATTTCATCAGGAATATACCATATTTTCAAGCCTAATAACTCGCCAATCACTCGCTCAAAAATAGCATTACTTTTTCTTTTTTAACGCCGATTGTAAAAGCTCTCGTATTCCCCTTCAAATACAAACTTTTCAGGGTGAGATTTGATGTAGTTTAGTTCGTTTTCTTCACCTTCATAATCATAAACGAAATCATCGGCTTCATCTAAAATCTTAAAAAATTCCTCTCCGTATTTTTCTTCCAATATTTCTAGCATATGGTATCTTTCTTCTCTACCAAAAGATATTGTCCCACCACAATAGTCTACAACTTTTTGAAAATTACCTGCATATTCGTTCATCCCAAAATGTTTGAAACCTTTTATTGCATCTTCCCAAACTATCCCTGTAGAATTATCTAAAAACTGGTGATGACCTCCATTACTTACTTCTGCAAAATACCAAGTAATGGCTAATAAATATCTTTGCTCTAAAGTGAAAGTCTGCGCTGATTGAATATACTCATCATATCCATCATAAATATTAATTGTTTCCCACATTGGCTCAACAACATCAAAATAAGAGTTTTCATCTAAACTTTTAATATTTTCTATGGTAAGCTTTGCGTATTTTAATTTCTTTTGTATTTCATCCATTTCATTTGTCTCCTTTATATTTTCATTTTCTTAATTGATATATTCAAAATATTTCTCTGTTAAAATAGGAGGATTCATATTTTACCTCTCGTAATTAATAAACTTATGCAAGTTCTAACTCACAGATAACTCTTTTAGTATCCAGTTCGTCTATAGCAGTAATTTTTATATAATCAAATCCATTCCTCTTCACTTCTTCAAAAGAAATTTTTTCTCCGTTAATAGTTTCTGTAAGGTCGCCTTCATCAAATTCAAAATCTTCTTTCTCTTCTTCAAAATCAATGTTATAGGCAAAATCTATTTTAATTTTAGAGTTTGGAATTTCTAATTTAGAAAGTGAACGTTTTTTGATATCTTCTAAATGTATCTCATCACAGAACATAGGGTTGTATCCATATTTAGCTTCATCATAGAGTAAAATTTCTTTTCCTGTATGTATATATTTTGCTACTATCATGCAAGGATTGCTAATCTCATTTTTTTCATCATACATACCACAAATCATATGTTCTTCAAAAAGTGAACCATAAAAATAAATTTCATACAGTTCATTGGTATCTCCACTTTCTAAGTTGTTGCAAATACTAATACTTGTAAATGTATCATCTATATTTATTATATTGTAATTTTTCTTCTTTAATATAAGTTGGTACTCTCATTTTGTTTGCTCTCTTAATTATTATATCGTTATTAAATACGTCATCATTTCTACAAAATGTTTCAGATACCCAAAGCCTCATATGTTTCCTGAACTAACCTAATGACTAAATCGTATATCTATTATAACTAATTGTCAAGCGATATTCGCTATTGTATTCTTACTATAAATTATGCATTCGTTATAATTATAGCATGCTTTTTTGTTATTCTACTTCATTATAGGTACACTACTACTAGCTTTTTCTTAACTGTATTTAAATATTATAGTAACCACTACCCAATAACAGTTAATTCACTCATTATACATTATTGCAATACGTTGAAGATTCTAACATTTTAGAAAAACAATGTGGTATTTACACATCCATTTTGTATGTGGTAAACTATTAGCTTTTTCAGCCATATTTTTTCTCCTCTCGCTATATGATAGGCTTGAACACCTTTATTGTATCGCGATTGGAGTTTTTTTGGTATAACCTTCGATGCGCACCCGCATAGCGGGTGGTTTATTTGTCACGCACCTACGGAGCGTGACGGACTGAAAGTCACATAATTAGATTCACCAACAGGATTTGTCGAACAACCGTTTTTTGTTGCACTTCATTTTACAATTCGGCGAAAAAATAAATAAGAAAAAACAGCAAACCTTTGTGATTTACTGTTTCTAAAATTGTTCTATTCAATTGGACAAACTGAAATTGTTGAGCTTCATCTTATACGCATTAGCTTTCCCACGCAATGTTGCTATATTCAAAATCAGAGTGAAACTCAACACATAATATCTGGTCGTAGCCTAATGTAAAATCCACCACAAATGTTTGTTCATCTCCAAAGCCATGGCTTGCCATGCCTTCGAATTGCAAAAGATTTACCTTGTCTGCAAGAATAAGAGTTTTCGTCTTGTATGCTTCAAATACCTCTGGCACTTCTTCTTCAAAAAACGCAAAATATTCTTCTACATCACTGTCTGCGCTATTTTCGATGAAAAGTTTTCGGCAATATGTATTCCAGTAAACAGCCTTGTCAAAAAATTCCCCTGCTTTTTTCAGAGCAGTATCATTCGTGATTGTGTCTTTGCTAATAAACAAAGACACTTCATTATCAAAGCCCTTTGGCACAGTTTCATAAAGTCCAAAATCTTCATCTTCTGGGATTGTTAAATTTGAAAACAATTCACTTTGCAGTTCTTTCATGACAATCACCTTTCTTATTTTTATAGTTAATAATCTCTGCGTCAAATTTTAATTTGTTTCACTTAATATCTAGAATATTGTATCATTTTTTTACTAAGTTTTACAGCCCTAACTCATACTTCTTTACCTGTGTTAGTTCCCTTTTTTCTTGCAGTAATTTATCTGTACAGCTTCTGACACTTTCAGCCTGTTCCACTTCTTTTCGTATATCTTTAATTTGAGGATATAGACCATCTTTGTCTTTCCTCAATGTGCCAATTTCTGCCTTCCATTTGGATATATTTAGGGTCTTGCTCTCGCCTAAATATTCTTGGAGATATTTCTTTGCACTTTCAAATAAAATTAACGGTGTCATTGTCCATGTAAGCGTCATAGAGCTTGTCTAAGGCACTTTTATCGTTGGCACCTTTTTCCACACTTATAATTGTCTTAACGAAGTCCTTGTGGTTATCATTGACCATATCTTCTATTTGATTTCTCATTTTTTAAATTTATATAATTTGCAATAAAAAGCGACAGATCCCCGAAATACAATATGTAAATCAGTCTGTCGCTTTTTCTATTTCTTCAAACACGGCGCCCGCTAAGATAATCAAAACTGCTATAGTTCCCTAAGACATATGCAACTTTTTTATAACTTATTCATTTATCATAATTGTTGCAGCACCAACTTCAAATTTTTACAACATTTCATTTAAATTTATGCCTCACACAGTCTACCATGAAGCAAGAAAACTCTGGATACAGCTTAAGCCTCACTTTTGGTTTGAAAGTTAGAGATTTTACACGAGAAATCATTTCTTCATATTCTCTTTTATCTTTTTCCAATTCCTCAATATATTTCTTCTTCTCTTCCTCGCTCACATAGTCATCATCAACTATAGCTTCTTTAATAGCATCCATTAAATAGAGTCTATTTTTTTCTTCAAGGACAAAAAATTTTGCTTTTTCATCCTTTAACCATAAAGCATAATAATAGTGTTCAAAGTCAACTGTATAGTATTGACAAATAACATCATTGCTATAGTAATCTAAAAATTCATCGAATTCTTCAAGTACATAATAGGCACCAAAAATTTGTTCCGCAGAAATATCATCTGTTTTCAAATTGTGATTTTCATCTTCTCCTGACTTTACTTTTTTTAACAAAGATATTGCTTTATCTTTATTACCAAGATATACTTCGCAGTATGCAATGCTAAGCAATAGACTCATTCTATCAGGATATTGTTTTAATAATTCTAAAAATATTGCTTTAGCTTTCTCATATTCTTTGAGTTCATATAAAGAGACTGCATGATTGAAGGCATATTCATAACTATCATCAATATTTTTAGCTTTTTCAAAATATTTTTGACTCAATATAAGCCATTCTTTATCTTCATTAGATTGGTACATACTAAAGTAATAAAGCCCCAAGCCTGTATATGTTTCAACAAAAGGAGAATCTAAATCCTTTGCTTTTAGTAAATATTCTAATGCTTCTACAGTATAATCATGGTTAAATGCAATATTGGTGTAAACTCTTGCTTTTTGAGCATTATCTAAATAAATTTCAAATTTATCAAGAAAAGAATTTAAATATCTTATATACTCACCGCGTCTAAGCTCTAACTTTAAAGAAGCAAGCGTACATACTATATCAATATCTGAAGGATATTCTTTTTGTTTGGATAACAAGTAGCTTTCCATTTTTTTAAGGTATTCTGTTGATCTTTCATAGTCCTTTAAAAATATCTCTTTATATCTATCCTCATATTCTTTTTTCTGCTTGTCCCAATATGCCTTTATTTCATTTATCAAAATCTGTACTCCTCATTAGTCAAAATTTAACAAACACTATTTCCACTTTTTATCCTGACCCCTCAGAAAATTGATATCTAGATTGGAGCTTTGACAACTAAAGAAGCGTACAGCTTTAACTACTTTCGAGCAATTTCCAACAAATGATTTTCCTTTCCAGGTTGCTGGTAGAACTCAATGAAATCTCATCTTTGATTAAAGATTCCAACGCATTCTTCCCAACAGCTATACAAAAAAATCATATTTAAAAACTAATTCATAGCTTAACCCCACCTCATATTTATAGTCGGATATTTTAGAGTATCACAACAAACTATTCTATTAAATGGAACAATTACCCCTTTAACTTCTAATTTTCAACTTTTCATTATCTATATCCAAATAGTAAAACATTGTTCAACATCATCATATTCATAAGGAATACTAAATCTATTAAGCATACACTCTATTTCAGATTTTTTATCAGTAACACATGTCTTTGGCTCAATTAAACGTCCTTGACCAAGAACTTTCTCAAATTTACTTCTAATTTTAAACCATTCAACAATTCTCATATTCATATGAAAAAAATGTTCATCAGTATCAATCGTCCAATACACGCTAGGAGCTTCTTCATCAAAAAACGTCTTATATTGTATCGGGATATCTCTCATGTTCTCCATGATGGAATCTATTAGTTCTTTCCATTTTGTATTGTTCATAAAAGAGGTTAGATTTCTTTCTTCAATAACCTGTTTAATTTTTTCTTTTTCAGTTTTTTTGTTGTTATATTTCCCGTTTTCAATTTCGTCTATAATGTGTTGCATAACAGATAACGCTCTATCATCTAGTTCTTTATAAATATAAGATGGCGATATACATTGTTTATCTCTTTGTACATAATACCACCCGTAATGCACCCAACCAGTAACTATAAAATGGAAATCTCCCTCCCAACTTATATCGAAATAAATTCTATCTTCATCATTAGAACTACTTATTTTGATAACTCCACTTCTCGGATTTAGTTTTTCACATAAAATATTATGTATTGATTGCATCTATCACTATTTCTCCTTACAACTTTAAATTTACCTGTCTATTTCTAATACAAACATTTTATTCTTCAAACTTTTCCTCAACATTAAAAATCACTTCACAATCGCAACCAGCACCATTTTCTCGCAAAAATTCTATAACCTTTTCAATATCCGCATTTTTATCTTTCAAAAACTCATTTGTTAAAGAAAAATCGTGATTACACTCTACCGTTTCTGATTTATCATTTAGATAATCAAATAATTCATAAAATAATTTCTTTTCCATCGGTAAGTTCTCTTCAAATTCTTCCATTTGTTTGACTTGATATTCTTGTAAAAATTTTCTCTTCTCAAATTTGTTCATGAGCTTTTCCCCTTTATAAAATTGTTGATTTAAATCGTTTATTTTTTTACGTTATACACCATATCTCCGCTATTCCAAACATACATAATTGCCGACACTGGTCTTTTTCCGTCTTCCTGAAGCCATCCTGTATATGTAGTTGTGTTGCCATAATAGCCTTCAATAATGATTTCAAATTCGGAGTCTGTATATTCATCCATAAATTGTTGTAAACCAATAGACTTTCCATTGAAGCGTCCTTCACCTAAGGTTTTGTTAAATATCAATACATCGCATAGGTCGATATCACATTTTTCAAAATATATTTCACCTGGGTATGATTTTCTTTCACCTTCCACAAATTCATATATTTTATTAACTTGTAACGTCAAAGTTTCGTTGTGATATTTGATTTCTTTCACCCTACTATCATGAAGGCTGAAAAGGATGTTGCTACTTCTATCGTGTATAAACTTCATACTGTTCCTCAACATTAAAAATCACTTCACAACCGCAACCGATACCATTTCCACGCAAAAATTCTAAAACCATTTCAATATCCAAATTTTTATTTTTCAAAAACTCATTTGTCAAAGAAAAGACTGGATAGCTTCTTTCAAGTCATCTTGTAAACTATTTCTCTGGTCAAGTTGGACATAGACTTCCAACAGACAGGATCTGAAGTTGGAAAATTTGTAAAAATCCTCCCTTTCTTCTATCGGAAAATCAACAGTTTTTATCCAAGAAGCTACTTGCTCTTGCTCCAACTTCCCTTGTAAAATAGGTTCATAGATCACTCTTGCTAAACGCCAATCCTCATCATCTGTAAAGCGAATCGAAATTCTTTTAAATAGTTGGCCAAGTATCTCAAATACTTCATGAACTCTGTTTTTAGGAAAGTCTGGATGACAAACCACCTCTGTCAGTAAATCGGCTCCATGTGCAAAAGCGTGAACCCAACCATACTGACTTGAAAAACCCGTTGTATCCTTTTCTTTTGAAAGATAATACAGACCTTGATTTAAAAGGACATTACGAATTCCTTCTTTTAATCCCTGATAAAAAATCGATTGCTGGTTGGCATCTACAGACAAGAGATTTGCATAAATAAGCGCCCTAAAAGAACGTTCAAGGGTTGGCAGACCTACCTTATCAATTTCTTTATCTAGTCCTCCATCAGATGAAATCCCTTCAGCAATGAAATAAAATTGATCCTGTGTAAATAGCTCTTCCTGAATTCCTCTAGCAAAGCTTGTAAAAACAAGGTCATCGCGAATTTCTGGAGAAGAATCTCCCAAACGATCAAGCAACCATTGGATTTCTTCCTCATGATAACTTGGTTTTTCTTCTGCTATTTTTCTAAGTAACTTTTGATACATGGTCAATACCTCTACATTTCTAGCAACTGTTCAAAAAGCCAGTCCAAGATAACTTTCTATCTTATTCTTTTTTAGATGGACGTTTGCCTGCTGCAATTGCATCAGCCTCTGTCATCTCGACAACGTTGACTTTATTAGTTTTTGAAGGCATTTTATCCATACTATACCAGTAAACTTTCGCATTCCCATGGTTTGCAACATAGACAATTCTATCTTGCTGTTGGGCTTTAGTTTCAGCTTCACGTGCAATTCTTTTCTCTTCTTCTTTTTGAGAAATTAAAGACCCAACTGCATCTATCCTACCAAGTAATTCTGCCTTTTTATCATTATTTTCAATCTGATTAACTGTTTCTTTAGCAGACTTCACTTGACTTGCATCTTGACTTTCTTCCAATTGTTTGACTAAGGTTTCACCTTTTTCTTGCAACTCATTTACAGCTTTTTCTTTGGCAATTCTCTCTTCTTCTGCTTTTTCTTTAGCTTTTTTCTCTTCATCAACTCGTTTTGCCTCTTCTGTACTAGATGAAGCATCGGTTGTTGACTCTACTTTAACAGTGGATGCCGCAGTTTGCTTAGTTTCTGATTGAGAAGATGAAATTTTCTTTGTGACTGTCGGAGTTTGAAGAGAAACTACAATAAAACTAACAACAAAAAGTCCTATCATTAAATTTCTTTTTCGAATATCTGGTACTTTCTTTACAAAATACCAAATACCAACTCCGCTCAAAACAAGATAGAGAGTAGGAAGAACAATCAATAAAATGATTCCCAACAAGACTAGGCCTATTTTGATAAAACGTATTCTTTGTGAATCCTGCTCCAGCCATTTTTTAATTCTGTTCATATCCTTATCCTAAATTCC
>BNJT01000381.1_pt1 | contig 22278 bp, 19 predicted proteins | sample 8540491 | NCBI WGS metagenome assembly BNJT01 (sample SAMD00202455, study PRJDB9452) | human saliva metagenome | host: Homo sapiens | reverse complement strand
GTTCGCCTCCTAAGCGAAACGTCGGCGGTTCAAATCCGCCCGGGGACAGGTCTGGACAGGGGAAGATTGCACAATCTTCCCCTGTTTTCATCTAAAAAAACAGAGATCCGATTAGATGCAATCTAAAAAACAGGCTTTTTTTCTAATTCCGGAGTAAGTCCTCAGAGGGGACACAAGCTAAAAATGGCGGGAGGTCGTGAGTTTTTCGCTGCGCAACAGTGTTTACCGGTGCTCAAATCGGAAAAACAAATTAGAAATATGGCAATTATATACGGAGAATGTCTAAAGGTGTTAGAAATTAAGTCCCGAGGATTTTAGATTTCCAAAGGCACGCGCCTTGATTAGCCCGATTCCTCTCACAGTCATCCCATACGATATCTTACATAGCCCTGTAGTGAAGAAAATTCACTGCGGGGCTTTGTCGTCTCCGGATTTTCCGGAGGCGTAGCAAAGAGAGGAGGATATCAGCTTGAGAGGAAACAAACAGAAACGAAGAAGAGTCATTCTGGTGGATGGCGTTCGCTACTACGATGACAAGCCGGAAAGCTGCAGACGCTGTTTCTTCTGGAAAAACCGCAAGGCCGGTTGCATCCTGGAAGAGCGGAACTGCTACTATCTGGCCGAGACCGTGAAGAGCGAGCAGGAAAAGAAATGCGAGGGATGCTGCTATGCGAAAACGCAGCCTTGTGTCAGCGCCTGCTGTTACAAGGAGCTGGACAGGTGGCTACTGGCAAGCAGAGAAATGCGCAGGGAGAAGGACGGGGCGCATAATGCGCAGGAATGAAGCGCTCTTCCGACGATATGAGAAGCTGACAAGGGAAGCCAAAAAGGTAGGCCTGAAATCAAAGGAGAGGCCTGTTAGCTGTACCCGCTGTAGCTTCTGCTAAAAAAACAGAGATCCGATTAGATAATTTCTAAAAAACGGCTTTTTTTTCTAATTCCGGAGTAAGTCCTCAGAGGGGACACAAGCTAAAAATGGCGGGAGGTCGTGAGTTTTTCGCTGCGCAGCGGTGTTTACCGGTGCTCAAACCGGAAAACAAATTAGAAATATGGCAATTATATACGGAGAATGTCTAAAGGCATTAGAAATTAAGTGCCGAGGATTTTAGATTTCCAAAGGCACGTGCCTTGATTAGCCCGATTCCTCTCACAGTCATCCCATACCATCTGATGACACCTGCGGAATTCCATGATCATTTCGATGCTGCGGCATAAGAATACCGCCAGCCGATTATTGCTCTGACTGGCGGTAAAGAGCTTTTTAATTATTCACTGTCCTCTTGACGGGTAGCACACCATTGCGGCAGCTCCCTTCCTCTTTCTCATTTTCCGATCCTTCCGTACCGCTTCGTGATCTCATACAGCGTCTTCACTTCCTTCTCTCCGAATTCATCCTTCAGAAGACGCCATTTCCAGTTGTTTCCGTAGGTGGAAGGAGCGTTCATCCTTGCCTCGTTTCCGTACCCCAGAAGGTCCTGCATGGGGATGATGCAGAGTCTGCTGACGCTTCGCATGGCGGCGCAGATCAGGGGTATGTGCATCCCGGCGTCGGGAGTCGTATGGTCGCAGAAATAGTCTCTGACTGCCTCCTTCTCCTCCGGCTTCAGGCCCTCGGAAAACCAGCCGATCACCGTCTCGTTGTCATGGGTGCCGGTGTAGACCACACTGTTCTTTTCGTAATTGTGGGGAAGGTAATCCTCCGCACAGCCGGAATCTCTTGAGTCAAAGGCAAATTCCAGGACCTTCATCCCGGGATAGCCGCTGTCCTTCACCAGCTGCCGGACACTGTCCGTCACATACCCCAGATCCTCCGCGATGATCTCCCGTCCCGGGAAGGCTTCCGAGACCTTCCGGAACAGATCCATGCCGGGTCCCTTCTCCCAATGGCCTACTCTTGCGTCCTCCGCACCGGCAGGAATGGAAAAGTATTCATCGAAGCCGCGGAAATGGTCGATCCGCATCACATCATAAATATCAAAGCAGTTTTTAAGACGTTTCAGCCACCAGGCAAAACAGGTCTTTTTGTGATAGTCCCAGTCATAGAGTGGGTTGCCCCAGAGCTGTCCCACAGCGCTGAAGCCATCCGGCGGGCAGCCCGCCGCCGCGGTCTGTCGGCGGTTTTCATCCAGCTGGAAAAGTTCCGGATCCGCCCAGACGTCTGAACTGTCCAGGGCTACATAGATCGGGATGTCTCCGATGATCCGTATTCCCTTCCGGTTCACGTAGTCCTTCAGCTGCATCCACTCTTCGTAAACTCAAACTGCAGGAAACTGCAGAAACCGATGCCTTCCTCCAGGCGTTCCCGCGCCGCGGCCAAGGCTTCCGGATCCCTGAGTCTCAGCGGATCTTCCCATTCGTACCAGGGCCTTCCTCCGTTCTCTTCCTTCAGAGCCATGAACAGCGCGTAGTCCGGAAGCCATTCCGTCTTCTCCGTGAACGCCCGGAACTTCTCATTCTCTTCGATCCGGCTGTTTCTGTACGCCTTCCGGAGCAGCTCATAGCGGCGTTGGTACTGCAGCACGTAATCCACACCGCGCGGGTCGGAAGAAAGGCCGGCTTCGCGGCAGTCCGCCTCAGTGATCCATCCCTTTTCCACCAGCGTCTCAGGTGAAATGTAGTAAGGGTTGCCCGCGAAGGTGGAGAAGGACTGGTACGGTGAATCTCCGTATCCCACCGGCCCCAGCGGCAGGATCTGCCAGTAACTCTGGCCCGCCTCTGAAAGGCGGTCCGCAAACTCATATGCTTCCCTGCTGAAGCAGCCGATCCCGTATTCGGAAGGAAGGCTGCTGATGGCAAGAAGAATTCCACTTTCTCTCATGCTGTCTGCTCCTTTATTCATTCGATCACCGCCAGGACTCCGAAATGGTCGGAAAGGACCGGCCCGCTGATCCCGTTCAGGACCACCTTTGACTGAAGCACCCTGTGCCTTTTTGCGGTCCAGATATAATCTAGGCGCATGCCCGTATGTTCACCGTCCCTCCATCCGTCGATGTTTCCCGGAACGGTGATGCCGCTGTCTTTTATTTCGGCATCCTCATAACTGTCCCGCCACCCGAGGTCCAGGACCATGTCCCTTCCCTCTCCGCGGATCGCTGCGGGACTGTTGAAATCTCCCATAAGGAAACTGTCAGAACCGTCCTGCGGACGAAGCTTCCTTTCGCGGAGCGCCTTCTGCAGCCGTTCCATCTGCCCCCGGAAGTTTTCCTCCGGATCATTCCACCATCCCATGTGGACGCTCAAAAAGGCAGGCCCGTCAGCGGTGCAGGCCGCCAGCGCCTTCCGGGTCTTCCAGTTGGAGAAGTCCCGGACGCCGGAAATATAGAAACTGTCCGCGCCTGTAACAGGGCGGCGGCTGAAGATGGCCAGACCCTCATTGTATTTTCCGTACCCGAGCTTCGCTCCGGTCCAGGTCCACCAGTACTCCTGCTGCAGGCCCTGAAGTTCCTCCGCCAGGACCAGCGCACAGTTATCCTCCCGGACGCGGGAGTCCGGTCCGGCCGGCACCCAATGCATGGGGAGGGGGCTGGAGACCACCGGCCTGTCCTCCTCTTCACTGCATTCCTGGATCGCCGCGGCATCGATCTCTTCTTCCTTCATAAATGCCGCCAGCGCCTTCATCTTCTGATGATAAAGTTCCGGTTCAAAGTCACTTCCATGGCTGTGAATATTGATAGTAAGCAGTCTCATAGTTCTTTCCTCTGCGTATTGAGCAAAATCTGCCCGGTGAGCAGGCTCCCCGTTCATATTTCACTCATTTTTTCCGGGGTGCTGAATTGTTACAGGATATCGTTGATATCCGATTTCAGCACGTCCGCCTTGGGTCCGTAAATTGCCTGGATGCCGTTGTCTTTCTTCACAAGACCCATGGCGCCCTCTGCCTTCCACGCCGGAAGTTCAGCTACCTTGGAGAGATCCTTCACTGTCACGCGGAGCCTGGTCATGCAGGCGTCCACAAATTCAATGTTCTCCCGTCCGCCAAGGAGGGCGATGATACGCTCGGGCTGGCTGTTCCCGCCCGCTGCGTTTCCTGCCGCGCCGGCAGCGGGGCCTGCCTCTTCCTTGCCTTCGTCATCCATGTAGTTTCCCAGACGGCCCGGCGTAGCGTAGCCGAACTTTCCGATCATGAAATACGCCACAAAGTAACCGATCGCAAAGAAGACGACCACGCAGATCACAAAGTTTACCAGGTCCCCGGCAAGCCCTGCCTTCAGCGCCATGGGAACGCGGGTCAGGAACTCCAGGTTCCCGAAGGAATGAAGCCTGAGGTGGATAATGCCGGCCAAGGCGAACGCGCAGCCCTGGAGAACTGCGTACACCAAATAGAGCGGCAGTGCGCAGAACATAAACATGAACTCCAGAGGTTCCGTGACACCGGTCAGGAAGACCGCGGCCGCAGTGGAGATCATCATGGACTTGTACTTTGCCCTGTGCTCCGGCTCCACCCGGCGGTAGATCGCCAGGGCGATGCCGAGAAGAAGGCCTGTGGCGCCGATCATCTGGCCAACCTTGAAGCGGGCAGGCGTCACCGTGGTGAGGAGGTTCGTATAGGCAGCGGTATCGCCCGCGTTCTTAAAGTTGATGAGATCCGTGATCCAGGCGAGCCAAAGCGGATCCTGTCCGAACACCTGGGTCCCGGCGCTGCTTCCCGTAAGGATCGTGTAGGTGCCTCCGAAAGAGGTATAGTTCATGGGAATGGTCAGCATGTGGTGCAGGCCGAAGGGGAGCAGCAGACGCTCCAGAGTGCCGTAGATAAACGGGGCAAGAATGGGGGAGGTGGAGCTGGAGTTCGCGATCCACACACCGAAAACATTGATGCCGCCCTGGACCACCGGCCACACTACGCTTAAGATGATCGCCGTCACCGTAGAGTAGAAGATCACCACCAGGGGAACAAATCTCTTGCCGTTAAAGAAAGACAGCGCGTCCGGAAGCTTCCGGAAGTTATAATACTTATTGTATGCGTTGGCGCCCACAAAACCGGCGATAATACCTACGAACACGCCCATGTTCAGCGCGGGCCTTCCCAGGATTTCGACAAAGTAATCCTTCACCAGGATCTCTTTTCCGAGCAGCGTGTGGGTGACTGCCGTCGGATCTTTCAGCATGGCCGAGCTCACACCCAGCATGGCGCCGGTGACGACATTGATGAGACAGAAAGCAATGACTGCGGCAAAGGCGCCTCCTGCTTTCTCCTTCGCCCAGGAACCGCCGATGGCGGCAGCAAACAGGATGTGCAGGTTTCCGATGATCGCCCAGCCGATCTGGGCCATGGTATTGCCCGCCATGAGGCCGAAGCCTTCCGGGAAGCACATCGTCAGAATGTTGCCGAGACTGATCATCAGACCCGCGGCGGGCATGACCGCGATCACGGTCATGAGGGACTTGCCGAGCTTCTGCAGGAAGTCAAAGTCGATGGGGAACTTCTTTTTGGCGGAGGGTGCTGCCGCAGCTGCCTTGCCTGCCGGCTGTGCGTCCGAGGGGGCCGCTTTCTGCGCATCTCCATCCGCGGCGGCTGCCGCATCCACGCTGATCTCCGCAGTCATGATCTCTTCCCCATGGCGGATCTCTCCTGTCTTTACAGAGAGCTTCCCTCCTCTGCTCCGTCTGTCACCAGCACCGGCGTCACCGTGTTGATGCCCTTTGACTTCAGGAAGTCCATATCCGCTGTACAGAGAAGCTGACCCGCTTTCACTCTGTCCCCCACCTTCACCTTCGGGGAGAACCCTTCTCCCTTCAGGTTCACGGTCTCAAGGCCAAAGTGGACGATCATTTCGATCCCGGCGTCAGACCGGATTCCGTATGCATGAAGGCTCTCCGGAATAGAGACGATCTCGCCGTCTATCGGGCTGTAAATGTTTCCATTCTCAGGAATCACGGCTGCGCCGTCTCCCAGCACCTTTTCCGCGAAAACCTCATCCGGCACCTCCTCCAGCGGTATCACCCTGCCATCCAGAGGGGACAGTATCAACATCCTACTCATTTCCTGCTCCTTTCTGTTCATTTCCCTTCTCTTTTTAGTGTAATTTCAAGCTGTTTTCCATCTTCCCAAAGGTGTTTCAGCTCCGCAAGATACTTGCCACGGAAAAGGCGCGAAATGACCCTGATTAGGAAGAAAGAACTCTTCTCCGTTGTCTTTCCAATGGTTTTTGGAGTCAAGACCGCCGTCAAGCACAACGGCATGGATGTGGGGATGGAAGTTCATCTCACTCCCCCAGGTATGGAGAATACAGATGTACCCGATATCCGCACCAAGATACTTGCTGTCTGAGGCCAGTTCCCGCAGTGTGTCAGATGAAGCGTGATAAAGGGCATCATACAGAAGCTTCTGGTTGCTATAGATTACCGGGTTCAGTTCCTCCGGGACAGTGAAGACTACGTGGAAGTATGGCGCATCCAGTACATCTTCCCGGCGGGCGTCCACCCACTTTTCCTTTGGGAACTCCTAGCACATACCATCCCGACAGCCTTTTGATACAGGCGCGCCGCAGGAAATGAAACTGTGCAGAATAGTGCAGCTTGTATTTAATAGTATACTCGTTTTACGATCTTCTTAAAACGGAGAAATGTTGTATAAAGCCTTAATTTACGGGCTTTTTGTATTCTGGCGCCCGTGGGAGCGGTATTCCCTCGGGGACATTCCGTATTTGCGGCGGAAGCGCCGGATAAAATAAGAGAAGTTGTCGAACCCGCACAGGGAGGCGATGGCACCGACAGAGTCCGGGCGCTCCCTGAGCAGATAGGACGCGTATCTGAGCCGGTAATCCGACAGGTATTCGCCGAAAGTGAATCCCGTCTCGCGGCGGAAGACCCGCATGAAGTGAGCGTCGCTGTAGTCAATAAGACTTGCGGCGTCGCTTACCGTGATCGGCTCCGAAAAGTGATTCTGGACGTAGAGCAGGACCTGCTTGATGGCGTCCTCGTAGGGGGACGGCGGTAAGCTTTCCTCGCGGATCCGATGGGTGTAGAGCGCAAAGAAAAAACGAAACAGGCTGCTGCGCACCAAAAGAGAATAGCCGTCAGGCCTCTTGCTGCAGGCATCGTCAGCCGCGTCAAGGGCAGCGGATACCTCGGCGTGCATCGCGGTGTCCGCGTAGATCGGGCGGGGGAAGCGCAGGGTCCCCATCTGCAGAGGGGTCAGAATATTGCGCCTTGCCCAGTCGTTTTCAACCTGATTGTCCAAAAGGGAGAGGGGGAATATAATATTCTCGTACTCCATCCGCACGCCGGGGTCGCCGTCGATGGCGTGGAGTTCACCGGGGAGGATGGGCATGATGGAACCGGCCATGACGGGATATTTGCGGGAAGAGGCTGTCACTGTGCCGCGCCCTTTTTTGACATAGATGATCTCCATCTGGTCGTGCCAGTGCAGATCCACCGGGGCAAAGTCCTGGGGGATGGTACACAGGTAAGTGTTGTAGGCGAAACCCGGCTGCTCATGCAGCAGGGTCTCTCTGTATTGTGAGTATTCCTCGAGATTCATAAAAACGGAACCCTTCTTTGTGCCCTTCTTTGTGCTGAATTAATTAATATCATTATTGTACTATTATTTGCCGTTATTCTACAAGATTATCACACATATAAATCATTATAATGCATTCTAATAAATGGAACCATTGTAAGCAGCGGAGATCTTCCGCAGGAGGCAGTAATGAATACATTAAAACTCAGAGATTACACTGGAAAAGCACTTAGCGAGTGCACGATTCTGGAACTTTACAACGCGGCGCTGGCCCTGACGCAGGACGCCTGCAGGAACAGGGGATACAACAGCGGAAAGAAGAAAGTTTACTATATTTCGGCAGAATTCCTGATCGGTAAACTTCTTTCCAACAACCTGATCAACCTCGGCATCTACGATGATGTGAAAGCGGAACTGGCTGAGGCTGGGAAAGACATTACGGAGCTGGAGGAATTTGAATACGAGCCCTCCCTCGGAAACGGCGGCCTTGGCAGACTTGCAGCCTGCTTCATCGACAGCCTTGCGACACTGGGCCTTCCCGCTGACGGCGTAGGCCTGGCCTACCACTGCGGTCTGTTCAAACAGTCCTTCGAGGACCGCAAGCAGCACATGAGACCTGACTACTGGCGCAAGTGGGGCATGGCCAACTGGATGAAGCGCACCGACAAGCACTATAAGGTGCAGTGCGGCGATCTGGAGCTTCTTTCCACCATGTATGAGATCGATGTCACAGGTTACGGAAGCAAGTGCGGACGCCTTCGTCTCTTTGACTTGGACACGGTCAATGAGGGACTGATCGGCTCGGGTATCGGTTTTGACAAAAAAGAGATCGAGAAAAACCTGACCCTCTTCCTGTATCCCGATGACAGCGATGAGGACGGAAAGCTTCTCCGCGTCTATCAGGAGTATTTCATGGTCAGCAATGCCGCCCAGCTGATCCTCGACGAGTGCGTGGAGCGCGGCAGCAACCTGCATGACCTTGCCGACTACGCGGCGATCCAGATCAACGATACGCACCCTTCTCTGGTCATTCCGGAACTGGTGCGCCTTCTGACCGAAAAGGGCATTGAGGAGAAAGAAGCATATCAGATTGTGACTGATGTCTGTGCTTACACGAACCACACGATCCTTGCTGAGGCACTGGAGACATGGCCCCAGCACTTCTTCAAGGCTGTCGTGCCGCACCTTATGCCGATCATCAAGAGGATGAATGACGCTGTTAAGGAAATATGAAGAACCTTCCGTTCAGATCATCGACGAGTACGGCAACGTGCATATGGCCCACATGGACATTCACTACAGCCACTCCGTGAACGGCGTCGCGAGACTTCACACTGACATTCTCAAGGAGACAGAGCTCAACAATTTCTACAAGCTCTATCCCGAGAAGTTCAACAACAAGACCAACGGCATCACTTTCCGCAGATGGGTCATCGAGTGCAACCCTGAGCTGACAGAGTTGATCACCGAGAAGATCGGCGAGGGCTGGAAGACGGACGCCAGACAGCTTGAGCAGCTTATTCCTTACGCGGAGGATGAGACTTTCCTGCAGTGCATCCTGAACAGGAAGAACACGAAAAAACACAAGTTCTCCGCATGGCTTGAACAATATCAGGGCGACAAGGTTGACCCCGAGTCCGTCTATGACGTGCAGATCAAGCGCCTGCACGAGTACAAGAGACAGCAGCTCAACCTCCTGTGGGCCATCGACCGTTACCTGCACATCAAGGACGGTTACAGGCCGAGAAGACCGGTCACGGTATTTTTTGGCGCAAAGGCAGCTCCTGCCTATGTGATCGCCAAGGATATAATCCATGCGATCCTCGCCTTCAGCAGCATCGTGAACAACGACCCTGAAGTGAGTCCTTACCTCAAGGTCGTCATGCTTCGCAACTACAACGTGTCCATGGCGGAGAAACTGATCCCCGCATCGGACATTTCCGAGCAGATCTCACTGGCCTCCAAGGAAGCCAGCGGGACCGGCAATATGAAGTTCATGCTCAACGGCGCTGTGACGCTGGGAACCATGGACGGAGCGAACGTCGAGATCGCGGAACTTGTCGGGGAAGACAATATTTTCACCTTCGGACAGTCCTCCGAGGAGGTCATCGAGCACTATAAGAACGCGGATTACGTCGCAAAGAACTGGTATAAGAAGGACAAGAGACTTGCCGCGGCTGTGGACTTCCTGGTCAGTGAAGAGATGCTCGAAGCCGGCGACAGGAAGCTTCTCAAGCAGCTCTATGACGAGCTGCTGGGCAAAGACTGGTTCATGACATTCCCTGACTTCGAGAGTTACTGCAAGACCAAGGACAAGGCTCTGGCAGCTTATGAGGACAGAATGGGCTGGGCGAAGAAGATGGCAGTCAATATCGCCAAGGCGGGCTACTTCTCCTCCGACAGAACGATCGACCAGTACAACAATGATATCTGGCATTTGGAGAAAGACTGCTGACCGCAGGGAACAGAATATCGTGCAGAGAAAACCCCCGGAGATCCGATTTCCGGGGGTTTTAACTGCCCCATTAAGGCCTCTCTGCAATAATAAAAGTGGAGGATTATGTCAAAAGCAGGGCATTATTGCAGCGGAGATTTTAATGCTCCGCCATCTCATGGTAGATGGTATTGAGTTCCTGATTATACCAGTCATTGTTATGGATCACAGCTGTCTTGGTATTATCCGGAACCAGGATACGGGTAACACCGCCGAAGTACTCATACATATGTACATGAGCTGTGATCCAGGCACGCTGTTTCTCATCGATAAAGGCTTCAACGTAAGGGTACTGGCTGTACGTCATAACGCCTACAAAGAGAAATGCCGGGATGATCTCACCGGTATCCGGATCGGTGATCTGAGCAGGATCTCCGGCCCAATCGACCTCGATCTGCTCACCGGGCTTTCGGTTGATATGCATCGTAGCACGGCGTTTCTGTTCGTCCTGCTGGATGTAATAGCAGAACTGGGAATACATTAGGGGATCGTCGCCGGACTGGCGGCACTCCTCCAGGTATTCCGTCCAGAGGAGTTTTTTGTTGACTCCGTTGCGAAGCAACTCCTTCTGGATGTAGTTGAAGTCAGGCATCCGTTTTGTTGATGACACTTGCTTCTGTGCGGATGGAAACAACTTCTCCGCAAGGACGGCATCGGTCTCGTTGGCTTCCAACGGCCAAAAGATGTTGAGCTCTTTGGCGCGCTTAAGCACACGGTTGACCGTTTTCTTGGATACACCGCTACTGTCAGCGATGCTCTGTTGACTGAGACCCAGACTTGCCAGGCGCAGAATCTCTCGGTACTTGGTCATATGAGCGACCTCCTAAGCGAAAGGCCGTGGGTTCGACTCCCGCCAGGAACAGCATAAAACGGGAGGAAGATTAAAAATCTTTCTCTCGTTTATTTTTATAATATACGACTTGATTTGAATATTTTGTGGGATTTAAACACAAACAGTGCAAGGACTACAGATATTTATAAATAATAGCTGAATGGAGACGATAGCGATTTTGCTAATGAAGGCGATAGTCGGAAAGAGTTCTGTTTCCCCACGATTAGAAAATCTAAAACCTGTCTAATGAGACTTCGTGGATATCTAACGACAAAGGTGAACATCGACGAAAAGAGCGCTATCGCTTCTCGGGCGAAAGGCTCCGGGTTCGACTCCCGTCAGGAACGGAGTGTTTCTTAATTTCCGGGAAAAATTGACAAATCAGATTTTGTAGAAGCGAGAAAAGTGTCATGGCAACACCTCCGACTCAAATCAAACCAGTATAAAATCACGAGGAGGCTAGAAGATGAAGGATTATATCAAATTAAATGAAGACCGATGGAATTATGTAAAAAATGACTATACCGAGCCATTGACACATGAGGAATTGGAAGAAGTTAGAAAGAATCCGATTTCTGTTGCATTAACTGTGGGGAAAAAGGTTCCGATGGAATGGTTTGAAAAAGCCAACGGGAAAAAGATATTAGGATTAGCTTGCGGCGGCGGACAGCAGGGACCGGCTTTTGCTATAAAAGGGTATGATGTAACCATAATGGATTTTTCTGCGTCACAATTACAAAGAGATGAGATGGTTGCTGAAAGAGAAGGCCTAAAAATCAACACAGTTCAAGCCGATATGACAAAACCATTTCCGTTTGAAGATGAGACTTTTGATATCATTTTTAATCCGGTTTCAAATGTATATATAGAAGAGTTAGAAAACATGTATCAAGAAGCCTCTCGCGTATTGAAAAAGGGAGGACTGTTAATGGTCGGATTTATGAATCCTTGGATATACATGTATGATGCTGACATCGTATGGGACAAACCCGACGAGGAATTACTTTTAAAGTTCTCATTACCTTTTAATTCAAAAGAGCTTGAAGAGGAAGGCAAGATAAGCATAAATCCGGAATATGGATATGAATTTAGTCATACCTTGGAGACGCAGATTAGAGGACAGCTTAAAAACGGGCTCGCGATGATAGATTTTTATGAATCGTGTGACAAAAGAAATAGATTATCGCGTTACGGAAATGACTATATCGCTACACTTTGCATTAAACTATAATGTTGTAGAACATGCTTCGGGAGAATGGTTCGTTTTATTTTTCGTAAGGGTTAAAATCTAAAATGGCGGTGACAGTCAGTCGGTTCAAGGTGACTCCGGTCATGAACGGGGCGATAAGACGGATGTTTTTCCAAGCTAGTAAGAGAACGTGCACGAAACCCGGCGTTCATAGGGGGGCGGAGGTTAAAATATGTTTGAGCTGACAAAACACAAGGCCTACGAGTTATTGAAAACCACATGGAAGCGGGTGAGTCTCGATTATGTGATACTCTCTGTCGGCAAGGACTATGAAGGCTATTCCACGCATAAGCTTGCTGTGATTGAGGCGTTCCGAATACTTGAGCTCAGGCTTGCCGCATTTGCGTATCAACTGAACGTTGAGACTGATAACATGAAGGCAACAAAGGTCGATTCGGAAGAATTTGATGCCGCCGAGCCATGCGTATTATGAGGACAGATCAATAAAGCAGGTGTGTATCAATGTCCCCGCGCCGATGCCCTATTGGTATGCCTTTTTAGAACCGCCGTACGGAACGCCGTATGTAAAGTCCGATTTCATCCGCTTTCAGGAAATCCTCTTCCCGAACAGACAAGCACTTGAAGTGTATCGATGGAACGATGATTTTTCGAACTATTTCGACGCGGGCAAAGAGTGGTGGGGGACCGGATTATGGTCTGCATATGACAGGAAAACCGGCACGATGGTTGTGATCGGGGCATCACAGACGGATTAAGACGATAACGAAATTTCTTTCTGTATGAAGATGTTACGTGGATGTAGAGGCCTCACTGATAGCCAAACTACAACAATACTGTGCTTACCTGAAGAGAGCTGTATAAGAAGTTACTGCCATTGAGAAAAAACGCCTAACTATTGACATAATCAGAATAAACAATGTCGAACCGATGAAAAATACGGATTTAGATTCCGGAGTTGATGACATTCCGGAAGTTGTACCGAAGCGAAAAGGAGAAGGAAAACCATGGTTGATACAAAGAAAGAGAAAGAGCGTGACGAACTGCACCGTGCGATATGGGCAATCGCAGATGAGCTTCGTGGCGCCGTAGACGGATGGGATTTTAAGAACTATGTTCTTGGAACCATGTTTTACCGCTATATCTCTGAAAATTTGACGAGCTATGTCGATTCCGGCGAACAGGAAGCCGGAAATAATGACTTTGACTATGCCAAAATGTCCGATGCCGATGCGGAAGAAGCTCGTGAAGGCTTGGTAGAAGAAAAGGGGTTTTTCATTCTTCCCTCGGAGTTGTTTTGCAATGTGAATCAGGAAGCCGACAGTGACGAAAATCTGAATGTAACTTTGGAACGTGTATTTAAGCATATCGAAAGCTCTGCAAAAGGCTCATCATCCGAAAGCAGCTTTGCCGGACTGTTTGATGATTTTGATGTTAACAGCAATAAGCTTGGTTCAACCGTTGCAAAGAGAAATGAGCGCCTTGCAAAACTTCTGCACGGCGTTGCGGATATGAACCTTGGCGATGTGAAAGACCATGACATTGATGCCTTTGGCGATGCCTATGAGTATCTGATGACCATGTATGCATCCGGCGCAGGAAAGTCCGGCGGGGAGTTCTTCACCCCTGCAGATGTTTCCGAGCTGCTGACCAGACTTGGCACGGTGGGAAAAACGGAGATTAATAAGGTCTATGACCCTGCCTGTGGCTCTGGCTCTCTGCTTCTGAAAGCGGAAAAAATTTTAGGAAAAGATGCCGTCAGAAACGGCTTCTATGGACAGGAAATCAACATCACGACCTACAACCTTTGCCGTATCAATATGTTCTTGCATGATATCGGCTTTGATAAATTTGACATTGCCTGTGAGGACACACTGACCGCACCGCAACATTGGGACGATGAACCTTTTGAGCTGATTGTTTCCAATCCGCCGTACTCCATCAAGTGGGCTGGTGATGACAACCCTCTATTGATTAACGATCCTCGATTTTCTCCGGCGGGCGTTCTTGCACCGAAGTCTAAAGCCGATCTTGCCTTTATCATGCACGCTCTTTCGTGGTTGGCAACAGGCGGCACGGCGGCAATCGTCTGCTTCCCCGGCATTATGTACCGCGGCGGTGCGGAGCAGAAAATCAGAAAATACCTGATTGACAACAACTTTATCGACTGCATTATCCAGTTGCCGAGCAATCTATTCTTCGGAACTTCCATTGCGACCTGCATTATGGTGCTGAAAAAGGGAAAAGCTGACAATAAAACTTTGTTCATCGATGCGTCCGCTGAGTGTATCAAGGTGACGAACAATAATAAGCTGACGCAGGCGAACATCGAAAGAATTGTGGACAGCTTTGCCAATCGAACAGAGGAAGCACACTTCTCCCATCTGGCGGGCTATGAGGAAATTGAGGGCAATGACTATAATCTTTCTGTTTCCACCTATGTGGAGGCCGAGGATACCAGAGAGAAAATCGATATTGTAAAGCTCAATGCTGAGATTGAGCAAATCGTTGCCCGTGAACAGGTTCTTCGGGATGAAATAGCAAAGATTATTGCAGAGATTGAGGTGGGATAATGAAGAAGGACAAGCGTGAAATCAGCATCGTTCGTTCCTCCGCTGCGGAATATCTGACATTCATTACCGCTACCGGAGAAAGCGATGTAAATGCAGTATATTGCGATGAAAATGTATGGCTGACACAAAAAATGATGGGACTTCTGTATAATGTGGAAACGCACACCATCAATTATCACTTGAAAAAATTATTTGCTGACGGAGAAATCGACGAGAATTCAGTTATTCGAAAATTTCGAATAACTGCCGCGGACGGTAAAACCTACAACACCAATCACTATAATCTGAGCGTCATTATTGCCGTGGGCAATAAGGTAGATTCTCCCCGTGCGGTGCAGTTCAGAAAGTGGGCAAATCGCATCATTGAAGAATTTACCGTGAAGGGCTTTGCTATGGATGACGAGCGGCTAAAAAACGGCGGCACCATTCTGACAAAGGATTATTTTGAGGAACAGCTGGAACGCATCCGTGAAATCCGCCTTTCAGAACGGCGGTTTTACCAGAAGATTACCGACATCTATGCCACCAGTGTTGACTACGATGCCAAGGCAGAAACGACAAGGCTGTTTTTTGCACGGGTACAGAATCAGCTTCATTGGGCAATCCACGGAGAAACGGCGGCAGAGACCATCTATCGCCGTGCTGACAGCAGCAAAGAACACATGGGATTAACAACTTGGAAGGATGCCCCCAACGGCAAAATTCAGAAATTCGATGTGGTGATTGCCAAGAATTATCTGACACAAGAAGAGCTTTCTGCGATGGCGAGAATCGTCAACGCCTATCTTGACTTGGCAGAGTTGCGAGCCGAGGAAAAAATTCCTATGACGATGGAGGATTGGGCAGAACAGTTCAAAGGCGTTCTTCGACTGAGCAGAAAGGAAGTTCTGACCAATGCGGGCAGCATTTCTGCCAAAATTGCGGAACAACACGCCCTGAGTGAGTTTGAAAAATACCGTATCGTGCAGGATCAGCAATATCAAAGTGACTTCGACAGGATACTGCTGGAGGAAGCCACTCCGAGTATGGCGGAAGAGATTGAAACGGAAACCGGGAGGGATGGTGATGACAAATGAGCAAGCTGGATGAACTGATTCAGCAATACTGCCCGGATGGTGTTGAATATAAAAAGCTGGGAGAATTTGCAATCATTTCTCGTGGTGGCAGTTTTCAAAAAAGGGATTTCCTCACTGAAGGATTTCCTTGTATTCATTATGGACAGATTTATACAAGATATGGTCTGTTTGCAAAGAGTACATTTACCTTCATAAGCGCTGAGTGTGCCGGAAAACAGAAAAAGGCATCTCCGGGTGATGTCATTATGGCTGTGACAAGCGAAAACATCGAAGATGTGTGCAAATGCCTTGCTTGGTTAGGAGATAGAGAAGTGGCTGTTAGTGGGCACTCTGCGATTATCCATCATAATCAAAATCCAAAGTACTTAGTATACTATTTTCATACAGCAGCTTTCTTTGCACAAAAGAAAAATTGACGCATGGAACGAAAGTCTTTGAAGTTACCCCCGATAAACTGAAAGATATTAGTATCCCTCTGCCACCTCTCGAGGTGCAGGGTGAAATTGTCCGTATTCTGGACAATTTCACGGAGCTTACAGCGGAGCTTACAGCGGAGCTTACAGCGAGAAAGAAGCAGTATGAGTTTTATCGGAATAAGCTGCTTGAACATCCCCAAAATGAAAGCCGAATGGTTGCTGTTGGTGACCTCGGAAAGTGGAGTGGGGGAAAAACGCCGTCTACTGCCAATAAGGATTTTTGGGAAGGTGGAACAATTCCTTGGATCTCCTCTAAGGATATGAAAGCACCTACTCTTGAAGATACAGAGGATCACTTGACAGAAAAGGCTCTTACTGATGGCGGTATGACTTTACTGCCGGAAGGTGTAGTTGCGCTTGTTACACGTTCGGGTATCTTGAAGCACACTTTCCCTGTGGCCTACGTGCCGTTCAGAACAACGGTCAACCAAGATATTAAAGCCCTTGTGGTTAAGGATGGAATCTCTTCTCGTTATGTATTTCATGCTTTACAAGCTTATGCAGAAAATATTCGCAAATCTACCAAAAAACAAGGTGGGACAGTCGATTCATTGGATTTTCAAAAGGTGCTGGCGTATGAAATTCCCGTTCCTGCCCTTGAGGTTCAAAAACGTCTAGTTCAAGTCCTCGACAACTTTGATGCTATCTGTTCCGATCTGAAAATCGGTCTACCTGCCGAGATTGAAGCAAGACAAAAGCAGTATGAGTTCTACCGGGATGCCCTCTTGACTTACGCCGCAACCGGCAAGACAATCTTGACAGACAGACAGACAGACAGACAGACAGACAGACAGACAGACAGACAGACAGACAGACAGACAGACAGATGAGTATAGTGCGCTGATTCGGCTGTGCCAATATGTTTTTGGTTATGTTTGCATTGAACTGGGTTCTATCGGAAAGGTTTCCATGTGCAAGCGAATTATGAAAGCCGAGACAAGTGCTTCAGGTGCTGTGCCTTTCTTTAAGATAGGAACATTCGGCAAAGAGCCTGATGCCTATATTTCCAGGGATATATTTGAGAAATATAAAGCAACCTATGCTTATCCGAAAAATGATATGTACCCTCTTTACTGGACACGAAAGTGTCACAGTAAGGAGGGTTTTATCATGCGCTATGATTATGAATTCAAGAAGATGTGTGTCGACCTGTATCGACAGGGGAAATGGCCAGAGACACCGGAGGGTTATAACGATCCGGGTAACTTTCACGCCATGATTCGTCGATGGGCTCGTGCCGAAAAGGCAAATGGCTCCCAGGTCCTAAAGCATGGAAAGCAGCATCCGTGGACGCCTGAAGAGAAACTGAAGCTAATCACAAAGGTTCTCGCCGGGAGGACGGCACAGTCCGTTGCGCTAGAGGCCGGCATTGGGAGCCGTCTGCTCTATGACTGGGTGCAAAAATATAAGATTTACGGGTATAATGGACTTGTAAGTAAGAAGAAAGGCCGCAAGCCAAAGGATCCTGTGAAGATGAAGAAAGTAAATATCAACAATCCCAGAAAACTCCAGGAGAGTGAATACGAGGAGCTCCTCCGGCTTCGTGAAGAGAACGCCTTGATTAAGGCCGAGAACGAAGTAATAAAAAAAGAGATCGCCTTGAGAGAAGAAAAGGAAGCTGCGCGACTCAAGGCGAGAAAGCAGCGATCATCAAAAGAACTCCGCGACAGAGGATACAAACTGAAGTACCTGCTGACAGCAATGGGAATGTCCCGGTCCACCTACTACTATGAACTTGGCAGGACTGACGCAGTTGCTCTCAGGAATACAGGTCTTTCCGCAGAGATCCGCAGAATTTACGATGAGAACCGGCAGCGATATGGTGTCCGCCGAATTACGGCGGAGCTGCATAATCGTGGATTTGAGGTCAATCACAAGCGTGTTCAGCGGCTCATGCACGACATGGAACTGCGCGGCAAGCGTCCGAAGGAGAAGTATCATTCTTACGAAGGTGAGGTGGGCAAGACCGCTGACAATCTCCTTAAACAGGATTTTATTTCAGACACCCCCCTCGAGAAATGGACAACAGATGTATCTCAGTTCAACATGGGATGGGGGAAGTGCTACTTTTCTCCGATCCTCGACATGTGCGGGAACGAGATTATCTCGTACAATGTTTCGCTGCATCCTAATATGGAACAGATCAAGGACATGCTGGATAAGGCATTTGCAAAGTTCCCAAAGTTAACAGGCTTGATCATGCATTCAGATCAGGGTTGGCAGTATCAGCACGCCTACTATCGAACCGAGCTTGAGAAGCATGGCATCACACAGTCGATGTCCAGAAAGGGGAATTGCCATGATAACGGCATTATGGAGTCGTTCTTTGGTCGGATGAAGAATGAGATGTTCTATGGACATGAGCAAGAGTTCAAGTCCTTTGAGGAATTTGTTACTGCAGTCGATGATTATATCGATTACTATAACAACAGGAGAATCCAGAAGAAAACAAACTGGATGCCTCCTGTACAATACAGGATAGCATCCAGTTGTGGTGCCTAACGATAGTCAATGTGTCCAGAATTCTGGGTACATATCAAAAAGGAGATATTCTTATTTCTGCCGCTGGAACAATCGGCAGAACGGTTATTTTTAACGGAGAGGATGCTTATTATCAGGACTCCAATATTGTTGGGTTGCAAATGATGAGAGTATTGTTCTAAATGGCTATTTATATTACTACTATCAACTTCAACCTTGGAATGTATCCACGGGTGGGACAATCGCAAGACTGTACAACGATAATATCAGTGGAGCAAGAATTACTGTTCCGTCCATTAAAGAGCAGGAACGTATCGTTTCTATCTTAGATCGTTTCGATGCTCTTTGCAACGACCTGACCTCCGGTTTGCCTGCCGAGATTGAAGCACGAACAAAGCAATATGAATATTACCGAGATAAACTGCTGAGCTTTCAGTAAAAATAAAGAGATAAGGAGGATGCCGCATGAGCACTTATAACATCATTGCCGCAAGCAATGAGAGCACCGTAGTCGCTGAATATACGCCGGAAACCTCACGCTCTGACAGTTTTCAGAGTGAAGCGGCTTTGGAAAAAGAGCTCATCCGGCTGCTGACCACGCAGGGATACGAGTACCTTATCATCCATGATGAGAACAGTCTGGTTGACAACCTCCGGCGGCAACTGGAGCTTTTAAACGATTATGCATTTAGCGACAGCGAGTGGAAGCGTTTCTTCGCGGAGACCCTTGCCAACGCCAATGAGGGCATCGTTGAAAAGAGCCGTACCATCCAGACCGACCATGTAAAGGTACTCCGCAGGGATGATGGAACTTCCAAGAACATTCAGCTTATAGATAAAAAGAACATTCACAACAATCGCTTGCAGGTTATCAACCAGTATGAGGAATCCGAGGGGAAGCACGATACTCGCTACGATGTGACGATTTTGGTCAACGGTCTGCCCCTTGTCCATGTGGAGTTGAAACGCCGGGGCGTTGCCATCCGGGAAGCATTTAACCAGATCAAACGCTACCAGAGAGACAGTTTTTGGGCAGCGAGTGGCTTGTATGAGTATGTGCAGATTTTCATCATCTCCAACGGAACTCATACTAAGTATTATTCCAACACCACCAGAAACAGCCACATCAAGGAGATGGGCGAATCTGCAAAACAGAAATCGAAGAAAACAAGCAACAGCTTTGAGTTCACTTCCTTTGGGCGGACGGCAACAATAAGGTGATTGCCGACCTGATTGATTTTACAAAGACCTTCCTTGCTAAGCATACGATTTTGAATGTACTGACCAAGTACTGTGTTTTCACAACGGAAGAAATTCTGCTGGTCATGCGTCCCTATCAGATTGCAGCGACTGAGCGCATCTTGAACCGCATAGAGGTATCCACTAACTACAAGAAGATGGGAACGCCGGATGCCGGAGGATACATCTGGCACACTACGGGAAGTGGAAAAACGCTAACCTCCTTCAAGACAGCGCAGCTTGCTTCCGCACTTCCTTATGTAGACAAGGTTCTATTTGTGGTTGATAGAAAAGATCTTGACTATCAGACCATGAAAGAATATGACCGCTTTGAAAAAGGTTCTGCCAACAGCAACGCTTCCACCAGAATCTTGCAGAGGCAGCTAGAGGACAGGGACGAAAAAGGGGGCTTCCACCGGTATAAAATCATCATCACGACCATCCAGAAGCTGGACAACTTTATCACGAAGAATAAGGGACACGAGGTGTTTGGCAAACACGCTGTTATCATTTTTGACGAGTGCCACCGAAGCCAATTCGGAGATATGCACGCTAAGATTATCAAAGCGTTCAAGAAGTATCATCTGTTCGGCTTTACCGGCACACCGATTTTTGCCGCCAATGCAGGAAAAGGCAAGCATATGGAGTTACTGACCACGCCGCAGACCTTTGGTGATCAGCTCCATACCTACACCATCGTGGATGCAATCAATGACGGCAATGTGCTTCCGTTCCGTATCGATTATGTGAATACGGTCAAGGAAAAAGAGAACATCAAGGACAAGAATGTTTCGGCAATCGACATTGAACGGGCGATGGGGGCGCCGGAGCGTATTCGGGAAATCGTCAAATACACGCTGGCGCATTTTGACCAGAAAACCAAACGAAACAGCTTCTATTCCTTGAAGGGCAAGCGCATGGCAGGCTTCAATGCCATGTTTGCTGTCAGCTCCATTCCTATGGCAGTGAAGTATTACAAGGAGTTTCAGCGGCAGATTGCAGAGACTCACCGTCGGTTACGATTGCAACGATTTTCAGTTATTCCGCAAATGAGGATGACCCCGAAGATGTTCTGCAAGAGGAAGGCTTCGATACGGATACCCTCGATCAAACTTCCCGTGACTTTCTCGATGGTGCGATTCAAGATTACAACGCTGCATTCAATACAAACTTTGATACTTCCTCCGATAAGTTCCAAAACTACTACAAAGACTTGTCCATGCGAGTGAAGAACCGGGAAGTGGACTTGCTGATTGTTGTGAGTATGTTCCTCACGGGTTTTGATGCGACTACACTGAATACCCTGTGGGTGGACAAGAATCTCAAAATGCACGGGCTGATTCAAGCCTATTCCCGAACCAACCGTATCTTAAATTCCGTTAAGACCTACGGAAACATTGTCTGCTTCCGTGATTTGCAGAAGGCTACGGATGATGCAATCGCCCTCTTTGGAGATAAGAATGCAAGCGGCATTGTCCTGCTCAAGAGTTTCAATGATTATTGGAACGGCTACGAGGACAACCACGGTAAATATCATCCGGGTTATGTTGACTTGCTGGAAACTGGAAGCAGAATTTCCTCTGGGGACTCAGATTGTCGGAGAACAGACGGAGAAGAACTTTATCAAGCTGTTCGGCATGATTCTCAGCATAAGAAATATTCTTTCGTCTTTCGACCGATTTGCAGAAATGGACAGCATTGCCGCACGAGATTTACAGGATTATCAAAGCATCTACCTTGACCTATACGACAAGTACCGCAGAAAGGAGGATGCCGAAAAAGAGGACATAACGGATGACATTGAATTTGAAATTGAGCTGATTAAGCAGGTAGAAATCAATATCGACTACATATTGATGTTGGTTGAGAAATATCATGACGGCAACTGTGAAGATAAAGAAATTCTCGCTTCCATCCGCAAGGCAGTTGATGCAAGCATGCAGTTGCGCAGCAAGAAGGATCTTATCGAAGCATTTATCAGCCACGTCAATGTAGATACGCAGGTTACTACGGACTGGCGGCGTTTTGTTCTGGAGCAGGAAGAAAATGATTTGACGGAAATCATCACAAGCGAAAAGCTAAAGTCGGGAGAAACCAGAAGGTTTGTGGATAATGTGTTCCGTGACGGAGTATTCAAAACAGCCGGAACAGAAATCGACAAGCTTATGCCCCCGGTTTCACGCTTCGGCGGTGGCGGCAGAGTCAAGAAAAAGCAGGGAGTTGTCGAAAAGCTGAAAGTTTTTTTCGAGAAATACTTCGGACTTGGAATTACCGAATTCAGAGCAGAGGAACAAGAGAATCCTGTCGTTTATACGACGGAAGCGATTCCTGGGATGGTAGCTGAAGAAAAAGAACCGTATGGAGCAAAAGACAATTGAACATTGCCTAAACGCAAGGGCTCATCATAGTCCCATTGCTCCTCTGCAATAACTGAAAGCCCC
>BNJT01000042.1_pt1 | contig 22321 bp, 28 predicted proteins | sample 8540491 | NCBI WGS metagenome assembly BNJT01 (sample SAMD00202455, study PRJDB9452) | human saliva metagenome | host: Homo sapiens | reverse complement strand
GAGGAAATGCGGATATATTGGTCCATGGAGAAAGTCTAAAAAAATAAAATATTATTCTTTAAAGTCCATTTTCCCTATTTCCCTTAATCCATAATATGTTCATACGAAAAACTATAACCAGTTTTATGAAAAAAGACAACAACAAGCAATAATTATTTTTCTAATCACAGCATTTTAATTAAAGTATCTCATAATTCGGTAATAATATACCCATTAGTCATCCAACAAACCCTATTGCGAGATTTCTTTTCAATTCCTATTAGTCCTTTCTCAAATTCTTTTTATTTTTCATAATCTGCTTGCTTACGATTTAAATTATCGTCAAAACAGGATTTGTTTTTATAGTCTATATTTATCAAATTATTACTAAAAATAACACTTCTAGCCCTTCTTTCGCTCTATAAGCAGTATGTTTAAACGAATACTCTATCTTATTGAAACCATTATATAATTCAGTAATTTCTGGAGTGTTATCATACGAAACAATTCAGTCTTATATTCTTAATTTTTCTAATTTCATCAGCAACTTTTTATGATCTCCATTACTATAAGCATTCAAATAAAGAGATTGTCACTTTAAGTAGTAGGGAGGATCAAAAATAGAATATTGTATTCTTTTGTTTTTATCTTTTTAATCAGATCAAAGAGCATCTAAGTTTTCTAAAGTAATATGCTTTTTATATTTAGATATCAATTGAATTCTTTTTGATCAACTCCTCTTTATTATATCTACAAGATAATTTATACTTTCCCTTCGATTAATTCATCAAATAGGACCAGCATTAATAATTCCTGATATATTCGTTCTATTCAAGAAAAAGGTAGAAAAACCCAAATCTAAAAGTGAAGCAGTCTCTTGCTGTTTTTGTATATTCTTTTGAACTCTCCAATTTTCAATTGTAATCTCAGTTTCTCTAATTTTTATCAAATTCTTCGTATCATGCAAAACAGAATACCAAAAAGCATAAATGGCAAGATCTTTATCATTTATCGTTTATCTGTTTTACATATTTTTCCATTAGCAAGAAAAAGTGCTACACTAGCTCCTCAAGCATAGGGTTCTACATAGTGCCCGAAATCTTATTATTAATACAAATTTTAGCTAGGAACTTAGCTAACTTATTTTTACCTCAGGGATATCTTAGTGGAGAATAAAACATTCTAATCTTTTTCAGAAATAAAATTCTAATATATCTGCAAGGATAAATGATACTTGCAATATATCTTGTTTAGCTGTTGGCAAATGTCCATGAGCCCACTTACCCAATGGTCACTCAAAAGCAATCTGAATTTTTCTAACCACCCTTGATTCAAAGAAAGAAAAATTGACTTTCATTGATTCCTCATTTTCCTAAAATCTTTTTACTTGCTTGATAAAAGTCTTTTCGTAATTGATCTTTTTCATCATTTCTTCATCATTAGAGAAAATTCTCTACCTGCAACATCCAATAACAATCTTAGCGACATACCTAATACAGGAAGAATTTTAAAAAAAGTTTTTGTCATTTTTAAATCTATCATATATTGAACAAATTCAGGAATATAAGCTATTTACAGATCCTTCTTTTAAGAACAAAAATTTTCCCGAATAATATATCATTTTTATATGGATTCTTTTACAGGGGTCCTTTTTCTTAGCGTAGTTATTTCTTTTCAATCTTTTTACTTTCCTCTCATTGTGAGATTTCATCTTCACCAGCTTCTACAATTGCCTTTACTTCAATACCTCACTTTTTCTTTCATAACTTTCCCTAACTCTCCTGCTTTAACTCTCACATTTCCTTTTTCTTCATTGTTTCTTGTATTGATAGTTCCACTTTTTATTAATTCTAATAACTTTCATAAAAGAATTTTTAATTCATCCTCTTCATATCAAGATACTATTTCCCCACCTTCTATACAAATTCAAAGACTTTTTAGATTCTGTTCTGTAAGCACTTCATCCTTTATGTACCTCTGATTCAATTCATCATGAGATGATATCAGATGAGTAATTTCATCAAACTGTAAGAATAAGTCTTTTCTTTTTAAATGATAATGTTCAAAATAACTTTGAGCCAAAGGATCCCAAGTATTATTTGATGTATTATCCAAATAGATTATTTGCAAAGCAGTATCTTTACATCACAAAGTGCACATAGCAATATTGTAGTATCTCCAAAAGAAGATATTATTTCCGGAGGGAAACAACTTTCATTCAATTGAAAGTGATCGATCTGGATTCTGAACATACTTTAATAGTGCTACTCTACGATTTCCATCATACACAACATTTTTTTCCATTTTTCTTGACCACGATAGGTAGCTTATTATAGTGATAAAAGTTACCCATCTTTTCTAGAAGCTTTTCAAATGCCATTTTTAGATTAGTATCTATAGCTCTTTTGATAACACTCAGATCATCCATATCTTCTCATATTGGATCCCTAGGATTCTCTGTCCAAAGAGATAAATCTTTAATATCAAAATGTACTATCTTTTTGTTCCATGAAAACTCTCTAAAAACTAAATACATAACATATAATAAAAAACTATCTTAATATCAATCTAGTTAACCCTAACTATCCCACTCAGCATCTCTAATCAACAAATCAGGTTTTTCTGGATTTTTCTTTAATTCTCTCAAGCATCATCACTCCTTTTCTAGCGATATTATAGGCTCCATTCGCATCTCCAGAAGTCGGATATTCAAACACACTCTCCTCTATAACCAGTCCCTTTTCATCACGAGGAAGCTGATCATACCGCTTGCGAGAATCAAATCTCTCCTGGGCATTTCCGATCGGAGAAAGGATTATATCCCTACCTTCATCATCAGTATTTCTGATCTGCATAATCAAGTCAAGAATTCGGAAAAATAAAGTCCAAAAAGTCTGAGGGAGCTCATGATTTTTGAGTTGGTCAAAGAGGAATTCTGCTTTTTCTATTTGGTATTTGGAGAAAAGAGTATCAAGTTCTAGAGTTGGATCATATTTGATTTGTGTTCGCTCTCGGTGATCACCTCTTTTTCCTCTTCGTCTCTCTACATTTGAATAGAGTTGCCAAGTTCCATCATCAAAGATATAGGCTTCTTGACCAGCATCTCGAGTCAGATTTTTAAAACTTTTGAAAAAAACTGAGCTTTCATCTCCTCAGAAGAGTCTTTTTGAAATAATGCTGTTTCCTCCAACCAGTAAGCGGATCAGTCACAGAAGTATAATTTGCACGTGTATAAAAGCATAATTCCTCGCTGTTTTCACTTAATATCTCAGAAAGTATTGATCTGAGGGAGCAAGCTGATAAGCAGAAGCCACACTTCATGGCTCCCTCAACGGCTTTCTCCTTTTTACGATAAAAATTAAGCTTTTTGCGAGGGCAAGCTCAAGTTTTTGGTAAACAGATTGCTCAATCTTTTGACGACCTCTTTTTGAAAACCAGCATTTAAGTCCTCAAAAACGATTACTGCATTATACTGCAAAACCAGCTCTACAAGCTTATTTACGACCTGTGAAATGTAACCATTTTTGAGGTCAGCGATTTTCTCAATCGTATCTCGGTTTTGCGAGCATGGAGTCTGTTTTCAGCTTTTTGAGAGAGTTTTGCTTCATAGTCGGTGCCATTGAGGAGATTTAGCGTCCCTTGTTTGACGATTTTTCCCAGTTTTCACCGAAACAACAGAATAAAAAAAGCCAGATGTTTTTCTCAGCGATCCCACCCCAATCACATGGAGATCATCAAAATGAGGGATAATCAGCTCTTGATTGAGTTTCTGATTGAACTTTGAAGGAGCAGAAGGGCTGACCTCATTATTTCAAAATCACAAGGTAATCGGCACATGAAAAAGGATTTTATCTTCCGTATATCTTTTGTGCTTGAAAACATCGTAGTTATCTACTTTTAGCTTTTTCTCCTTTTTCATACTTCATGGTCTGAAGAAAAATTTCCGCTTCTCCATTAAGTTTTACATTGGTCGGACTTTCAAAAAGCTGTTGCCAATAAAGCGTCTGCAAATCAGAGTCTTTGACTTTCCTTCAAAAATCTTTGGAAGAAATCTGAAAGAGAAAGAGGGATCAGTCTTTTTATTCCTTGTTTAATCATTTCTTCATTGACTTTTCTCCAGTTTAACAAATAACCTTGTTGTTCAACTTCTCTATAAAACTGAGAAATATCTTGATAGTTTTCTGTCGCTTGAAACTGAAATTGAAGACTTTCCAATCCTCATATTTTGGCAATGCAGACTTGTAAAAGTCAATCAAAGTATGGAGGTCTGCAAGATTGAAGCTCTTTTCCGACTTTTTGAAACTTCCTTTGGCATACAGCTCTAAAACCCTGATCAGAAGCTCCATATTTTTTTCTTATCAGAACCTGGCATCAAGCACTTTGGAAGCATTTTATTGGCTCAAGGGAAGGAGCTTATAGTCCATCTTTTCCATCGTTCCAAGATTTCCCTCGTAGAGAGCCGATTTTTCAAAAATTTATTCTGATCCTTTTTCATAATTGCGAGATAAAATTTTGCCATCTTTTCTCAAAAATCACGGATAAGTTCTGACTTTTCTTTATTTTTATCTCAGTCCATTAAGCAAAGTAGAACAGTCAAAAATTCAGCTTTAATTTTGCTTCTGAATAAGGTTTTCTCGTGAGATAATTTCTGATCATATCATACCACTTTGGCAAAGGATAATCCTGTAAAAGCTGATCAAGACTCGGATAAAAACTCCCCTTCTGGAACAAATCCGAGTTTACTCGTATCTACTTTAAACCACTTGAGCATTCTATACCCATACAAAGCGTTGTCCAAAAGCATTTTAATCAAATTTTTTTGTGTTCTTGATTAGTGGATTCTAGAGTTGAAAGCGATTGAAGGGCTTTTTGCTAAAGTATAAGATCAAAATTCTCCCTCTCAAGTCCAAAAAGATTCAAAGTCAGATTTCATACTTTTGAGCAGAAGTTCCCAGTTAGAATGTGATTTTTTTCTAAATGAAGATTTTTCTCGTTGGAGTTTGAGGAGAGAGACTTGATGATGAGTTTCTTCCTCAGTATCAGTTTTTTCTACTGTTTGAAAAAGGCACTGATTCCAAAAAGCTCCTTGAGTTCAGCGAGCGAAAGATAGAGCAGGAAGCTTAAAACTCTCTTCATCATTTTTGAACTTAAAAAGCTTGAGCTCAACTCCCTTTTCTAGTAAAGTATTCCAAGATGAGAAGTAGCGGTTAGAAATGATATTGAGAGGTGTTTTTGGATAAAAAAATCTGAGAAAGATCATCCTTTTCCTCAAAAATTTGCTCTAAAAGCTTCTTAAATTCTGGGATCCTTTGATCTGTTTCTGCAATCATCGTGTGAAGCATTTTTAAACTCCTCATCATTATTGATCAAATCAAAAGGAATGGTATTCCCTCTTGGAGATCAGATTTGTTTATAAAGGAGTTTTGGCTGAGGAAGTTTGGTTTTTGTGTTCTTGGGTATAAAGATTTTCTTTTGATCTGATATTTGCGAGTATTTTCATTGTAAAAAAATCAATTCCTGACTGAGTAAGATATTCGCTGTAAGAGTCAGGATTGAAGATTTTTCTCTCGTTCTGAAAGTGAAAGCACGGAAAGTTTCTCAAAAAGCTCACAATTATTGGCGAAAGTAAGGAGATTTTCGTTGATCGCACGATAAGCAACCGCGGTGGCTTTCTCATCGGTAGCATAGTAATTCTCGCGGTTTTTGATTGAAGCCTGTGAAATAGGTAAAGAAATTTCCAAAACGGCGGATCAGTGCAAGTTTCTCGGGATCAGAGGCGTATTTCTTTTCTAAAAGTCAGAGCACCCCAGCTTCTGTTAGGATTTTATAACTTTTTGATCCAGAAAGGGCTTCCCTTTTTCATTAACATAATCGGGATTGCTTTTTCGGAGCTCTGCGGTAGCAGAAAAACTTGTTCCAATCGCATTTCTCAAGGCTTTTGTGCGACTTTTCGAATTCTTCATTAAGCATTTTAAGTTCTTTTTCGGAGAGATCCACTTTGTTCTTTTCTTTTTGGTAAGTTTGGTAAAAGTCTACAAAAATCTGATCGATTCTGAGTTTCTAGCGACTGAAGACTTTCTGTGATAAATTGATTGTGAAGTTCATCCAAGAGCGGTTTGATTGCCTGATAGTCTTTTTCTCTTTGTTCATCTCTCTGTAGAATTTCTGAGTTTTGGAGTATGCTAAGAGCTGGATCGTGTTGGAAGTTTTTCGTTGAGCGGTTTCAGCTCTCGGCAGAAGGGTTTTTGGATAGGATAGAGATTGATGAAGGGAGAAAAAGGTCTGATTTCATCTTTTTAGAAAAAAAGGAGATAAAAATTCTCCTTTACCATATTTTTCTTATTATAAAAAATCAAGCAGATAAAAAGTTTTTAATTAAAGGAAAAAAATACTGACTTAATTCAGCATTTTCAACTCGATTCAGGGCTGGCAAGAATCGAACTCGCGACGCGGAGCTTTGGAGACTCCCTGCTCTACCACTGAGCTACAGCCCTATAATTATTGTCCAGGGGTGAGGGGATCGAACCCCCGACAGCGGTTCCGAAGACCGATGTGTTACCACTACACCAACCCCCATATTTTTGTCAATCCAATAAGCCTGGTTCTGTATTGAGATACTATTTTATCTAAGATCACTTATAGTGATCATTTGCACTTTCAAGTCGAACTTGACAAGCTTGCACGAGCTACGGTTTACCGCTCATCAGCCCATCAGACTGATTGAGTGTAGGTAAGTTTTCACTACCCTACTGTTTCACCTTTCTCCCCTAATGGGATAGTTTAATCTCTGTGGCACTTTCGTTTGCCTGCATAACGCAGAGTTCCAACATCCGTTAGATGATAGCCAGTTTTTCGTGCCAGGACTTTCCTCACCACAAGTGGCGTAGTATCTAGACTGACACTCTCTACTATAGTAAAATGCATTTTAAATGCAAACGAAAATTGAAGATTTTTGCTATACTTCCTATTGTATAAAAAAGCATGAAAAAAATCTGAATTATTTCTTCTTTTTGAAAATTGCATAAATGATCAAAAATGGGAAAAACTACTACCTTTTTCCAGCTTGGCTGACTCCAAAAAGAATGCTGGATAATCCTTGAATATTGTAGTGAGAAACTGATGAAATTTATTGGATTCTGAAGCATCAAAAGGATAACGCAACATATCCAAGAGAAAATCAAACATCACAATACATCAAATGTAAAAACTCACCCCGAGAAATACTCTCAGGAATGAGGAAATTATTCAGATTTTTCTTCTTTTTAGCTTTTTGTTGTTCTCTTTGCTGGGGCTTTCTTTGCTGGAGCGTCCGCTGTTGGTAACTCTCCTACAAGCTTAGTATAAAGCTGCTTTTCTACAAAGAGTGGTTCTTGTTCAGCTGACCAATTGATCTCTACACCCAAAAGTCTAGCAACTTCATTGAGAATAAAGAACTTTTCAAGACTTTCCTTAGCTGCAGTAGTGATTCCATCGAGGAATTCTCTAGCTTTTTCTTCTCAAAGCTGTTTAAAAATATTGTTGAACTCTATCTTCTCCCCCATTCTCTCTTTGAGATTCTGAACTCTTACAGCAACTTCTTGATCTACCATAGTTTTTGGTACAAGAATTGAGATTCCTGCAGCTCTTACATCATTTACATATTTTTCTACAGTATTTACGAGTCCAGATTCAAACTTTTGTTTGAGGATTTCTTTTGGATGTATGCTCTGAGTTCTGCATTAGTTTTTACTTCAGCATCTTTTTCCAAAGAGCTTAACGATCATCTCATCTGTTAATTCAGGAAGTACGATTTCCTTTACATCTTGAACAGTAACTACAAGCTTTAGCAGCTCCACCTTTTTAGACTTAAGTACTTCTGGAAGCTTTTTCTCATCATATTTAAGTTCAATAGTATCAGATTTTTTTGCTCATTTGAAAGTTTTTCCCAAAAACTTATCTTCAGCAAATTCAGTTTCTCCAAGATAGGTTGTTCCTTTTTCGATACTTTGTCCTTCTGCATCAAAAGAATTCAAGTCCAAGCTTTTGAAATAGTATTGAGTGCGATAGCTTCAGCGTCCTTGTAATCTGTATAGTTTTTTTCTGGATATTGAGGAGTGCATCTTCTACTTCTTTTTCATTAGCCCTCAAGAGTAAGTGCATCCATTTTTACTGATTCCCACTTTTTTTCCAGAAACCTGTACTTCAGGATAAGTATCGATAAAGAAAAGTTACCGTAGTCTGATCTCCTTCAGACTTTGTCTCAAATCCGTAAAGGCTCTCCGATAAATTTAATATCTGCATTTTCATTGAGCATTTCATGCATAGACTTGTTGATAAGATGCTCATTGAGAGCCATATCAAGATATCCAGCATCTACTTTAGCCTCTACCATAGCCAAAGGAGCATGTCCTGGTCTAAATCCTGGCAAATTCATATCCTTTGCAAAAATGCTCAAGTACGTGAGGTTTATGAGCAAGTTTTTCTTCATTTGTAAAAGTAACCGCTCAATTGGTAATTTGAGTTTTGACTAGGTGTTAGTTTTCTTTCCATAATTATCAAAGAAAAAGTTAAAAATTAATCCTGATTTAAGATATTGATTTGCTCACACTTTTCAAGTCAGAATTTTTGTCTTGACTTTTTATGTTAAATATATAAAAATATTTTCACTAAACATATAAGTCTCATAAATATATTTGTATATGAAAGAATCAACTAAGACAGAAGAGGTTAAGATGGAGGAAATCACTAAGGAAAGTCTCTCTAATCTCTCTGAAGGGTACTTCTGCATCCCTATCAGCGAAGATCAAACTGAGGACATCTCAAGATCCCTTAAGATGCGTGAACACTGGGGGCATTCCTCGTCCTTTCGGCGTAGAGTTTGGGGATAGGCTGATTGAAGAAGGCTTCCCTCTACCTTTTGGGGAAGAAAAGAGTGTAACGGTTCTGTATTTGGCTACAAAAATATAAAACCGAGTGCACTCCAGCTCATAACCAACAACTATCCAGCGCTCCAGATCATGAGTTGTACTATTGGAAGGGACACGCAGGAAGAAACTCTTGGTAAAAATCTCTAGTTTGTTAGAGAAAAAGATATCTTAGTAAAATTGCTAAGTTCCCCGCTCCCCTAATCCAAGAGCGAAGGTGGCATTCCACCTTCGTTTTTACTATTCTCTGTTTTTCAAAAAAATATCGCTTTTTGCGTTTTTACTTCGTAAATAATATCGCTTCGCATTTTTTTACTTCGTAAATAATATCACTTTGCGTTATTTACTTCGTAAATAATATCGCTTCGCGTTTTTACTTCGTAAAAATCCAGCCATCTTGCTGGATTCTTTTAGTTTTATTTATTCTCTTCTGAAGCAGAGTTTAACTCTTGTTGTCCCTCGCCAAAGTCAGAAAAAGAAGCATAAACGGATAAACAATCATTCTATCTACAAAGCTATGCAGCACTATTCCTTCAACAGCAAGCCCTCGCAATCAGAGTCCAAACGCGATTGAAGTCAAAAAGCTTGGTCAAAGTCTTTTGAGTCTGATTTCTTACCTTTTTGAATTCTAAGATATAATCATAAATCTGTCTCAGTGTCACTCGGAGCAATCGCCCAAAAGCAAAGCAACCATGGAATAAGTCCCAATAGTCCATATTCCATAAAGATTTGTACATACTGATTTTCTGGATTGTATCCTGGTGTTTTGCATTGAATATTTTTCGTTGACTTGGCGAATTTGATCACAGCGAGGATTATCTTGTGCCTCTAAAACAAAAGCTGATGAGGAGGCAGGTCCAGAATATCCTGCACCTCGACCGGAAAGAGGCTTGCTCATACCAAGTTCCACTCCCTCAACGAGTAATTTAAGATGTCAGGTATTGGAATGCGCTCTAAAGAATACACTCTTGAGCGTAAAAAAATGCCACAATAAATGCCAACACTCCAGGAAGAGCAACATAGAGCAAAAGTTTTTGCATGTTTTGGATACAAAAAGCAAAGAGCAAGACTCCTGTTTGCAAAACCCAAACTGCCATTGCTGCTCTGGAATAGGTTGAGAATGCCAAGGCACCAAAAAGCAAAGGTTCGTCCCTAATTTATCTTTGATAGAGAGCTTGCGAAGATAAAAGCAATGCAAAGAGAGCCACATCGCCACCAAGAAGAACCCAAAGCTAATTGGTCTTTCGAATAGGAACTGATTTCTTGCATGTCATTGATTGATCTCTGTATAGTAGACAGCAGGAGGATTTCCACTCAAGGTTCCTCAAAACTATTACGAGTATAACCAAAAAGCTTAAGCAAACTCAGCAAGAAAAGCAATCGCCGCTCGCCAAACAAACGCCCCATACACCACCCATTTTAGCAGTTCATTGTATCGACGATTTCGTTTGGTAGAAATAGGAAGGAGCAGTGCAAGAAACATTCCTAATACAAAAATCAAGAAACCAAGTATATCATACTTTACTGTCAAAATATACGCACCAATCCCAACTCTCTGAACAAGCACAGCCAAAACAAAGGTAATAACACAGAGCACAACAAAATAGATCAAAAATCTGAATGCTTTCTGGGATTTTAGCCAAGACCACAGTGCAGAAACTCAGATTTCTTGTGACTTTTTCCACAAGAGGTAGAGAATGATTGCCAGAAAAACCAGAATCACAATTTCCTTTCGTAGCCAAACAGCATTTTCGAACTGATCCATCAAAACCGAGCTTATAGGTGAAAAAGTTTGGAGCAAGAATTGCAAAAGGAGCCCTATCAAAAATATTTTTAATTAGAATATTAACCGTCTTGGTAAGAATTTTCATTTCCGATCTTGACAAAAACTAAATCTCCTCATTTATAGATAAATGGGTATTTTTCAAGCATTTATAATAATTTTATTTTTGCAAGGTAGGAAATAGCATTTCTCTTTAAGAAAAATTGACTAATCTTGCACAGAAGGAAGAGCATCTTCTTCATCAAAAAGTGAGACAAATCTGATCCTGATTCAGTTTTCTGTGATGGATATGAGGTATCGAGATAGGGCTTTTTCTTGGTCAGCGTATCAAGCGAATCTATAAGCAATCAGAAGTCTCAAGACTTTGGATAAACATAGGTAATCGGATCAAAGCAATCCTGTTGGTCTAATGATCTGTTCTACTACCTGCTGAGAAAGTTCAAGCTCATAAGGCGCTGGTGTCGCAGAGAGAAAGATGGATTTTGCTCCGTGCTTTACTTTGTGCGAAAGCGTCTCGTGCTGATTGGCTTTTTCTCGCATTGGCAAGGACTTGCTGATGAGCAGAAGAGACGAGCTCAAGTTGTGAAGTTGCCTCATCAAGATTGATGGTTTCAATCCCCCTTCGCCCTAACGCAACCTCCAATTCTTCGAACCTCAAAGGTCTATGATCAATTGCAGAAGGCAGACGAAATCCATAACGAATCAGATTATTTTTCTTGCACGATCTCACTCAGGCATTGCTCTAAGCTGCGGCAAAGTCATATGTGACTCATCTACAATCAGCAAAAAATCGTCTGGGAAGTAGTCGAAAATGGTATTCGGTGGTTGCCCTGGGAGCCTTTGATCAAAATAGAGTGAATAATTTTCAATACCGTTTACAAATCCGGTTTCTCTAATCATTCTAATATCGTATTCAACTCTTTTTGATTCTCTCTGCTTCAATCGGCATATTAAGTTTTTCAAATTCTTTGATACGAAGCTCCTTTTCTGCCTGCATCTGGGCAAGGATCTGCTCTAAATCTGTCGTATCCTGCAAATATTGGGTCGCTGCTAAAGCATTGCCTTTTGTTCTATGGTCTGCAACTCATAGGTAAGGGAGTCTCTTTTCTATTCTCTCTAGAAATTCTTCATCAAAAAACAACGATACAAACACTTTTTCTGTAGAAGAAAAATATCAAGAATCTTCATTTCATATCAAACATTCCTGGTTCAATCTTTCCCTGAACAGGCTGGTATTGCATATGAAGAAGCTGTCTTTGATCTCATTAAAATCATATTTTTCCGACATAGAGCTGAAGACAATTTTTCTTCAAAGAATCTACTCTGCCCCAAACCATAAAGTGAGGAAGCTGAAGCCACTACAATTACACTCAGCCTAGAAAGGAGTGATGCCATAGTAGCAAGTCTATACATCTCGATTTCTTGATTGATTGTTGCTTCTTTTTCAATATAGGTACCAGAGCTGGGAAGATAGCTCTCAGGCTGATAATAATCAAAATAAGAAACAAAATAATGCACAGCATTATTTGGGAAAAATGACTTAAACTCAGTAGCAAGCTGAGCAGCAAAGGGTCTTATTGTGAGAGATAATCAGAGTCGGCTTTTTGAACCTTTTGAATAATATTTGCCATAGTAAAAGGTCTTTCCCGTTCCTGTTGCTCCAAGCAGAGTAATACGAGACTTTCCCTCATCAAAAAGCAGTTGAAATCTGATCAATCGCCTTTGGTTGGTCTCTAGGCAGGTTGATAATTGGCTTTTTAGCTCAAACATAGGCACACATGGAGAATAAAACTTGCCTGAGTATACAAAAACAGACTCAAATGCAAAAGCAAAGAGAAGCACCCTTAGCCGTAAATATTAAAAAGACTGACCTATGAGATAGCATAATACCCAGGTCTAGTCTGAATGATAAGCTCATCGATTTCAAGCAAAGTCAACTCCTGCATCACGCTGCATACTCAAGTTTGATCTCTTGCATAAGAGCTTCAATACTCGATTCTGCGAGATTTAAGAAATTCTAGGATTTGACGCTGGAGAGGTGGAAAAATTATCAAAAGAAAACGATCATTGAGTCTGTTGTTCTTGAGGTCCTTCTCCTGAGCTGAAAAATGAGCATCCAAACAATGAGAAAAATCTGAGATCAGAGTCAGCTCTTCCATTTTTAGTGAAAATACCCAGCACTTTGCTGAGCAAAAATTGGAGCAGGAACCGAATATACGGGCTTTTTAAACTGATAGGCGAACTCGGTCGTAATCAGGCTTCAGGACTTTTGTTGGGCTCGGGAAGGAAAAAGGACATCACAAAGTTGAGCAAGAAGCTTATTTCTAGCAGGAAATGATCGCTTGGTCGGCTCAAATCAAAGCTTGAACTGAGAAATCACGAGTCCACCATTTTTACAATTTGAGCAAAGAGATCACGATCTTTACCCCTTAAGTAGTGCTGAAAACCGCCACTGAGAACTGCAATTGTTGGGATCTGATATTTGAGAGACAGCTGATGAGCCTGCTGATCAACCCCTGGCAAAACCAGAAATCGTTACCAAATCATATTTGTATGCCTGTAAAAAAGAGCGCCTGCATCACCTGTGAAGCATAATCACTTGGATTTCTCGGTCAGTCGAGTCAAATATCGGATGAGAAAGCAAAGACAAATCTCCCTGATAATACAGTAAAAAGGAGAAGAAGTCTGATTTTTGAGCCTGTTTGGATAGTCAAGATCAAGCTGAGAAACCGCAAAAAATCTCATGATCCCTAGCATACTGCTCTACTGCTGGAAGTATCGATATCTGAGGAGAAGTCTCCCTTTTTGAGATCAGTAAAAAGTAAGCTTTGGATCTGACAGAATATATCGCTGCCAAATGAGAAAAATCTGCCATCAAACATCTAAAAGATAAAAATTATATTTGAACTTTTTATATTATTTTACGGGTAAGATTCAAGTGAAAATCTATTATTTTTAAGTTTGTCAAAAATACCTTGATAAAATCAAGAAAGGAATATTAAAAATACAAAATTTGTATTTTTATCTATAATCATATATACTTAAAAATAAATTTATATTTTTACATTTTCTCATGAAAAATTTAATCAATTTTCTACATCAAACGTATCCTGAGTTACATACAAAACTCAAAAAGTCAGCTTTCTTACGAGACTGGGAACACTCCAGAAGTAACCATCTCAAAACTTATGAAAAAGATTAATGGAAAAATTTGAGTGAATGAGGAGAGACAAACCCACTACAAGAAAAATTCTGGGAAACATTTATTACAAAACCTAATGAGATACCACAAAAATTATTAGGGACTTCAAAAGGAAATCCTTATTCAAGAAGGACGATGAGAACTCCTTATCAACGGAAAAATCCCCGAGGGTACAAAACAGCAGCTAGCTAAAGCCATAATCTCAGCCCAAAAAGCAGCCTTAGAAGGTGGACTAATTATCTTAATAGCCCATGATGCTCATTATCCCCCTGAACTAAAATATTGGATTATGAGATCCATTCTTGGATTGCAATCCTACGATAAAAACAAGAAAATTTTTCCTAAAAGAACAAAATGAACTGTAGCCCCCTTCCCAGAGCTTAATCAAGAAGCTCTTGCTCTTGTTATCAACCACAAGCTTCAAGAACTAAATGGAGAAACCACTCAAAAAACTCACTACAGATATGAATGAGCAAGATCGAGAACTGTACCAAAAGAAAAAGAATTTCTGAGATCGTTATACGCTAGCACTAAAAACTATTATAAAAACGATGGAGAAAGCCTTCAAAAATATCAAAGGAGAATGGGTTAAATATGACCAAGGCTCAACCCCAGATAATCTTGTAAGCTCTCTTGAAGGACAGGGAACTGGGCGATGACTTCAGCGTATAGTACAGCAAAAAGCCAACTAGAATGAGGAGACTTTTATGTCTATTACTCAGAAGATAAAGGAGGGAAGAATACAAAACCGAGAGTTGCCATCAGAATGGAAGGAAATCAAATCGCTGAAATTAGAGGAATTTTTCCTGACCAAGATTTGGACCCACAATATCATACCTGTTTTTATTAAAAAAAGCTTGAAAGCTTTGGTTATAAGAGCTTTGAAAGCTTGCAACAAGCAATCACATCAAAAAATACTTAAATTAATTGATAAAAACTCAAACGGGGAAAAAACTAAGCGACGAAGAACTTTTTTTGTCTTATATGGACTTAGTAAGAACAGTTTTACCAAAGAGGACTTTTTCAATAAAATCTCGCCTAAGTTCGAACTATAATAATTTACGTCAACTCTGAAGACTACAAAAACATTAAATGACTAAGGCTATGAAATATGCTAATCCCTATTTCACAGGAAAATCAAAAAGAACTCTATTTAGATAACTTGGAAAAACTACCAGATGACTTTAAATTCCCTCCTAATATTGAAGTCCTACACCTCCCGAACCTAGTAGAAATCAGTAAAGGGGTGAAGTTCCCACCAAATCTAAAAGACCTCTATTTAGATGACTTGGAGGAACCCCAGATGGCTTTAAATTCCCTCCTCATATTGAAACATTATACCTCCCGAACCTAGTAGAAATCAGTAAAGGGGTGAAGTTCCTACTAAATCTTAAAAAACTCTTTTTATATAGGTTGAAAAGAACTCCCAGATGACTTTGAATTCCCTCCTAATATTGAAAAGTTATATCTCCCAAGACTAAATCAGGAAAGGAGTGAAGTTCCTCAAACCCTAAAAGAACTCTATTTAGATAGGTTGGAAGAACTCCCAGATGACTTTGAACTCCCTCCTCATATTGAAAAGTCTAGTTTCTACGATCTAAGAAAAATCGGCAAAAGGGTAAAATTAAGTCTAAATTGTATTGACCTCGCTCCATACCCTTTTAATGAAGACCATATATACTTTGATGAAATAGGCGCGACGCCGATCTCGATATTAAGCCACTCTCTACAATTCAGGGAATACGTTTTTAGATCACTAAAGGAACTTGGGAAAAGAGTAAGGTTCTCTCAAACGACACGTAAACTCTCATTTGAAAGCTTGAGAGAACTCCCAGATGAGTTTGAACTCTCTCCTCATCTCGAAGAGTTGCATCTCCCAAAACTAATCAAAAATCGGTAAAGGTGTAAAGTCCCGACAAAATCTAAAAAGGCTCTATTTAGACAACTTGAGAGAACTCCCAGACGACTTTGAATTCCCTCCTAATATTGAAGTGCTACATCTCCCCAAAAACTAGAAAAATCGGGAAAGGAGTGAAATTCCACAAAATCTAAAAACTCACCTTAGATAACTTGAGAGAAGTCTGAGATGACTTTGAATTCCCTCTATTCTTAAAACCATTCGGGCTCTATATTGTTAGAAAAATCGGGAAAGGAGTGAAATTCCCACAAAATCTAAAAAGAGCTCTATTTAGGTCGATTGGAGAGAATTCCCAGATGAATTTGAATTCGCTTCTCATATTGAAGGAATAGAGCTCCCAAAAACTAGAAAAAGATCAGTAAGGAGTGAAGTTCCCAAAAATCTTAAAAAGACTCGCTTTAACTAACTTGAGAGAAATCTGAGATGACTTTGAATTCCCTCCTAATATTAAAACATTATATCTCCCAAAAACTAGAAAAATCGGAAAGGAGTGAAAATTCCCACAAAAATCTAGAAAACCTCTATTTAGATAACTTGGAAAAATCGAAAAAGGAGTGAAGTTCCCCCTAAGTCTAAAAAGAACTCTATTTAGATAGCTTGGAAGAAGTCCCAGATGACTTTAAATTCCCTCCTAGTATTGTAGAGTTATTTCTCCCAAGACTATCGAAAAAGGAGGAAGTTCCCACAAGACTCGGACAGAAAGCTTTTTAAAAACTGGGAAGAACTCCCAGATGAGTTTGAACTCTCTCTCATCTCGAAGAGTTGCATCTCCCAAAACTAATAAAAAAATCGGTAAAGGTGTAAAGTCCCGACAAAATCTAAAAAGGCTCTATTTAGACAACTTGAGAGAACTCCCAGATGACTTTGAATTCCCTCCTAATATTGAAGTGCTACATCTCCCAAAACTAGATCGGGAAAGGAGTGAAATTCCCATCAGATCTAAAAAACTCACCTTAGATAACTTGGAAGAACTCCCAGATGACTTTAAATTCCTCCTCTTATTGTAGAGTTATATCTCCAAAAACTAGAAAAATCGGGGAAGAGTGAAGTTCCTACAAAATCTAAAAAGGCTCTATTTAGACAACTTGAGAGAAATCTGAGATGACCTTGAATTCCCTCCCTAATATTGAAGGAATAGAGCTCCCAAAAACTAGAAAAATCAGGAAAGGAGTGAAATTCCCACAAAATCTAAAAAGGCTCTATTTAGACAACTTGAGAGAACTCCCAGATGACTTTAAATTCCCTCCTAATATTGAAACATTAGATCTCCCAAAACTAGAAAAATCGGGAAAGGAGTGAAGTTCCCATCAGATCTAAAAACTCACCTTAGATAACTTGGAAGAACTCCCCAGATGACTTTGAATTCCCTCTAATATTGAAACATTATATCTCCCAAAACTAGAAAAATCGGAAAAGGAGTAAGTTCCCATCAGATCTAAAAACTCACCTTAGATAACTTGGAAGAACTCCCAGATGACTTTGAATTCCCTCCTAATATTGAAACATTATATCTCCCAAAACTAGAAAAATCAGGAAAGGAGTGAAATTCACAAAATCTAAAAAGACTCTTTTATACAACTTAAGAGAAGTCCCAGCGAAGTTTAAATTCCTCCTAATCTTAATGTGTTATCCGCCCTGATCTAAACAAGCTAGATAAAATTAAAGATTCACCTATAAAAATCCGTTAGTTGATATCTAACACATCTCCTTAAGAAATTATTTAACCAATAAAAACTGACATAAAAAGTCAGTCCCCTTTATCAAAAACTCGTTAGATCAAAAAATAGATTTTTCGTCGAGGGAAAGTGAATCAGACTTTTTATTTCTTTTTGCAAAGAGGAGAAAAGATATACTTATATCTGTTTATATGTTAAAAATAAAAATATGCAGGTAAGTATAGGATTTTTCAGGACCAGCGGGGAGCTGAGTCAATACTGCAGGGATTTTTCTAGCAGAAATTCTCTCTCAAAAAGGATATACCGTACTCGGAGACAAAAGAATATGCATCAATTATCAAAGGAGATAATAACTGTTTTTCTTTATGTTAGCGATGATGAAAAAGCCATTTATCTCTCATAAGATTGATTTTTCTCGCATATGATCCCTATGCTATTAGCAAAAATGAGGTCTATATATGAACTCAAAACACCTTTATGATCAAGGAAGAACCTTGCAAATACAAGAATACTTTCACCTAGGTGCTGCATTGAAGCTCCTTAATTTGTCGATTGATGAAGGAAAAAGATTTTGTCTCGTCAGTTTGCTAAAAAGATTTTTCAGAGAAATTATGAATCAAAACTATCAAGATCTAGAGGCTGGTTACGCCTATGCTGAAAAAACACTGTCAATGAGAGTCTTGCTCAATCATAGACTGCTCTCAGGATGTTTGAAATGAGAAGATCTTTATGTATGGAAATGAACTCTTTGCAAAAAGGTGCAATGGAATCAGGGTTGGACTTTTTATGCTGCATATCCGATGACTCCTGCCAGTTCTGTAATCGATGAAGTCGTAAAAACAAAGAGGTAATCTTTTTCCAAGGAAGATGAAAATCGCTGTGAGTATGGCTATGCTTGGGCAAAATTTGCGGGGAAAAGAGCGATGTGTGGAACTAGTGGAGGAGGATTTGCCCTTATGTCTGAGTCTCTTTCTTTCTCAAATCAAGCTGAAATTGGTGGAGTATATCTCTCTCTCTCAAAGAGATGGTCCAAGTACAGGAACGCCGACCTTTACTGGGCAGGGAGATATTAATTATGCACTCAATGCAAGCTTTGGAGATACCAAACCGATTGTACTCTACCCATCAACATTTGAAGAAGCCTACACCTTTGCTGGGAAAGCACTAAACTATTCCGATATCTACCAGCATCCTGTGATTTTACTCAGTGATAAACAACTCTCTGAGTCTTATCTCAGCATTGATCCTAGTAAACTCTACAGCAGAAGCCATTAACAGATGAGTTGAAAAATCTGACTCAGAAGTTGATATTTACAAAAGATACGAATATACTCCAGATGGGATTTCACCATATGCAACCCCTGGTGTAGAAAAGACTCACTTCATTGCAACCTCCTACGAACATGATGAATATGGAGCAACCAACGAAGAACCAACAACGAAGTGAAAAAAATGACTGAAAAAGAGCTGAGAAGCTCAATACTTTTTATCAAAAATGAATTTAATGAAAAGTTTTTATGGATACGAAATCATCAATCCAGAAGCTAAGCACTTTTTATATCACGATGGGGATCAACCGCTATGCTCTGGAGCGAGCATCAATGGGAAGTCAGATTTTTGACTTATTATTGTAAAAATCACTCTACCCATTTGATCCGAGATTGCAGGAGTTTTTGGAAGATAGGAAAAAACAAGATTGAAAGTCTGACTTTTGTCGAAATGAATCACTCTGGACAGCTAGAAGATTTAGTAAGAAAAGAATGTGAGCTGTAGGAGGAGAATGGAAAGCAAAAATTTCTCATCAAAGAAAAGTAACTTTGTACCCTATTTTTCAAGAAGAAATTGGTTAAAAAAATCCCTTTAACTTTGAGAAAACAAGGAAATTCTGTGAGAATTTTTCGCTTTTTGAAAAAGGAAGGCTAAGCATATTTTAGTAACAACCTTCTCTTTAACTTAAAACATAAGAATGAAAAAGATTACCATTCAGAAAATCAATAAAGCAAGATCACGAAGCGATTATCCTCCTCTATCTTGAAAGCTATCTTGCTGAGTGAGAAAAACGAAATAAGAACAGATTACTCCTTTCGTAAACTATTTACTCAAAAGACCTTTTTAAGCTCAAGGCTGTTGTAGATGGGAAAAATCATTTGAGGATTTATTTCAGATATTAAGCCACGACATGAAGGAAATATTCTCTTTGATCCTGAAATCTTTATTCATCCTGACTATCAAAAATCAAGGATTCTGAAGATATCTCTTGCATCAAGCCTTACTTCAAGCTCAACAAACGTATCAAATCACTGATTTAATTGCCTTTTACTTTCAAGGAATCTTATCAACTTAAACGATACCAAAAATTAGGGCATTAAAACTGATAATTCTTGGCAAAATGTTGTACGGAGCCTTAGACCCGGTTCTTAAGAAGTTATCAGAGACTTCCCAATGTAAGATCAAAAGCAACAAACTATTTACTAGAATAAAAATCTGACTTTTAACTGTTAATTATACCCGATGAGAACAAATTTAAATAAAAATACAGCGATGTCCAGGATGTGGAGACTTTTTGATCTCATCTGGCACTCAAACAAGCTCTTGCAGAACTTAAGATTCCGCTTATCAAACCGTAGTCGTGACGGGTATCTGATGTAGTAGCAAAATGAGCCAATATATGGATAATTATGGAGCTGAAACTCTACATGGACGTGGAATCCCCTTTTGCTACAGGAGTTAAAGCTTTGCGAATCCTGAGTTAACCGTGGTTTCTGTATCTGGAGATGGTGATACCTATGGGATCTGAGTTGGACATATGATCCATGCAGCGAGAAGAAATATTCCTTTTGTACATATCACTTGTGATAATCAAAACTATGCCCTTACTACAGGACAGGCTTCTTCTACCACCCCAATCGGTGCAAAAACAAAATCCACTCCTGAAGGGAATGAACTTCCTCCTATGCATCCAGTAAATTTAGTAGAGTCTGCTGGCTGCCAATTTGTAAAATCAGTATCAGATAAAGATATCAAGTGACTCAAGGAAACGATTAAAGAAGCAATTCTTTTTCCCAGGATTTGCACATATCAATATTCAACAATCCTGCCCAAGCTGGAAAAAGATGGTAACTATCATACAAGTAATAATAAAAAGAGCGTGAAATATCACACTCTTTTTGATTAGTGAGCATGCCCTTCTAGAAAGAGCAGAGCAAACATTACTCCGATTCCCAAGATAAACATAAAAATCTGTACCAATGATGCTTTAAACTGACGATTGTGCTTATGCAGCTCTGTAGGGATGAGATCAGAACCTGCAATGTAGATAAACATTCCCATTGAGATAGGAACAAGCACTACTTGCAACTCATGAGCAACTCCTCCGACAATTAATGCAATAATTGTTCCCAAAAATCGCACTAAGAGCAGAAAGGAAGTTTAATAAGAGAGCTCTCTTCTTGCTATATCCGCTATGAATAAGCACCCGCATAATCTCCGATCTCCTGAGGAATCTCATGAAAGAGAATCGCCAAACTCGTAGCTAAGACCTGCAGGAATACTCACCAAGAAACTTGCACCGATGATCAACCCATCAATGAGATTATGTATAAAATCACCAATTAGGTTCATCTTTGCAATAGTGTGAGGCTGATCATCTTCACTATGATCATGGTGGCAATGATGCCAATGTAACAGTTTTTCTATTACAAGACCAAGCACTACACCTCCAATCTGCAAGAAGCCCTAACTGATCCATATCCATCTCATGAGCGTGCTCCAACCATCTCAGGCATCAAGTGCAAAAACACATCTCCAAACAGCGCTCCAGCTGAAAAAGATACCAAATAGATCAACTTACTGGTTAGATAAGACTGCTTGATCCCTAGGGTAAAAAATACCGATAAGTGAAGTAAGCGAAATCCCAAACACCGCCAAGAGTGCTATCATCCATGTGGATAAGTCCATTGTTCCCATACTAAAAAGAAGTTAAAAGTCTGATCTTTTTATTTTACTTGTGTTGCTTTTTATAGCAAAATACAAAGATAAAATCAAGAGTTTTTACGAAGTAAATAACGCAATGCGATATTTTTAGAAAGAGACGTAAATTTTATGAACTGACTTATCTATCATTAAAAATGATCTCTCATGTTTTATTTTTATTGCATTATCATACATATACTTGATGGCGCATTTTTATCCTTAGGCGTAAATAAAATGACACAAACAAACGAAGAACTTATGAAAAAACTATCAACAACTACTCAATTTGTAAGAAACAGCATCAATAAAGCAGAAATGGAACTCAAAAGAGCAAAAGCTTACTCTTGGTCAATTGATGCATTTTGATCCCTAGCAATCCAGAATCTTTGACTGCCTACCTAGAAGAAATGAGAGCTGAAAATCCAGAGAATCTCAAAAGTTACAAAAGAAGAAGGCATGGAAGTTATTGAAGGAATTTTTTGATGGATACTATATGATTGGAGCCAATCAAATGAAATACCCAGTTCCTGTAAACTACTCTAGTAAAACAAAAACTTATCCCTGGAGACGTTCTCAAACTCAAAATCCTTGCTGATGGAAAAATTTATCTATAAGCTTATCAAACCAGCAGAGAGAAAGCACCTTAGAGCTGTTCTCTCAAAGAGCGATGAAAATAAATACACTGCTAATACCGAAGATGGAAAAGTTTATTTTCTCAATCAAGCTGCGGTAAGTTTTTATCTTGGGAATCCTGGAGATGAGCTCTATGTAATCGTTAACGAAAACGGAGAAGGTAATTTTTGCTGCAATTGAAGCGATTATTAAGAAATAGAGACACTACTCTTATATAATGAGTAGACCTTCTAAAATATATCTACCTAACTCATT
>BNJT01001235.1_pt1 | contig 22357 bp, 34 predicted proteins | sample 8540491 | NCBI WGS metagenome assembly BNJT01 (sample SAMD00202455, study PRJDB9452) | human saliva metagenome | host: Homo sapiens | reverse complement strand
GAGAATATGGAGCATGATGAAAGAAAAAAATTAGCGTTATTGTTCCAGTCTATAATGTAGAAGCTTATTTGGAACGATGTGTTGAGTCAATCTTTAAAAGCAGACTTATACCAATTTTGAATTGCTTCTTATTGATGATGGTTCGACAGATCAGAGTGGTGCCTTGTGTGATCAGTTGGCATCTAAAAAAATGAAAATATCAAAGTTTTTTTCATATTAAGAATGCTGGAGTCTCGAAATGCTAGAAATGTAGGTATTCAACATTCAAGAGGAGAATGGATTACTTTTATTGATAGTGATGATTTTATTACACCAGATTACTTGGAAACTTTAATAAGTGTAGTTGATAGTGACGAGTCTATAGGGGTTAGTATAGCACGTCTCCATCATATAAAAAAATGGTCAAATTACAGAATTACCGGATTTTTTTCAGGAAAAGAAGAGAAAGTGGTCGACAGAGCAGACGATGAGAGAATTATTGATGACAACTAGAACTTCTTTTTCCCTGTTGCAAAATTATTTAAAAAGGGAGATTGTTTCAAGTTTTACATTCAATACAGACTATCATTTTGGCTGAAGATGCTTTGTTTTTAACAGAAGTTTTACTAAAAACCAAATGTACTAGTGTATTTGTTGATAAACCAATCTACTATTATGATCATCGTCAGGGAAGTGCAACAACTTCTGTCAACAATCATGTATTTGATACCATAGAGGTCTATAAAATTATTATTTCTGAAGTTTTTCAAATATTTCCCAAAACTAAAAACTGAATTAGTGAATAGAGAATGTTGGTCATATATCACAGTGTACGATAAAATAATCTTTTACAGATCTAAGTCAATATCGAACAGAAAAATTAAGTTGAGAAAAGTGGATTATTAAACATTTATCTGAGATATTAAAAAGATCCTTATTTTACTAATTTTCGAAAAATAGCCGTTTTGTCCCTCCTTGTTTCTCCATGGATCTATAGACAAATTGTCGGCTTGAAATCAATAATGTCATTTAAAGGAGTTGAAGATGAATTTTTCAAAAACGAATGAATGCTTTGAAAAAAATCAAAATTTTGGATTTCATATCTGTTTGTTTTTATTTCGATTTTTAAGCATGAGTTCACTAGTCTATAAAGTAACAAATCCTGTTTATAAAGGGATTGTCAGCAGTTGTTGTTCTTTGTATTTGTTTAACCTTATTTGTTTAAATTGGAAACGAATAGAAATCGATAAGAAATATCTAGGTTTATTTGGGACTCTTTGACGGGGTAGTCATCTAGTAGCAACAGTGGTTAATCGTTCAGGGTCACTTGCTTGGGAAATATGGTTGAAATCTTCTTTATGATAACTTACATTTTACTATTTACTATGGTGAATTTCAGAATATCTTAAGAAGTTAATTCGCTTGATTGCTGGAACGGTTCAAATTTGTTTCTTTTTTCTCAGCTATATTTGCCTTTTGTTCTTTTAATATTTAGAATTTTAATATTATTTAAAATTGGAGAACAATCCTATTATTATGGTGTTATGAATGGTCGCTTTATGGGGAGTTGTTAACCCAAATGCAAGTGCTATTTTTTTCTTATATTAGTATTGTTTTTGCTTTGTATCTCATCCACAAAGGAAGTAAGTACTCAGTTTATCTGAAGATAAACAATGTAATTCAATTTCTAAATTTTTTGCAGCTATGCAAAGTAGAGGTGCCTTATTATCAGCCGTTTTAATGCTGGGATTTTATTCGCTTTTTATTTGCCAGAGGAAAATCTACTGAAAAATGTCTCACATTTTCTGGTTGCTGGTATCTTAATTGTAGCTAGCAATATTGGTATTAGTTATGTAACTTCAGTATATATTTTAGCTGCTAAGGCAACAGTCATTGACTTAAATAAAGGTGAGTCTTATTCTGAGACAGATTCGGACGTAGCTAAGAAAAAATGGTGAACTTCACCTAATCGAAACAACTCCAAGTGGACGTACTTATATTTGGGAAAAATGCTATTAAAATGGGAAGTGCAAAAACCATTATTTGGATATGGTGTTCGAAACGTCACTGATTATTATACAGAGTACTTTAGTAAATTTGAAATTCAAAATTCACTAATTGGTGGTACTTTCCATAATATATTGATTACAATTTTTTTGTAAGTTCTGGATTATTAGGACTCATTTCTTTCATACTCATAATCGCTTATATAAGTTTACGTTTTATAACTTATTTAGTTGTGACTAAGAAAAATGATGAAAAATTTAATTATAATTCTATTTTTTTGGGATTTTATTTTGGTCAATTATTTGAAAGTCAGATCATCTACTCCACAAATTTTATCAACATAATTTTTCTGGTTAGTAATTGGTTATGGTTTAACGATTTGTTTGAAAGAAAAAAATATCCGCTATGAGGAAGTAACAGATATTTCTGAAATTCAAAAAATGGAATTAGGAATTATGGAGTACATTCATGAAGTTTGTCAGAAAAATTGGTGCCAAATATTTCTTAGCTTATGGTAGTCTAATTGGGGCAGTTCGTCATAAAGGTTTTATTCCTTGGGACGACGATATGGATATTTGTATGCTTCGAGATGATTATGAAAAATTACAAGATTATCTGATTGCACATCCAGATGAACGATATGAACTCATGTCTTATAAAAATAATATCAATTATGTTTATCCTTTCATGAAGATCAAAGATAATCAGACCTATCTAGTCGAGGAGGATGTGCGAATTGATTCGAATATGGGTATCTATGTAGATATTTTCCCTGTAGATGGTTATGAAGATGATCAGGCGTTTAAGGATAAAATGACCAAAATTATTAAAAAACGTCAATTAAGTTGTTATACTTTCAAAGGAATTACGAATACTAAAAAGTGTAGTCAATTCAATGATTCGCTATATTTCTGTTATGATCTTTTTATTTCACAAACACAAATAAGTATGTTTCTCAAAGTCGATGAATTAGCAAAAATCTAGAAAAGTAGAGGATTATGAACAAGTAGACTACCTTATTTATAAAGATATGAATAAACCTGTTTGGAAACGCGAATGGTTAGAAAATGTTGAAACTGGTAATTTTGAAGGTAAGGAATTCATGATACCAAAACCACTACCATGAAATTCTCACTTCAGATTATGGGGACTACATGCAGTTGCCACCAGTAGAGCAACAAGTTTCCCATCATGATTTCAAACTATGGAAAATTATAGAGAATGGATAATTTTTTTCGTCTTAGAAAAGAGCAAAAATTAGGAGTGACAAAAGATGTCTGAGAGAATTTTTAAGCTTAGAAGAAATCAAGCAAGTAGAACTTGATATTCTAGAGTATTTACATAAAATCTGTGAAAAACACTGATATTAAGTATTTCATCGATTTTGGAACCTTGCTAGGAGCTGTACGTCACCAAGGTTTTATTCCTTGGGATGATGATACAGATATTTCCTTAGCTCGGGATGAATTTGAAAAAAACTTTATAAGGTTTTTAAAAAGATGAAAATCATCCATACTATAAAATGATTTCCTTTTAGAGAAACAAAGGGCTATCCATACAGTTATATGAGAGTCTATGATATAAGAACACGTAGAGATGCCAATCTTAGAGATTCTACGGTTGTGTTAGGAACCTGTGTTGATGTATTTCCGTATGATGGTGTTGCAACGGAGAAAAGTGACCGTAAAAAAATGAAACTCTACCAATATCTTATTCGCTCTCTTCTTTAAATTTTAAGGGGATTAAGTCTGAGAATGGGAGGGACTTAAAAATCTACCTCGCTACATTGGGTCAGCTATTTTTCAACTAAGTTCTCCACAAACTTGGAATCAAAAACTAGAGAATATGGCTTTGAAATATAGTTTAGATCAAGCTAAGTATCTTGCTTGTACGATATTTGATCCTAGCCTTCCAGAGGGAATCAAAAAAGAATGGCTCTATGATCTGATTGATCTACCATACGAAAAACATTGTAGTGAAAGGCTCCTAGAAAAATACCATGAAATACTTGTTTATGAATTTGGAGAAAACTATATGACTCCACCACCTATTGAGCAACAAGTTCCAGGAGGAGATAAGAATTATTGGATTGATTAACGAAAAAGTCTAGAAGAAATAGAGAAAGTTTGATGCATTATGAAAATCTATTAAAAAAATCAATATTATTTAGTGCCTTGTTCTTAGCGGCATCAATCATTCAAGCACCGACAGTCAATGCAGATACTATCTCAGCAGGTGCAGGGAATCGAATCCATTTTATCAATACAAAAAGCTAAATCTGGAAGTGATGCTATCCTACTAGAAAGTAATGGTCATTATGCCTTGATTGATATGGGAGAAGATTATGATTTTCCCGGATGGTTCGGATCCACGCTATCCAATTCGCTGGGGGATATCCATTCGAAAATTATCAGGTCATGGAAGATCGTTTGATTCGCCACCTTGATCAGTTAGGTGTAAAGAAATTGGATTTTTATACTAGGAACTCATGTTCATAGTGACCATATAGGTGGAGCAGATGAAATTCTTAATCGCTATCAGGTTGATAAATTTTTATTTGAAAAAAATATTCGGATAAACGAATTACAAGTACTTGGGGATTGTGGGATAATCTTTTCAATTACGATAATGCTCTCCGCGCTGCACAGAACAAGGGAGTTAAACTTATTCAAGACATAAAGGATGAAGATAGCCATTTTTAAATTTGGGGATATGGATATTCAACTTTATAATTATAAAAAAATGAATATGATGCTGATGGAAACCTAAAAAGAGTTCTTGATGATAATTCCAATTCAATTGTTGCAGTAGTGACTGTAGCAGGAAAAAGAATTTATCTTGGTGGTGATTTGGATAATGCTGAGGGAGCTGAAGATAAATTAGGACCTGTTATTGGAAAAAGTGGATATGATGAAATGGAATCATCACTACGATGCCAAGATTTCCAATACAATTGGATTTATAGACCATCTCTCCTAGTATGGTCATCCAAACAACTGGAGGAGATATTAACCTCGCTTCAACGAGAGACTATCTTCAAAAGAAAAATATCCAAGTGATTCACGCATCTAGTCAAACTCAGGATGCGACTGTATTTGATATTAGTGATAAAGGCTTTACAAATGTTTCAGGAGATTTTCCAAATATTCCTACTGTTGATGAGAAATGGTATCAAGAAGATGGCCATTGGAAATATCGTTTGAAAAGATGGTCAGATGGCTATCGGTTGGAAAGAAATTTCTGGAGCAACATATTTCTTTAATGGAAAAGGTCAAATGCAGTCTGGTAGATGGGTGCATGTAAATGACGGCTGGGATCCACATAGTGACGGCGACTGGTATTATCTTAATACAGATGGTAAAATGCATATTGGTGGTTGGTTCTATCATGATAATACTTGGTACTATATTCAGTCGAATGGTGCAAGACGATACAATGAATTAGCTGAAATTGGTGGGCAAAAAGTATCTGTTTGATAAAGATGGTAAAAATGCTTACTGGTTTACAAGTCTTCAAAGGTAAGAAGATGCTCTTTGCAAGTAGCGGTGCTTTGCAAACAGAAGGGACAGCTTCAAGCTGGCAAAAAGCTAGGTTCAAACTGGTATTATTATGATGAAGATGGTCTTCGAACAGTGGGCTTGAAGAAAAATCAATGGACTAACCTACTATTTTTGATAATAATGGGATCATGCAAACTGGTTGGGCCATGATTGAAGGTCATTGGAACTATTTTGCAAGTTCTGGAGCTATGAAAACAGGTTGGATCAAGGATAAGGATACTTGGTACTATCTAGATAAAGATGGTATTATGCTAACGGGTCTTCAAGAGATTGATGGCACTACGTTATTATCTCAATGCAAGTGGGGCTATGCAAACTGGTTGGGCCATGATTGAAGGTCATTGGAACTATTTTGCAAGTTCTGGAGCGATGAAAAACAGGTTGGATCAAGGATAAGGATACTTGGTACTATCTAGATAAAGATGGTATCATGCTAACTGGGTCTTCAAGAGATTGATGGCACTCGTTATTACCTCAATGCAAGTGGAGCCATGCAGACAGGCTGGAAATGGTTTGACAATCATTATAGTTATTTCACAAGTAGTGGAGCTATGAAAACAGGTTGGCTCAAAAGATAAGGACCTTTGGTACTATCTCAAACCTGATGATGGTGTCATGGCAACAGGTCTTCAAGAAATTGATGGCACTCGTTATTACTCTCAAATGCAAGCGGCGCTATGGAGACTGGTTGGAAATTGTTTAGATAATCATTATTACTACTTTACAGAAAGTGGAGCCATGAAGACAGGTTGGCTCAAAGATAAAGGAGCTTTGGTACTATCTCAAACCTGATGATGGTGTCATGGCAAACAGGTCTTCTAGATGTCGATGGCACTCGTTATTATCTCAATGCAAGTGGTGCTATGGAGACTGGTTGGAAATTGCTAGATAACCAATATTACTACTTTACAGAAAGTGGGGCCATGAAGACAGGTTGGTTCAAAGATAAAGGGCTTTGGTACTATCTCAAACCTGATGATGGTGTCATGGCAACAGGTCTTCTAGATGTCGATGGCGCTCGTTATTATCTCAATACAAGTGGTGCTATGGAGACTGGTTGGAAACAACTGAATGGCAATTGGTATTATTTCCAAGCAGATGGTTCACTTCTAAGAAATGGAACAACACCTGATGGTTACAAGGTCAATCAAGATGGCATTTGGAGCTTGAATCCTGATAAAGTAGAAGTTCAGGGAAGTCAAGAAGAGCCTAGGAAGGATTCTGATAAGCCAGTAGAGAAGGAAGAAAAATCGGCAGAAGTCAATGAAAAAGATGAAGCTGCTGAAACAAAACCGATTTTGAAGGCAGATAAAGAATGATCTTAGTTGCTTTGCTAGAAAGCTGATTGGGTGCTACGTTCAGCTCTGTCAGATACTTCTCTTTTAAAATAGGATTTATATACATCTCAGAGAATCGATCAATGTTTTTAGAATGAGAATATTGGTCAGCTTTGGGGTGTTTTTTGATTCTTTATACCCTAACTTGTTAAAAGAGCCCCTTCGTCTTCAAATAGAAATATTTTGATAAGAAATTTTAAAAAACACCGATTAGATAAATAAGAAAAATTATGGTATAATAAAACGATGCAAAAAAGGAGTATATATGGACATTTCAGAAATTCGTCAAAAAATTGACGCCAATCGTGAAAAATTAGCTTCTTTTAGGGGGTCTCTTTGACCTCGAAGGGTTAGAAGAAGAAATTGCCATTTTGGAAAACAAAATGACAGAACCTGATTTTTGGAACGATAATATTGCGGCCCAAAAAACGTCGCAAGAATTAAACGAACTAAAAAATACCTACAATACCTTCCATACCATGGAAGAGTTGCAGGATGAGGTTGCAATCTTACTAGACTTTTTAGCAGAGGATGAGTCTGTTAAGGATGAGTTGGTGGAGAAGCTAGCTGAGCTAGATCAGATGATGACTAGCTACGAGATGACCTTGCTCTTATCAGAGCCTTATGATCATAATAATGCTATTTTAGAGATTCACCCGGGATCTGGTGGAACAGAAGCCCAAGACTGGGGCGATATGCTCCTTCGTATGTACACTCGTTATGGTAACGCTAAAGGCTTTAAGGTTGAAGTCTTGGACTATCAAGCTGGTGATGAAGCAGGAATTAAGTCGGTGACCTTGTCTTTTGAAGGGCCAAATGCTTATGGACTTCTCAAGTCAGAAATGGGAGTTCACCGTTTGGTACGTATCTCACCATTTGACTCAGCTAAGCGTCGTCACACCTCGTTTACTTCTGTAGAGGTTATGCCAGAGTTGGATGATACTATTGAAGTTGACATCCGAGAAGATGATATCAAGATGGATACTTTCCGCTCGGGTGGAGCAGGTGGACAAAACGTCAACAAGGTTTCAACAGGTGTCCGCTTGACCCACATTCCAACAGGGATTGTTGTTGCATCGACTGTTGACCGTACTCAGTATGGAAACCGTGACCGTGCGATGAAGATGCTTCAGGCAAAACTCTATCAGATGGAGCAGGAAAAGAAAGCTGCGGAGGTAGATGCCCTTAAGGGGGATAAGAAAGAAATCACATGGGGAAGCCAAATCCGTTCCTATGTATTTACCCCTTATACCATGGTGAAGGATCACCGTACCAGTTTTGAAGTTGCGCAGGTAGATAAGGTCATGGATGGAGACTTAGATGGTTTCATCGATGCCTATCTAAAATGGCGTATTAGTTAAAAGAAAGGAAGTCACATGTCTATCATTGAAATGAGAGATGTTGTCAAAAAGTATGACAACGGGACAACAGCCCTACGTGGCGTCTCTGTAAATATTGAACCAGGAGAGTTTGCCTATATCGTAGGTCCTTCAGGTGCAGGTAAGTCAACCTTTATCCGTGCCTTGTACCGTGAAGTTAAAGTTGAAAAAGGAAGTTTGCAGGTTGCAGGTTTTAATCTTGTTAAGATTAAAAAGAGAGATATTCCGCTTTTGCGTAGAAACGTAGGCGTCGTCTTTCAGGATTACAAACTCTTGCCAAAGAAAACGGTTTATGAGAACATTGCTTACGCAATGGAGGTTGTCGGTGAAAGCCGTCGCAATATCAAAAAACGTGTTATGGAAGTTTTGGATCTTGTCGGCTTGAAGCATAAGGTTCGTTCATTCCCTAATGAATTGTCAGGTGGTGAGCAGCAACGTATCGCCATTGCTCGAGCTATCGTAAACAATCCTAAAGTTTTGATTGCGGATGAACCAACAGGTAACTTGGACCCAGATAATTCATGGGAAATCATGAACCTTTTGGAGCGCATCAATCTTCAAGGGACAACTGTTTTGATGGCCACTCACAACAGTCAAATCGTAAATACCTTGCGCCACCGTGTCATTGCCATCGAGAATGGTCGTGTGGTTCGTGACGAAGCGAAAGGAGAGTACGGATACGATGATTAGTAGATTTTTCCGCCACCTATTCGAAGCTTTAAAGAGTTTAAAAACGTAATGGGATGGATGACCATTGCTGCTGTCAGTTCGGTCATGATTACCTTGACCTTGGTTGCTATTTTTGCCTCAGTTATCTTTAATACTGCAAAATTGGCAACGGATATCGAAAACAACGTACGTGTCATGGTTTATGTCCGTAAAGACGTTGAAGACAATAGTGAAACCATCGTAAAAGAAGGCCAGACAGTCACTAACAATGACTACCACAAGGTTTATGATGCCCTCAAGGCTATGCCAGCCGTTAAAAATGTAACCTTCTCAAGTAAAGAAGAGCAGTACCAAAAGTTGACTGAAACCATGGGTGAAGAGTGGAAGGTTTTTGAAGGAGATGCCAATCCACTTCATGATGCCTACATTGTCGATACCAATTCACCAAGTGATGTGAAACCAGTCGCTGAAGAAGCTAAGAAAATCGAAGGAGTTTCTGAGGTTCAAGACAGTGGTGCCAATACGGAGCGTCTCTTCAAGTTGGCTTCCTTCATCCGTGTTTGGGGGATTGGTCATTGCAGGACTCTTGATCTTCATCGCAGTCTTTTTGATTTCAAATACCATCCGTATTACTATCATTTCACGTAGTCGTGAAATCCAAATCATGCGTTTGGTTGGTGCTAAAAATAGCTACATTCGTGGGCCATTCTTGCTAGAAGGTGCCTTCATTGGGCTATTAGGAGCAACTATTCCATCAATCATGGTTTACTTTATCTATAACCGAGTCTACCAATCAGTTAACCCATCTTTGGTTGGACAAAACCTATCCTTGATTACCCCAGATGCTTTTATTCCATTGATGATCGGTCTCTTGTTTGTCATCGGAATCTGTATTGGTTCTCTTGGATCAGGAATCTCCATGCGTCGATTCTTGAAAATCTAAGTAAGATAGTTTACTAAAATCTATAAAAGTAGGATTCAACAGGCTTCACCGAGTCTGATGGTCCTACTTTTTATGTTGAACTTATAAAGCAGTTGCTTGCCAATTTTTGGGAAACAGTGTATGATAGGAAAGGACCTTTTTGCTAAAAGAGTGATAGGGACTAGATGAAAGAAATCTTTTATCTCTACAGTAATATCCAGCTCTTTTGACTTAACATAAATAATGAATGAGGATAAAATGAAACAATTTTTGGAAAAAGTGAGTATACTTTCCCTGTCGTTAGTATTGATCACATCATTTTCAATATCGAGTGCCCTACCAGCCATGTTTGACTATTATCAGGGCTATTCGACTGGTCAGGTTGAACTTCTAGTCAGTCTCCCATCCTTTGGGATTATGGCCATGCTCCTCTTAAATGGAGTTTTAGAACGCATTTTTCCTGAACGCCTCCAGTTGACCCTGGGACTTTTGATCTTGTCAATCAGCGGAACAGCTCCCTTCTGGTATCAGGGGTACTACTTTGTTTTTGCCACTCGTCTTCTCTTTGGGATTGGAGTGGGGATGCTAAACGCTAAGGCTATCTCTATCATCAGTGAACGATACCATGGTAAGACTCGTATCCAGATGCTTGGTTTTCGTGGGTCAGCTGAGGTAGTGGGAGCCTCTATCTTGACTCTGGCAGTTGGTCAACTCTTGGTCTTTGGATGGACTGCAACCTTCCTAGCCTATGCAGCAGGTTTAGTGGTTCTTGTACTCTTCCTTCTCTTTGTCCCTTATGGAAAAGGAGAAACTCATGAGTCCAAGCAAAAGACAGAAGAAGCAACCAAACTAACTCGCTCCATGCTACAGCTGATTTTCTTCCTTGCCATTGGTGCTGCTGTAATCGTGTGTACAAATACTGCCATTACCTTCCGTATTCCTAGTCTCATGATTGAGGCAGGCTTTGGAGATGCTCAGTTGTCTAGTCTGGTACTCAGTGCCATGCAGTTGATTGGGAATTCTGGCGGGAATTAGCTTTTCTTTCCTCATCTCTGCCTTTTAAGGAAAAAAACTTTTTATTGGTTGCAGGTGTAACTTTTTGGAATTGGGCAAATCATCATCGCTCTTTCCCCTTCTCTTTGGGTAGTCGTTGCAGGTTCGGTCTTAGGAGGATTCGCCTACAGCATCGCTCTGACGACTGTCTTTCAGTTAATTTCTGAGAGAATCCCTGCAAAGCTCCTCAACAAAAGCAACTTCCTATGCTGTTTTGGGATGTAGTTTTGGTGCCTCCTTAACACCTTTTGTTCTTTCAGGAATTGGCTTAGTAACAACGAATGGTCGAATGACCTTTATCATTCTAGGAGCATGGATGATTGCGACATCAGTCCTTGTTTCTCTCCTACTGAAAAAAGAAGCTTAACAAAAAGAGGTTGAGAAAAAAATCTTTTACAATCAGAAAAAAACGCATAATATCAGGTGTTGAAAAAAACCTTGATACTATGCGTTTTATTTTTCATTTTTCTGATAATACTCTTCGAAAATCAAATTCAAACTGCGTCAACGTCGCCTTGCCGTATATATGTTACTGACTTCGTCAGTTCTATCCACAACCTCAAAGCAGTGCTTTGAGCAACCTGCGGCTAGTTTCCTAGTTTGCTCTTTGATTTTCATTGAGTATAAAATTGAGTTTTTGATCAACTTTTTTTAGTGATCAGGCGAACATTTGCCAAAAGTAATCAATGATATAGGTCAAGCCGTATGTGTAAACGACCAGGGTAAAGGGCTTGGTCAGGATGATAATAGTCATGTAACGCTTGAAGCTCATCTTGGTTAGAGCTGCCAGCATACAGAGAAAGTCCGCTGGACTAACCGGCCAAATCATCATAAAGATAAAGAATCGATCAAAGCGATTGCCCTTGTCTAGCCAACCGATGTACTTATCATAGGTACGCTTGCTGACGACAGATTGAACAAAGGGTGCTCCGTAGAGGCGAACCAGGTAAAAGATAATAGCGCAACCAATAACGATTCCAATATAGTTATAAATAGTTCCAATAATGTGACCGTAGATAAAGACACCTGCAACGGATGTCAGAGCACCTGGAATGATAGGAACAACTGTCTGTAAAATCTGTAAAAAAAGATAAAAAGTGGTGGTCCCCAGATACCGGCCTGTTGGATAAAGGCAGATAGGGTTTCCTTGGAATGCAAGACTCCAGCCTGATAGGCCCAAATGCAGAAAATCAAAGTACCAACTCCACCGATGATGGAAGAAATATTAATTGCTTGCTGTAGAAGGGGAGAAACAGCTTTCATTTCTTTTATCGTGTGACATGTAAACTCCTCTTGAGTAGTATGATTCTACTATACCATATTTTAAGGAGAAAAGACTATTTGTATTACGAAAGTGAAGTTAGTGAAATCAGAAGTTTTTCTGATAGGACTATGATATAATAATAACTAGAATGTCAACCTCTGAAGGAGAAATATAGATGCAGGTAAAACCAGAACTGGAAATAGAAAAACAACTGATAAACCAGCTGGTAACTGGTGAAAGCCAATGGACTTATAGAGAAGACCTAAAAAAACAGAAGAACAACTATGGGATAATTTCTTTGAGAAACTAGCCCTAAAACAACGTTGCTCTGCTGACAGACCATCCCTTGACAGAACAGGAAAAACGTCAGATTCAGAACCAACTAAACTTTGTTAGCTACTATGATGCTGCTAAGTGGTTGGTTGGAGAAAAACGGCATTGCCAAAGTCGAAGTTCAAAGAGAAGATGCAAGTCTAGGGTACCATCCGTTTATCAGTCATTTGGCGTGACAATATCGCAGCAGGAAAGTCTAGCTACGAAGTTGTCAATCAAGTCCAACGAGAAAAAAGATAAATCCTATGGACCAAGACCGAAGACTGGATGTTACTCTTCTCATCAATGGCTTACCTATGATTCAAATTGAGCTCAAGAGTTCCCAAGCAGCATTTATCGATGCCTTTCATCAGATAAAAAAATATGACCGTGAAGGTAAATTCCGTGGTATCTACTCTAGCTTGCAGATGTTTGTTGTGACCAATAAAGTTGACACACGCTATATCGCTGCAGCTCGCGAAAATAAACTCAACAAGCAATTTCTAACCAAGTGGGTGGATAAGGACAATCATCCTGTGACAAATCTGACCAGTTTTGCTCATGAAGTTCTTTCTATCCCTCGTGCCCATCAGATGGTTATGCAGTATTCTGTTATTGACGATAGTAAGAAATCTCTCATCCTCTTGCGCCCCTATCAGATCCATGCCATCGAAGCGGTGCAGGAAGCATCGCGTCAGCAAGCATCAGGCTATGTTTGGCATACGACAGGTTCAGGGAAGACCTTGACTTCTTATAAGGTGGCTCGTAATCTCCTTCAAATTCCATCTATTCAAAAGACTATTTTTGTCGTTGACCGCAGGGACTTGGACCAACAGACCACATCATCCTTCCTCTCTTATGCGACCAATGATGTCATCGATATCGATGAGACGGATAATACACATGATTTGGTCAAGCGCTTAGGAAGTAATGATAAGCGTGTCGTAGTGACCACCATCCAGAAAATCACCACTATGATGCGCAAGTTTGACCAAGGTCTTTACCAACGTGATGCGGACAAAATCAAGGGACTCCGAGTGGCCTTTGTCGTGGATGAATGCCACCGTGCCGTGACACCACAAACACAAAAAGACATTAAAGCCTTTTTCCCGCAGTCCCTCTGGTATGGTTTTACAGGAACGCCTATCTTTAAGGAAAATAAACGCCAGCAGGTCGGCGACCTAGCCCAAACCACCCAGCAACAGTATGGAGACCGTCTTCATGAGTATACGGTCAAGGAAGCTATTCATGACGGAGCTGTTTTAGGCTTTAAGGTAGACTATCGCAATACCCTCATCACAGACCAGGCTGAAAATGAAATACCAGATACTGTCTATGAAAATGAGGAGCACATGCTGGAAGTCTTGGATGCCATTATCAATAAATCCCGCCAACAACTGGGCTTCCAAAAAGGAGTGGGCAATACCTACAATGCCATCCTGACTGTCAAGTCTATCCCTCAAGCCCAAGCCTACTATGACCTTCTCAAAAGAGTCAAGGCTGGTCAGACACGAGTCAAGGTATCTGAGAGAGTCAAGATGGTCCTTCCGGACTTTCCAAAGGCGACCATCACTTACTCCGTTACGGAGAATGAAGAAGACTCAAGAGCCAACCAAGACCACATGAAACAGGTCTTAGAGGATTATAACCAAGAGTTTGATACTCACTTTACTATGGCGGATCTTCGTGGCTTTAATACCGATGTCAATAACCGCCTTGCCCGTAAGCAAGACAAGTATCTCTATCGCAATGAACAGTTGGACTTTAGTCATCGTGGTCAATCGTCTCCTAACGGGATTTGATGCCCCTTGTCTATCGACTCTTTTTATCGACAGAAAGCCCATGAAACCGCAGGATCTGATTCAGGCCTTTAGCCGAACCAACCGTATCTTTGATACTAGTAAGACCTATGGTCATATCATCACCTTCCAAAAGCCACTAGCCTTTAAGGAAGCAGTTGATAATGCCCTCAAACTCTACTCAAAATGGTGGTGAAAATGATGTCCCTAGCCCCTAGCTGGGAAGAAGAAAAGAGAAACTTTTTGAGAAGTTGTAGCGATTTCCAAAAATCTCATCACAAATGACCCCGTAGAAGGACTCCAAATCGAGCAAATCTCTACACCACAGTTGAGAAAAATCGCCAAAGCTTATCAAGGATTTGATAAGTACCTGGCCTCTATCCGCGTGTATAAAGAGTATGATGAGGACGAAATTTACGCTCAAACGGGACTCAGTTCAGAAGAGTTGGAAGTTTATCTTGGCTTTTATCAGAATATCCTAGCAGAGTTGAAAAGTCGAATCGAAGATGATAACGACGATGGCGAACCACTTGATATCCACTATGAACTAGAGTCCATCCAAGTAGATGAGATTAACTACGCCTATATCCTGACCTTGATCCAAAGCCTGATTGAGCAAGAGCAGAGTCCGGAAAAGAGTCTCAGTGCGCAAGATAGAGAAGCAGTGGATACCTATATCCAAAGTCTGGAAAAGACTAATCCAAATCTGGCACAGATCATCTCAGAGCTTTGGCAAGAAGTACAGGCAAATCCTGACCGCTACAGAGGTCAATCCATCGCCAATATCCTTGACCAGATGATTGAAGCAGTCATCCAGCAGCATATCCAAGACTTTAGTAAGACTTGGTATGTAGGCGAAGATGAACTCCGCTACTATGTCAATCACTACCGCAAGGGAGTTAAAAAAAACAACTAGGAGAAAGCCAATTGACCAAGAGTCAGCGCTACAAGGACTATAAAGTTGAGGTTGCAGATGCCCTCAACCCACTCCTCTATAAAAAACAAATCAAAGAAGCCTATACCCAACTGATCGAAGAAGTAATTGAGCCGTTGAGGGTTGGGAGATAGTCCTTCGAAGTCTCGAAAACATAAATCATCCAAAGTTTATATGTATTTTGAACATAGAACGATAAGGGATGAATAAATTTATTAGTGTTCTAAGCTTCGAATGCTCAAGCTGAAAAAGTTTTGAGGTCTTCGAACTTTCGAATAGTCGTGTTTCCTAAAGCTTAGATGTATTCTAAGGCTAGAAAGGTTAAAATCTAGGAATAATAAAAACTCTCTATCTGACAGACAAGGTATTGGTTTTAGTCAGATAGGGATTTTTCTTTTTGAAATGTCAGATTTGTCCTGTGAACATTACAAAAATCTAAAAAGTGTGCTGTTGAGCTGAAAAAGAGTCAGTTGAGCTAACGGTGCTTAAAATTTCATTTTATCTGTTACTATTTATTTATAAACTTAAAGGGGAAATTCTGATGAAGAAAAACAAAACAGTTGATGATTGGTACTATAGTTTTATGATGATATGTCTAGTCGGACTAATGGCTATTTTTAATACAGGCCTATAAAACAGAGGGAAGTTTTTGGTTCCAAAGGAAAGACAGGAAAAGTATTGTAAAGACAAATCAAAAACATTTTTATCTGTCAGAGTTAATCCACGATTTGTTTGAACAAATAGAATCTAAATAATTTAAAAATAGAAAGGTCACAACATGACAAAAACTTATAACATCCGTCCGCTAAGCTATACTAACTTTACTAATCGAGAATTTGAAAGTCTCATGATTGATGCAAGTCAAGTTTTTAGAAGATTTCACAAAGTCTCACAAGGATGAGACTATGTACGGCAAGCATCTTGATCCCTTCAAAAGTAAGCTATCAGATTATCAAGCTCAACTTGCTAGTGTGGAGAAAAAGAGACTACAAGTCTGACCATAGTGGATAAGGAAAAGAGATAGTGCTCTAGTAGGTCTCTTTACCCTTCATAGAGGATTTGCTAAAATCAAGGAAAGCAGTTTTAAGGAAGCCTATGAGACACTTAAGCCAGTCTTTACTAAGTACAAGGATATCACCAAGCACAGTAACGATGTTGAAACAGCAGAGGTCAAAAGCCTGCTTAAAACACTGAGTGAGGAACCCTACTATGGAGCAGTAACCAGTCTAGGACTGACACCTATGCTTACGGCAGTTGTCAATGCTCAAGAGGAATATGACCGAGTGGAAAGTAAGGTGCGTACGCTTAAGTCTGCTAAGGAAGTAGGCAAGACCAAACAAGTCCGTATCGAACTAACTAGTATTTACGACCTCTTTCTGCGCTATACCGCAGCCAGCGCAGAAGCCTATCCTGAAAAGGAACACCTGACTCAACTCCTCAAAGATCTAAACACAATCCGAGATAGTAAAGAGACGATTGAGTGGACCAAATAAGAAGGATAAGAAAGTTAAAGTAGAAGAAGCAATAACAGTGGCAGGATAAAAATAAACGTCTTTGGATATATTATTATCTAAAAGGCGTTTTTGGGAAATAGATTCGTGGTATAATTTTATTATGAGATAATGGAGGAATAATAATGGATATTCAATATTTCAATGTTTTTGTGTCAGAATGATGAGAAGACAGATTATGATTTATCTAAGTTAATTGCTAAATAGCGAAGAATCATGTTGGTGGTTGATGGAAATTAATTTTTAACAATATACATAGAGGTTATATTATGGCAAGTACTATTATCAACTTGGAACAGATCAAATTTGAAGATTCTGTAACTCCGCTTTTTAAAGGTAAGCAATTAGAGTTATCTTCAAAGAATTTTATTTATGCAAGAAACGGGTCAGGTAAATCAACATTAAGTAAAAGCAATTTATAATCAAAAACAATCGGAATTTGAAGTACATGTTTTTAATGGTTTTGATTCTTTGATAGGAGAAAATGAGAATCTAGATGCTTTTTCATTAGCTGTTAATGCAAGTGAAAAAGAGCAAGAGAAATAAAAAGAGTTAAAAGAAAAATTACAAAAACAGAACAGGACTTGTCTTTGGTTAAAAAAACTACTTGTTGAAAAATGGTGAGAATGAAGAACCAACTTTGTATGATGAGTGCTTAGAGAAAAAGTAGAGTATTTAATGAACAAGATAGGAAAATACAAAAATTTTTATAAGGATTCTGCCAGAACTATTTCATTAAAAACGGATCCTGTTATTGTAGATAACCCAAGGTCATATAATAAAAATTTTTGAATCAGAAATTAAAAGTGCCTGTCGTTTAGAGGAAACTGATATAAATCTTTATAGGAAGATATTGCAGAGCGTTCCGAAAGAAATTGCTCGCATTAGCGAGAAGAAAATTAATTTTGAAAATTATATAAAAAGCTGTCAATGAAATTATTTCAAGTAAAGTCGTTGAACGAGTCCTTATTGATAGATTAGACAACCAAAGAAAAAAATCAACTTCGCTAAAGAAGGATTAGAAATCCATAAAGAAGAAAACATATGTTCGTTTTGTGGGAATGAACTTTCTGATGAAGTATTGATAGAGTTAGAGAGATATTTTTCAGCAGATGAGGTTAAGGAACTACAAAATCGGATTAAAGCTGGTAAAGAAAAAAATACTTTAGCTTAATGAGATTGCGTGCAAATGACAAGATAAGTACTGATGATTTTTTTCCAGATCTTAAAGACGAGGTTGAAAAAGAAAGTAAGAAAGTGAATGAGTCTCTAGCAGAGCAGAAATCCTATTTAGAAATACTACTTAAAACATTAGAACAGAAAGAGAGCAACTCTTTGTGGAAAGTGAAAAGTTAGAGTTATTTGTACCAAATAATGTGAATTATGCTGAAATAAATAAACTTATTGAAATACATAATAAAAATGTTTTAGATATTAAAAATAAAACAAAAGAGGCTAGAGATGCAATTCGATATCATGAAAATAAAATTGTTACTTGAGAACTTCCAATATGATGTTCAAATAGAAAGACTAACTGTTCTTAAGAGTGAAAAAGAGGAAAAAGAATTAGTATATAGTCAAAAAGAAGATAAAAAGAAAGAATTGGAACAAAATTTAGCTGAATATCGGAGCCAGGTTGATAAATTAAAACCAAAGGCAGAAAAAGAAGCTATTGAGAGAATAAATAAAACTTCGTTTAAAAGTTTCTTGGGAGTTAGATCATGTAGATGATGATAACCTTGGATATTACAGAATAAAAAGAAGGGGAAACGATATAGAAGTGTAAAACAATTATCAACAGGTGAAAATGTTATTGCATTTTTATATTTTATTGAGCGTTTGGAGGAAGTGAAAAGAAGGACGAAAGAAGAATAAAAATAATAGTATTTGACGACCCAATGAGTTCGAATGATGATAAAAATGCAATATCTAATTATTTGGGAACTACAAAGACTTTACCAAGGTAAAGATGAGATAAATTTAATGAAGATAGAGACATTATGGTAATTTTGACTCATAATATTCATTTTTTTATTTAAATCGTTCAGCTCATGGAAATTTCAAAGACAAGAATGATAGAACCAAATATGATAAAAATAATTTTTATCGCATTGATCATCACGAGTTTATTAAAATTTTGAGTGAAAAAGACGATTTTTAAAACTAATTATGAAGCCATGTGGGTAGAACTGAAGGATTTGTATGAGTGTGGTCATAAACTCTCAATGTTAAATACGATGAGAAGAATAATAGAAACATTTTTGAAGTTTAATGCATTGAATCAAGAAATCTTTTTATAAAGACAATGAGCAGTATTTGAAATTATTTAATGTCAATTCTCATGGAATAGATGATACAACTGCAGTTCAATATACAGAAACTATTGATGAGATGAGAGCTCTTTTTATCAAATTTTTAAAGATAATCACTATGAAGAGCATTTTTGAACATTATTGGAAATTTGATACTAGCTGTTAAATAAAGAGTGTGGGAGTATGGATGAAATTAAAAGAAAATGATAATGTGCCTGAAATTAGGTTCGATTATTTTTAAAGAAGAATGGGATAGAAAGAGATTTAAAGATTTTTACTAAATTGTCTCAAGGTCTACAAATTGCAATTTCTAGTAGATTTTTAGAAGATGGAGAACATAGATATTTTTATATTACAAATGAATTTTTAAATCCAAATTCTACAAAGAAATATTATATCGAATCTCCATCTGAGAATGTTATTTGCACTGTGAGATGATATTTTAATGACTAGAACTGGAAATACAGGAAAAGTGATTACAAATATTTCTGGTGCATTTCATAACAATTTTTAAGGTTGATTATGATAAATTTGAAACCTCTAAAATGTTTTTATATTATCTGTTAACATCAAATGATATCTCAAAAGAAATCATAATTAGAGCAGGAAACTCAACTATACCTGATTTAAATCATAGCGATTTTTACTCTATAAAAACCTCAGTTCCTGCTCTAGCTGAACAAACCGCCATCGGCTCTCTTTTCCGCACCATCGACGACCTTCTAGCGAGCTACAAGGATAATCTCAAAATTACCAATCTCTCAAGGTTACCATGCTCTCCAAGATGTTTCCAAAAGCTGGATCGACAGTCCCTGAGATTCGTTTGGATGGATTTGAAGGTGAGTGGGTTGAAAAAAGATTAAAAGATATATCTAAACGTGTTACACGAAAGAATAATGATTTAGTGTCAGAAAGAGCCTTAACGATATCGGCTCAATTCGGTTTGATAGATCAGGAGGAATTCTTTCAGAAAAAGATAGCTTCGAAAAGATGTAAGTGGATATTATCTTATAAAGGGGAGTTTGCATATAATAAAAGCTATTCGACAGGTTATCCCTTTAGAGCAATAAAGCGTCTTGATAAGTATGAGAATGGAGTATTATCTACTTTTGTACATTCTTTTTAAAGCAGTAGATGTTGATTCGGACTATCTTGCTCATTATTCTGAAGTGATAAATGGCATAGAGAGGTTTCAATGTGCTGCTGAGGGAGCTACGAAATCATGGATTATTAAACATTGCGCCTGCTGATCTCAACACTAGATTAGTAGTCTAAAGAACTAGAGAGCAACGTGCAATCGGCTCCTATTTCTCAAATCTCGATAACCTCATCAACTCTCATCAAGATTTCTCAGCTTGAGACTTTGAAAAAGAAACTCTTGCAGGATATGTTTATTTAAGGAGAAGTTATGTATAGCTCTATTAAAGATTTAATTGAAAAGTTAGAATCCGAAAAAGAAAAGACTTCAAGATAACTTTTAGTCAATTGGCTGATTATGACAGAGAAGTATATAAGAGTCAATACCAGCAAGTAGATAATGATTTTTCAACCCTTATTGATTTGATTGATAACGAACTAGATGATGAATTTTTATCTGATGATGTAAACAAAAGTATAAAAACCTTCGTGATAATTGGTTAGAAAGCCTATCGAATTGTTATGATAGTGATATTTATATGTATGAAACAACCTTACCTCAAATTTTAGAGAATTTTAAAGTAATTAAACTTTTTCTTTTTATTTTCGAAAGTGGATTCTACAACAGTTATTATAGGAGCTAATGGAGCAGGGAGTAGTCTTATTAATGAATTGCTGGAAGAATAGTATAGATGAGATGTATGTTTTTGCCAGCTCAGAAACTATTATATTTTGTGTCTAATATTTCTAATCGTAATAATATTGAACAAGAGAATTATATACAGATTTGAAAAAATACAAATATTAAATATGACACTATTGATTTGTATCCATTAAATATTCAAGATAATTTTTCAAATACGTTTACTAACTTAATAACACTATTAGTAAAAAGATATTATGGTTGTAGCTACTTATAAATTCAGAGGACAAAATGATTCGTCATTATCTTTGTGGCAAAAATATGGAAAGAATATGGAATAAAATTAAAACCAGAAATTAGTTTTGAAATTGATCCTATAAAAATAATTGTAAATGTTAAAATGACTCTAAATATAGTATAAATGGTCTTAGTGATGGAGAACGTTGTATATTGTTTTTATATTGGAAATGTTCTTCTAGCTCCAGAGAATAGCTATATTGTCGTTGACAGAACCAGAAACATTTCTAAATGCTGCCGTCTATAATGAATTATGGGATTTGCTAATATCAGAACGACCTGATTGTCAATTCATTTTTGCTTCTCGCATAACATGGACTCTTGTTCAATCCAGAACTAATGCAACCTATATATGGTGTAAGAAATTTTGAAGCACCTATGATTTGGATTATCAGGTATTGGAAGAGACACAAGAAATGCCTTTATCCTTGTTAACTGAAGTATCTGGGGACAAGAAAGCTCAATTTATTTTGTGAAGGAACTATAGTATAGACTATCAGATTTATTCTAAACTATTCAGTGAATTTTTGTTTTGTAAAACCAGTTCAAGGGCATAAACAAGTTATTCAATACACAAAAAGCTTATAATAAATTAAAGAAATCACATGGTAATGAAGCTTATGCATTATTGATTATGACTGGATGGATGAGCAAGAATTCAAAATTATAAAAAGAAAAATATTTTTGTGCTCCTTTTAATGAGATAGAGATGTTTTTGATAGATGAAGAAATAGTGAATTATGTTTTTATCTGATGATGAGGAGGATAAAAACAAAAATTAAAAACTTCGAGACACTGTTATTGGTTTGTGTATAACAAATAAAGATAAAAATAATACGAATTGCTTGAAAAAGAAACTTGATGAATTTATGGAGGAATTTGATAGAAACAAGAGAACCAACCGAGGATGAAGCACGGACATTTTTAGAAAATTTATCAGAAAAATTTTGATATAACTGTAACATTAGAAAATATAACTAAAATGGTGGAAGATAGCATAGCTTCTTCAGATTTTTCGACAATTTTAAAGATTTGTAACTTGAAAAATGAAATAATTGGTTCCAAAGAAATTAAAGAAATAGTTTCTAACTTAAAAGAAAAATCTTTAAGTAGTATTGCATTGGATAATGATTTACAGAAAAATTACGGCATAAATATATTTTGAAGAATTGGAAGCAAAACTATTGAACCATTAAATTAATTTTTTTGATATTTTTGAATTAAGTAAAAGAAAGAAACATT